>Ga0307507_10007892_pt1 | contig 15072 bp, 14 predicted proteins | sample 7_EM_MG_FD_207223 | JGI IMG/M metagenome (GOLD analysis project Ga0307507, IMG submission 207223) | Populus trichocarpa ectomycorrhiza microbial communities from riparian zone in the Pacific Northwest, United States - 7_EM | ecosystem: Host-associated > Plants > Roots > Unclassified | place... | reverse complement strand
GTACAGGATGACGTAGCTAATGCCGGTGATATCGTCTTTCCTGAATGCAAGACGCCAGTCTCCGTGGTAGAATTTGATGCAACACGAAAGTCGGATCCACGAGGAGTCATGGACGATGGTTCAGAACGTGCCTTCTGAAGGAGTGGATGCAATTTCGGTTGGCTACTTGTCGTGGCGTCGAAGTCCGATTTCTGTTTTGCGGAAGGCGGGGGAAGAGGAGGATCTTTGAATTTCTGAGAAAAAGACGGAGAAATTCGACAGGGTTCATCTTGTGACTCCCTTGTCTCTTGAGAAAATATATCTTCGCATGTAACATTTGGCAAGCTCTGGTAGCCCCGTAGATTCTGCGACTTTGGAAGGGCTGGTCTGAACTCGTTTGATATTCTCCCATTCTCTCCGGCATTTTCGCCTCTGGAGATATTTGGTCTGATCCTTTTGGCTACCAGTGCACGGCCGACGCTGGTTATTTGCGGCCGCTTTCTCTTGAGCTTGGCAATACCATCAGTAGGTCCAGATGGTCCGGAAATGTCGTAATTCCGCAATCCAGCATTTTCGTCCACGCGGGCTGAAACTCCTTTAAGCAACGCGAGGAATCGAGCAGGATTTTCCTTATCAAAAAATGGTATGGGTGAGGTGCGATCGGAAGCCGAAGACTTTGTTGGATCCGAGCGAGGTTCTATGTTCTCTTCAGGAGTACGTGTTCTGGAAAGAGGTCTTCTGGAAAATGCAGAAAGATTTCCGCTGTCACTTTGGGTGGATGATTCGGTGCTGAATGGACCAAGTGGCCACCCTATTGTAAAAATTAACATATCGCCGAGTATGTTGTTTAGGCAGTATACCTTCAGGACTACACTCCCTTTGAAACTGTTTTTTGGTGGACACCATAAAGCGGCTCAAAACCTCGCGACGTTGGGATGATTGCCACGTAACATGTTCTTCATCCATTACAGTAGGTCCCTTGGAAGGAATGGTGGTTGCTGATACGCTAGCGTCAGCCATGTCCTGTTCTGCATACGCGACCAAGTCCATCCTTTCGTGATTGATTGTGCATAGATTAGTTGCAGACGACAATGTTACGGAGGACAAAAAAGAGGGCAATGACTGATGCTGGTCAAGATAGTGAAAAGATGAAGACTTGTCGGTTTGATGGATGGCCTCCCTATTGTCTCATAGGGCGGTGATGGTCGTGGAGAGCAAGCAAAGTAAGATTTAGTTTTGGCGTTTGGGCGTCAATTGAATCACGTGCCGAGCAATTAGCAACTTCCATGTTCTTCGACAGACGGTTGATCATGAGTTTTGACTAACCGTCGACGACTTGATGGTAAGATGTATGGTTTTACCTACACACCAAGATCCGAAATTCATATTCGGGGAATTAAGTTTCTGAGGCAGACGTGATAGCATAAACTAATTGTCGGGGATTTTAAGAAAGAAATTATCAATTTCAATTATTGTGTAGCAAGTCCCTCTCCCATGCCTCAGGAAATGGGTACCATGTCTGCGCAATTTCCAATAGTGTAACTTTTCCGTCCCTGAGGCGTACAATCTCGTAGTCCAACCATCGGTCCTCCATTCTATGTGTACCAGTGCGCATTCCGTATTCGAATCCAATGAGCCGGAGGGTGGGTACACAGGAAGCAAAGTATGTTGCACAATCCCGACGGTCACAGCGGATGCACTCCATCGAATCTGCATGGTTCTTGCAGGGCGCTTTGCAACCCACAAACGGAATGCCTATCCGAAGTTCTCGTAGGTGTTGATATGTTGAGAAGACTTTTGCACAGTCAGTCTATTTAGCAACTTAGTATTTATTCATTGCAAGAAATCCAAGCGCTTACCCACTTAAAGCCTGCTTTTCCATCCCGATACCCACAAACTTCGACTTCAACGAACTCAAGCTTTGGGAAAATCTTTCCAAGTCTCTTGAACAACTCTACGGTGAGGTTGTCCTCGGTCATGACTCTGAGTTTCCTCAGAGTAAAATTTCCTCCTCCGACTTCGAGACCTTGTAACACGCACATCAGCTCAGCGGTGGTCATTGCAATGGGGACTCGAGGATGTAGTGACACTGCGGCAATGGAGAGTCGCTCCAAGGTCGAAGTCAGCTTCAACAAACCCAATGTCTCGTACGAATTTGAGAGCGACATGTCCTTTATCCTCGAGAATACATCAGTATGTGAAGGAGGGAAAGCAGAAGTTGAACCAAAGGGCGTGATGACTAGGTCGCCAGGGTCGCTTCTTGCCAGGAGGAGGCGCATATCATGTAGTTTCGGCATTTGAAGCAAGACCTGCGCCATCGATGTCAAATCCATGGCCAATGGGCGCCCTGTCAAGACTAGCGTTTCGAGTTCCGGCCATGATGATGAAGCAAGGGAGACCAGTGACCGAAGATACTGTGTAGAAACCTGGAGGTATCTCACATTCTTCGCTAAACAACTTTCGAAGATATACTGGTGAGATGCCACGATGTTCGGGTTTCGACGGTATCGTTTGCGATATGGGCGGGTGTAATATTGCAATTCGCGGAACTTGTAGTCAAATGGCCCTTCACCTGTGCAGGTGGCCTCTGCAACCGGGACGAGGGTCATCCATTCGATTTTGGAGAAGTCAGGAATTTGAAATAAGTCTCCGAGAGGGGTATCGATTATGCGCAAACACCTGAGGGTATTACATTGAGCCAAGGACGTGAGCAATGCGGAGGGTGGCGTCGATGGCCATGTCATCTGGAATACTCGGAGGGAACTCATGCTTGGTAGAGCAATCCTCAGCGTATCCAGCATCTGGTGATCGTCGTCCTCTGGCCAGTCGTCTGGCCATTGCAGATGTAATTCACTAAAGACGGTCAGTCTGGGATGCTTTGGATTTGCTTTGGATTTCTCACCAGACATGATTGCAAACCGTCTCTGGCAAAAATGGGTCCTCGTAATCGTTAATCTTGCTGAGACGTTGGTGCGGCCAACGTACTTCGTGAAATAGTATTGGGCGAACCGCGTTGCTGAGCTCCTTGCATGTTGAGGACAAATTGGATAAGACCGCATTGCGTTCCCCTCTTGGGAATAAATTTATGTGATCCACCACCTCGAATACAATATCAAGATTTAGGACTGTCATCTCGTTGTGTGATAATGCGTATTGCAGAGAGTTGGATTTATGTTTGCACAGACAGTTATTTGATACATGGAGGTATGGAAAATGGAGTGTGTTTGAGGATCGGATCTGGAAAGCTGACTTATACACAGCACACAGTGGCCAACGATATCATAGCAGGCTCTTGAATATTTCCTAGGTCGGGTTCGATACAATATATTTTCCTGTGGTCACGGGCCAAGAACGAAAATCCTTCCTTCAATCATAACCACCATCATCCTCTTTCTTCCATGTTCGCTGCTTCGCGTCTGACAGTAAGAGGTGCTCAGCGCATTGTCACTGTCGCTGGGCAGCGTCGAGCAGCCGTTCAAACAATCAAGCGAGTAGCTGCTCGTGGAGTTCAGTCCGTTGCACAGACGGATCGGGTATGTTGAATACATTCGATGATTACCCTATCTCAACTGCCCGTAGGATACCATAACCCGGTTACTCTATTCAATTGGCACCAAACGAGAAGTCGAGCGTCATCTTAGGATATTCTCATCCGCATCGCATCCATCTCAACCTGCTAGGTTTGCTGTCATCAAAGTCGGGGGTGCTGTTCTTGCCGACCTGGATGAGCTCGCATTGAGCTTGAGTTTTCTGTATCGAGTCGGGCTTTACCCTGTTGTTCTCCATGGCGCAGGACCACAATTGAACGATATCATGGAGCGCGAAGGAGTCGTCCCTGATTACATTGACGGAATTCGGGTAACTAGTATGTGTGGTTCAACATTATATTTCATACACGGTTATAACGTCAATAGGTGCCAAGACGCTCAAGGTCGCACGTCGTGTGTTCTTGGAGGAGAACTTAAAACTTGTTGCAGCTTTGGAGAGATTGGGAACCCGTGCTCGTCCAATTACTTGTGGGGTTTTCAGCGCCGATTATTTGGATAAGGAAAAATACGGCCTTGTGGGAAAAATCACAAGGGTCGATAAAAGACCCATAGAAGCCTCCATTCGAGCAGGTGCTCTTCCCATACTCACGAGTTTGGCCGAGTCGGATGATGGCCAGATTCTTAATGTCAACGCTGATATTGCGGCCGGAGAGTTGGCGAAGGAACTTGAGCCGATGAAGATCGTTTTCCTCAATGAAAAGGGGGGGTTGTTCCATGGTGTCACAGGAGAAAAATTGGATGTCATTAATCTGGACGAAGTAATTGTGTTTTGGTATTTTGGCTTGTGCTCTGTCTCTGACGGTCTTGCAGGAGTACGATGACTTCATGAAGCAGCCGTGGGTCAAATATGGAACCAAGCTCAAGCTTCGAGAGTTCAAGGAGCTACTTGATCACCTGCCCCGTTCATCATCTGTAGCCGTCATTTCTGCGGCGTCACTACAGAAGGAACTATTCACAGATAGCGGGGCTGGCACCCTTATACGTCGTGGATATAAACTTTTCAAGCACAACTCTATTGATGGAATCGGAGCTGACCGGTTCCGCCAAGTTGTGCACGACCGCGACCCTGATGTACTTTCTGGATACCAAAGCGTCACCGGTGTCCTCAACGATCTCAAGAACACAGCTTACACCATTTATGGTGATGAACCTCTTGACGTTGTAGCCGTCGTTTCGAATCCAGAAGGCGAGGTACCCGTCCTGACCAAACTGCTTGCATCCCGCAGTGGCTCTCTCAATAATGTCCTCGATAATGTTTTCAATGCTATCAAGAAGGATAACCGTAAACTTTTCTGGACTTCGCATGCAGAAGATGAGAACCGGGGATGGCACTTCGAACGTGCTGATGGCAGCTTCACGAGAGCTGGAAAGAGCTTGTTTTGGTACGGGATCCAAGACATTGCAGAGGTTGAGAGGGTGGTCAAGGACTTCGAAGCCAAGGGCAGGATTGAAAGATCTTATCTCCCAGTCGGACCCTCTGCACCTCCTCATCGCGTCGTTGGTGCCGATGGCCCAAATGGTACACGTCCATACTCAACCCTGGCACGCCGCGCATTCGGCGCTCCTACCCCAGGTTCATCCCGTGGTTATGCCACTGCGGCATCTACGGAACCGAAACGGCTTGCTTTGATAGGAGCCAGAGGTTATACGGGTCAAGTTTTGACTTCCCTTATCGATAAACACCCTTACCTCTCCCTGAGCCATGTCTCATCTCGTCAGCTCGCTGGAGATGTGCTGGGAGACTACAAAAAAAAGGTTATCAGGTATTCGAACCTGACTGCTGAGGACGTCGAAAAAATGGAGAAGGAGAGACAAGTTGATGCTTGGGTGATGGCACTTCCAAACGGCGTCTGCAAACCCTTTGTTGACGCCATAGACCGTGGTGCCAAGGAAAAAGGAAAGGAATCAAGTGTAATTGTGGACCTCAGTGCAGACTATCGGTTCGAAAAAGGATGGACATATGGACTCCCGGGTAAGGAAAAATCTTCTTGAAGTGTCAGTAGGAATTAATGTGCGCTTTGCTTTGTAACAATTTGTCTCTAAATGATCATCGCTATACCCTCGAACGTTCTGCCTCTCAGAGCTCTATGATCGCAATATCATTCGGTCGTCCAAGCGTATCTCGAACCCTGGGTGTTACGCAACCTCAACGCAATTTCTCCTTGCACCCCTTGTAAAATTCCTGAGACATGACGCTTTCCCCACAGTGTTTGGGATTTCTGGCTATAGTGGTGCTGGGACTGTCGTGGAGTCAGATGGTTCTGGAAATCTAATAACTCTGCCCAAAATCACACCGGAACTGCTTCAAGGAGGAGTTAAGCCTTATGCGATCACCGGACACATTCACGAGCGTGAAGCTGGTTATCATCTTTCATCCCTTGTTCCAAATGGCCAAATAAAAGTTGGGTTCATACCCCTCGTTGCGCCATGGTTCAGTGGAATCATATCAACTGCGTCAATTCCGTTGAAGGAGAAACTTACGTCGAAGGATGTTGTATCATTGTTCGAAGAGATGTATGGCGACGAAAAGTTGATCAGAATTCAGAAAGACGTTGTCGAGATCAAGGATGTGCAGGGTAAACATGGGTGGAGAGTGGGTGGGTTTCAAACGAGTAGCAACGGAGACCGAGTTGTCATTGTGGTAAGTATGCATCGATCATCTGATGTTCTCTTTTGTAACGACGTGTTTCTATTCATCAGGGCGGACTAGATAATTTGATGAAAGGAGCTGCGACACAGTGTCTGCAAGTGAGTACTTTCTACCTTCGGCTTCCGTCTACACGACTGACCCCCCTCACAGAATGTGAATCTTGCGCTGGGCTACGATGAGTACGCAGGAATTGCATTAGAGAATGTTTAGAAAAATAAGCACTGGTTGTGTACCAAAATGAAACCCTGATCTAAACATCTGGAGCTATCTCGACCTTCAAGGGGGGTTATCAGGCATGTTTTAGCCAGGATCAATCAACATGGGTTTCAATGCACAGCCTTGGTCTTTGATGTTGTCATGAGGACTTCATTAAGGGCGGCTAGCTGACTTTGTGACCTGCTTTACCCTTTCATTGCCGTGATGCGGATAAAGCCCGTTGCCTTTTGCTCAGAATGCCCATATCCTGAATCGCAATTTCTGCGCCTACAGTCTCCTAAATGGGCGCTAAAGGACTGCAGGGTCTAACACAACCAAATAGAAAGGCAACGCATTCTGCCTCGTGCCTTCTATCGTCTCCATCGTCCGTGGCCGTTGCAGGCCGTTGCTCATCGTTATGCATCACGCGCGTACTCATTCTGGACCTTTCCATCCGCCGACGATCCAACCTCCATCTACCTTTAGGAACGGACCTTCATCTCCACTGCAATCCATAGGTCCAGTGCCACCGCACGATCTTTTCGATACCATCGATAGCAAAGCGCGGCCTGTCCCTTCTGTATGACAGATAACTAACGATCATCAATCGTACATGGGCTGATAAGCATTATCTAGGTTCCTCCGCCTGTTCTTCACAAACCCGGTGATGAAGAACTTTTTGTACACGAGGGGCAACAGAGGAGAGTGAATCATGAGTTTCTCAAGAACCATTTCATTCGAGAGGGAAGGTTAAAAGAGCAGCAAGCGCTCTATATTATCGAGCAGGCAACCAACGTCTTGTCTCGTGAACGGAACATGGTGAACGTTACGAGTCCTGTCACGAGTGAGTGTTTTGTAAAGCTTTTCAGCCCACAACATTGGCTTAATACCTGGCTTAGTATGTGGTGACATCCACGGACAATATGTTAGATTTTATGTTTCCATCGGAAGCGCGAATCGGCTCTTAATTCTGCTCCTCTAGTATGACTTGATGAAGATGTTCGAAGTAGGCGGCTCCATGCAAGACAGTACCTATCTCTTCTTGGGTGATTATGTTGATCGAGGGGATTTTGGCATTGAGGTGTGTGTGTTCTGGAATCCGTTGCTACCCATGATGTCACCATTGTTTGAAGTGTCTTCTCTACCTTTATGCTCTCAAAATATCGCTCCCAAATCGGATATTCCTTCTAAGAGGTAATCACGAATGCCGGCACCTTACGGAATACTTCACTTTTAAGAAAGAATGTCAGTTGGATTTGTTATCGCAATTGGTCAGACGACTAACGACTACCCTAGGCCTGCATAAGTACTCTGAAAACGTTTACGAAGCATGTATACGTTCCTTCTGTGCATTACCTATAGCCGGCTTGGTGGATGGCAAGTTCTTTTGTGTTCATGGTGGACTCTCACCACAGCTGATACACCTGCGTGACCTCGACAATGTGAGGTTTCGTTGTCAATGATTTTTGATCAACGTCCTCAAATATTTTTAAGCTGAACCGACACCAAGAACCCGGTTCTCATGGTTTACTTTGTGATTTACTTTGGTCGGACCCAATCGCGCATTTTGGTACAGATCAAGAGCCCAGGATGATAGAACGGGGATTTATACACAACGGTGTCAGAGGATGTTCTTTCTTTTATACGTAAGTGTAAATCAGACAGCCTTCGTCAGTCAACACAACTAACGTTGGGAGGGAATCAGATATGACGCTGTGTGCCAATTCCTCGACAGAAATAACTTGCTTACCGTCATCCGAGGTCATGAGGCCCAAGATGCGGGTTATACAATATTCCGCAAGACCCCGACAAAAAAGTTCCCTTCTGTGATTACCATTTTCTCTGCTCCAAACTATTTGGATGTATATAAGAATCGAGGAGCGATTCTCAAGTATGCGAACAAGAATATCACTATTCGACAATATAACTCGACCACACACCCTTATTGGTTACCCAACTTCATGGATGCTTTCACATGGAGTTTGCCCTTTGTGGGATTAAAAAGTGAGTAATCGATTTTTCAATTGATGATAGCTTGCTTATCACACCTCCATATTTCAGTTACTGAGATGCTTCTCGCCATTTTGAGTATATGTACTCAAGAGGAACTTGCAGAATCTGAAGAGAGTGAAGAAGATGCACCGAGCGTGGAAGATCTCGCTGCGAGGAAACAAGTTATCAAGAATAAGATCTTGGCTGTTGGGAGGATGCAGAGAGTATTCCAATTATTGAGGTTCGTCGACCTCCGATCTTTGATTCTGAGCCGGGCTTGATTCTTTGAAATAGAGAGGAGGCCGAGAATGCTACAGAACTCGAAATGGATGTTGGGATGCCTGGTGGTTCAACTGGTACCGGTTTTAGTGGATTGGACGCACTCTCTGTGCAAGGCCACAGAACTATCCGTACTTTTGATGATGCGTAAGTTTTATTTATTATTGCCTTTGGGTTTCATGCTCAAGTTGATACACAGTCGCCGTGTTGATCTTGCCAATGAGCGTCTGCCTGAATTCGATCCACAGCGTCCGACGATGTATCCAGTGCCAAGCATGCGGATGGCCACACGACGCTCGTCAGATGGTGTGGACATGGAGGAACTCATTAAACGCACTTTGGAGGAGGAGGGTGGTGAAGGAAGTGCTGTTGAGCTTTTGGCGGAGAGGATTGCAAGGGGGAGAAGCGTGACCAGTAGGCCGTCGGGTTTGAAGAGGCATGGGACGGCCATATAACTGTGGGCTTTCGAAAAATCTTTCAGGGTTGAAAAATGTACGTACTAATCTGTACAACAAATATCTTTTGCGGATTTCTTTTGTTTTTACATAAATAATAGTTTCACTTCAGGTCTTTCATCTTTATAAGTTATTAACAATCATGACATTTCTATAGACAAGTGGTTAAAGAGTAAATATGTTGGGAACCCAATCGCAAGATGTTATTACACACACGTCATGTGGTATGCAAAAAAAAGGGAATATACGTTTGGGTCTACAAGAAGAGATAGTGCAAGTTTTATCTATGCGACTGGGGATTCAACACCAAGAGTCGAGAAGATGACTGCTATGCTGAGATTTGTGATTTGGGTGTAGAGGGGTTTGACTTGTGCAATAACAAAGTTGATTGCGCTTGGGACGGTGCTCTCGACGGTGCCGACAACTTCGGTGAGCTGTGTACTACAAGTAGATTTTGAAGGTGAGGATTGTGTCCCTTTTTTTATAGTGGGAGATTGACAACTTACGTGATTTGGGCAACAACTGGGTCGAGAACTTCTAGAGCCAATGCTTTTACACCGGCGACGGTATCAAGAGCGGTATAAACGTTCTTGAAGGATATTATGAGCCCAACGAAGAGAAAATGTGGAGCAGTGAATACGTACCGTGATGATGTCGACCAAAATCTCGCCGACGACTAGAGTCTCGATGTTACCGACAGAAAGGACAGCTGCATCCTTGATGTCCTCGACATGGGAGGTCACGACTGCCACAACGTTGGTGAGGGCGTCCTTTAATTCATTGGTGTCCACCTCAACTTTGATTTTGCCGTCGACGACTTGCACTGTAGTTCATTTAGCATTTTTTTGGTTCATAGAGGGGAAAAGGAAAAAAAAAAACTACCAAGTGCGGCAAGGGCTTGCTCCAGGTCAGTGGACAGACTGGTTAGAGCGGTTACGAGTGGGGAGACCACAGTGGATGGGACATCACGAGAAACGAGGTCGAGACCGTTGACGACAGGCGTCAGAGGAGCAGCGACGGAAAAGGTGGCGCAGGCCAAGGTTGTGAAGACGGCGAGAGATGAGAAGTACATTGTTTGATAAAAGGAGTGTAGTGGGGTTGGGTTAAGAGAGTGTGTAAGTTGAGCAGTAGAAGACACTGGCGATAGGAGTCGAGTGTTGGAAAGAAAAAAGGGCTAGGAGCCGAACAATTTATAATAATTTGGAAAGCATGTGGGAAGTCTCTTTGAGCTAGTCTATTTCTGGTGTAGGTGGCCGATTGACGGAACCCTTTTTTGGCATAGCTTGTTCCTTTTTGGGGATCAAGATGTTTTTCGGATCGTGGAGCAGTCAACTCCGGTGGGAATTTATTTACTCACCTTCAAAGCCTTGGCTTTACTTGGACAAGAAACGTGCTGAGACGGTTAGGACATCCCTTGCATTGTACTCATACGGTATTGAAAGGAGTCGACAATACAATTTCGTCATCGAAAGACAATTTTGATCAATGCAGTCCTCATCGGGTCCGGGTACCACCAACTGTTGGAAAGTTATTTTTTTTTTTTTCAAATCTCCAAGAGTTTCAAAATTTCACTCATACTGTCAGCGACAAATTCATCACCGTGTGGAGAGCGTCGGAAGCCTGCCTTCCAGCTCCTCCATTCGTCGTCAAGTTATTTTGGCTTCTGTTCTCACAAAGTGGGGTGCACCCCTAGTAGGAGCAAGGACTATTTGGCCCTTGGAGATTTCTCATGATAGGTTAATCTACCTCTAGATCTGGAGCCACAATCATGCGGTGGGCGGGCCCCGATGTGTTCAAAAGTTGCTTACACTGCCAGAAGTTAGAACTGCCAACGGAACGAATGATATTAAGCTCAATAGATGATATTGGCCAATGGCAGCTCCTATCAACGCCGACAGACGCCGACTGCATTTCAGACAAACTTCGGAGTTGATACAAAGATTTGCTTGTTCGGTACCCCACTGCCCCTTTCGAAATACTTCTCCTGTATGCGGTAAATCAGAGAATCAGAGATTCAGAGTGCATATTACAATCATGATGTACATATGGTATCAAAGTCGTCCGTAAGAGAAAATACGTGCAGGGGCCGAATGAAGTTTGAGCTATGTGATGATATAACGTAGTCAATGTTGTTACATATAAGTTGTTGAATACCTGACGAAAGATAAAATAACAATAAAAACGAAGAGTTGCCGGCCAAAAGGAATGAGAAGATTTAAGGGTTCTTCTCTTTCGTACCCTGTCGAAAGCTGTTTATGAAATCTGCGATGGCGTTCCAATATCCCGGTTGTGTGCATGTATCATCTGTTCAAACTCACGTCAATTTGCAAATTTCCACATCAAAAGGTTGCATCTCACTATGTGTCCCATCTTCGAACTCTACATACTTGGCTCTTTCTAGGCCAACCTTAAATTCACTCCCATGAGCATTCTTCTTCTCGCCTCTCCTCGCTATAGCCTCCCATAATGCAACCATATGGGCCTTCGGAACGATTTCATCCCGAACACCACTCAACATCAGTATGGGAGTTGTTGCAGGAATCAAAGGAACCTTAGCCGCAGAATCCCATTTCTGATGACAGAGAAAAGAGAATGGGCCAAGGACGGGCAGAGCGTGTGGAACCAAATCGGGAAGAGAGGTGAAAGTATTTTCGAGTATCAAGGCTTCTATCTGCACATCGTATAACTGAGTAACATTTTCGTGGAAGCGAGAGCGAAACGTACTTTTGATGGGTTTCTACTTGCCAAATCAATAGCGACGGCACCGCCAATGGATTGTCCATAAAGAACCTAGGATAATGTGGCCAACGGAGAAAACGCATAATAATACGGCTTACTATCTGAGTCTTATTCAGGTCAGGATGTGACGTCAAGTAATCTAAAGCTGTCTGCGCATCTATCTTGATACCTACAACTTGGTTAACTTGATAACAGCTCAAAAGACGAGAAAGCTAACCTTGCTCGCAGGGAGACCCTTCAGAGAGACCGTAACTGACAAATGGAATAAGTATTAGGCATTGCTTCTGTCTTAAAAATAGATCTGTGCAGTACCCTCGATAACTCATCATTAAGACGTTGCATCTCATCTTTTTGTAGAATATGGCAGCGAGCGGTATTCGATGACCAACATTGCCTCCATTTCCATGAAACATCAAGATCGTTGGTCGTGTCGATATAAACTGCAAGAGAAACGAACATTAAAATGATATCACGAACGCGACTTCATTAGCATACCTCCTCTTCTGACATCCCAACGGGAACGGGGAGGTAGTTACTATTGAGGCCCGATTCTTTTTTTTGAAGTAGTAGATAGCATTTGAGGATAACATCGTCTTCAGTCTTCAGGTCTAGGGGTACATAGGGCATATCGTAGTCGCCTGGCGTAGCCACCTCTGCGCGAAACAAGCTCGGGTAAACTCCCCTGTAACCTTGAGACATTGATTTAACTACCTATGCGTGAACCGGGAGGAAATGCCGAAGGATATATCAGGTAGTTCTGGCCATACCATATGAGCCCCATGCCTATGATAAGATTGGTCTCAGTAAGAAGTGACATAAATTAGACACACCGACTGTCGACAATGTGGCTGCAGTGGCGAATGTTGTCTAAAGAAATAACATGTTTTAAAACAAGAATACAAGGGGTAAAGAGGCTGCTGAACCTTGGCAAATGACTCCAGGGAGAGATATGACATAGTGAAGGTGAAATAGGAATTAGAAATCAAAGTGTGTTGACACAGTCCGTGTTTGGTTCTATTTGGCAAAACTCCATTGAAGTAAACTCGATGGCTTCTGCACTTCAGCACCGCCAATGCTGATTTTCGTGCAGTGCTTAAGGTGTTTTGCATAGATGTATTTGGGGTAAATTTGAAGTGTTTCAAGGAGATCTGATGAAGAAGAACTGGTCGCACAGCATGCCGAACGAAGTTTGCTGACTAAGCACGATAACTTGATTCCATCCACCTCACACAGTCTCCCATTAGTTGTATAGGGCGCGTATGTCACTTCCCAAGGTGTGTGAGCATCATAAACTTTGGAATGGTCAATGGAATAACGGTTTAATCCCTCGGAAATGCAGCGTATTATCAAGGTTAACAACAGCCGCTTTTCTAAATATCAATTCGCTCAAACAGCTAATCTCGTAGGAAACAGAACGTCTTGTTGCAGATCCTGCACCTGGAATCACTGCTACACCGCATGAGGACAATTTACGATACTTTGATGTCACGATCAACGGTCCAGGAGGCAGCCCCTTCCAAAGTGTGTGAACCCCCAAGCGTCCATCGATTAGTGTCTTGTGCTCCAATTCATTTTATTTCTTTCTTTTCAGATGGAACGTTCAGGCTCGAACTTTTCTTGCCGGAAGAATACCCTATGGCTCCTCCAAAAGTCCGATTTCTGACCAAGATTTATCACCCAAATATTGGTACGTGCAGTACTTTCTGGTTCCATTTGGTATTCAGTGTCATCGCAGACAAGCTGGGGCGTATATGTCTTGATATCTTGAAAGGTACGAGAAACCCTATATAGTTTGTTACCTCGATCACACTGATGCTTTTTCTTTGAAATTCAGACAAATGGTCGCCCGCACTCCAGATACGAACCGTGCTGTTATCCATTCAGGCCCTCTTGAGTGCTCCGAATCCGGACGATCCTCTTGCAACGGATGTTGCGAAGCATTATAAAGAGAATGAGAAGGACGCACAACGGGTTAGCAAGGAGTGGACTGAGAAATATGCCGTCCCAACCAACTCGACGTAGGGTTTCCCCTCACAATTCTTTTTGTCGGTGTAGATTGTTCGGAACAGTCCGCGACTTTGGTTTTTCCTAGAGTGCCTGCCTATGACTAGTACTACTGCACGGGTATTTTGTAAATTAGCACATTCCATCATCGTTTTTGTGGATTGTGGAGATATTATGACACATTTGTGGATGCATTTGACCCGGAGGTAAAACAACACTAAGGTTATCTTTTGCCTTTTCATTCTTGTCCTCCCATTCGCTTCGACATCGATGGTAGTTTTCTAGTGGAACAGTACATGGATTACACTGTCGGTTTGCTGAGTTCGATACGCCGATAACACTAAAGAGAACTCACTGTCTTGATAATCTGCCGCTAATAAGCTATGGTAAAAGGCAGGAAATTTCACTAAACAATCTAACGGAAGGGAGAATAAGGTACTCACAGCTCAAGAGTGATCTCTGGAGGTAGTCGCTCCAACATCTCTTTCACTGGGACTTCTCCTTTGGGTCCGACTTTCTCGTAATATGTTTTGAAGCACATGTACTCAATGAGCTTTTCCACTATCATACCTCTGCGTGGGATGTTGCAGTTGACTCTCAAACCAAGCAGTAAGATACATTACCTTTCCTTGATCCCACATATCAGACTGTTGGCTTCCGCATACCCGCCAGCAGGATCAAGCATATTCCGTATCGTGCCGCTGGCTTGGGAAACCTTCCTCCTTACGAGATACGAAAACCCATCCTCGCTTTGTAGGCGTACCCAGTCTGACTCGTTGGCATTTCCTTTTTGACCAGAAGCGGTATCATTGGAAGTGTCGGGAAGTGGTGAATCGTCAATCGCTGAGGCACTTTTAAGATCCTATGTCAATATCAGGTGTTTGAAAGAACATCAAGACGCGTACTTGCATTTCGACGTCGGATGAATCGGCCATGACTTTGGCACACTAAATTATAATGGCAGTTCGCGTTTACAGTGTGTGACATCGCGTGACGGCACGTCTCAGCGAACTACAACGCTTACTGCTGACCAAATATTGTGGTATTCAGTTAAGCTGGCCTTGTATAAGCTCGATTTATGAAGTTTTAACGGCATAATGTTCCAGGTTTACATGACCTCTCGACAACTTTGTATCATCGACGCGTAAAACAAGAGATATTTCTTCCAATGCCCATAGCACGTCCCGGCTACGAACTTGAGCTTTCTTTTGTGGCACTCCTCGTGTCCTGA
>Ga0307507_10007891_pt1 | contig 15073 bp, 14 predicted proteins | sample 7_EM_MG_FD_207223 | JGI IMG/M metagenome (GOLD analysis project Ga0307507, IMG submission 207223) | Populus trichocarpa ectomycorrhiza microbial communities from riparian zone in the Pacific Northwest, United States - 7_EM | ecosystem: Host-associated > Plants > Roots > Unclassified | place... | reverse complement strand
GTTGTTAAGCCTAACGCCTAACTTATCTATATCTTTAATGCAAAATAGAAACGGAGTGTTTGTAGGAATAATATAGAAAGTAATATATCCTAAGGGGGTTTAGACCCTAATTATACTAAGAGAGATTGTAGTACCTTTACCAAAGCGAATTGTATATTGGCCTACCGTTAATTAGTTAATCTAAACAGAGCTATTAAGCTACTAAAGGGCTCGAACTTAAGGTTCTCCTGCTATAGATACTCCTGCGGCTCTAGTATCCGGTATAATACCATAGAAGACGTTCGCCGAGTATCTATTATTAAAGGAAAACACAGAGCTCTCCTTTGGCTCGTTAAAGATATCTAACTTCGTAATAAAATAGAGTATAGATTAGTCATTAAGAACACTAATAATTTATATACCATTTACCTCACCATACTTAGTAAAGTATTGGTTAGGAGAGTAGTCCTTAATTTCCATATCTATAAGGAGCTGTTTAACCTTATTAACCTCACCCTTAAGGTCTTCTACGCCTTTATATTAAACTAGGAAGCTTTGGAAGTAGGCTATAATAACCTTATAATTTCCAACGTTTCTTACACTCTAACGGAACTTGTTATATGCCTCTTTTCGCTTATTAAGGGAGTGTCTAGTTAACCAGCACTTTAGCTTCTTATAAATATAGCACTTCTTCTGGTAATTACTTTGAAATAAACCTCTATAAGGACCTCTATGGTTACCTTATGGTTAATATTAATTATACCCTCTTCCGTATTCCCTACTATGGCCACTATATATTCAATCAGTCCAGTTATAATCGTGTTAGTCGGAAATACTTATTTAGGTAGGGTTTTTAGTATAGAGCTATTAAGATTCTTGTGTTCGCATTACAGTACCTATAGTGGAGCGTAGCTTAGTATATACTCCTTTAAACGTATCTATAGGTTTGTATAGCGCCAAGTTATACTTAGGAACGTTATGGCATACTAAGATAACCTGGTCCCTTAGGCTGTTCTCATTTTAGTAGGTTTTGGTAAGGCTATATTAGATTTTCTAAAGTTTATTAAAGAGTAGTTAAAGGCACTCTAAACGAGTCTTTATTAGGTTGGAAGCAATAACTCTCTAGAACATAGTCTCTCGCCATTTAGATATATAAAGTTAGCAATTCTTATTAGTCTTAAAGTGGGCTCTGGTAAGCTAAAGCATTATATTAAAGCTATAGTTTTTACCTGTAATATAGTTGTAATAGAATATTACTACCCGTCCCTTTAATATAACAGAAAAAGCGTGATGGTACTAGTAGCGTTAAATTCCGACCTTATTACAATAGTTATAAAAGACCTGTAGTTTTGCTTTAAGCATATTATATAGTTCTCCTCTAAACTTCTTCTCTTTGTCCGAATATACCTTTATCAGATTCGTAACTTCTTGTAGTAAAGGCTTACCGGTTAGCTAGAGTAAAGGAGGTAGAGGCGGAGCAACTCTAAGTAGAAGGGCACCTCTAGGTAGAAAAGTAGCTCTAGGTAGGGGGTTAGTGTTCTAGGGGTTTTAATACGAATTAAAGTTACCTTCTAAAGAATATAGGTTGTTTTTAGGTTTCCGTAGTTAATATATAATCTTAGCTTCCGTCCATATTGGTTCTTCTATACTAGTAATAACGGCCTAAATATTACTAGCAATTGGGTTACTGTTCTTAGCAACATATACCCTATTCCTATAGAGGAAGTCTTAAAAATCCTAAACAATATTAACGTTGCCAAGTGCCTAGGTATCAGCAGTCTATCCCACAAAATCCTCCCTAAAATACTCCTATAGTTGTAAATTAGCGTAGCATCTATTTTAGTAGAATATAATATGGTGTAGAAGAAAGCTGTTAACTTATTTTATAGTATAAGTTATTATATTAAAGGCGAATTTGTCCTAATCTTTATTAATAAGTTTCGCGTGCTTAGCTACCCCTAGTAGTAAGGAGTCTTTCCAGTTATTTAAAGTAGGCGTAGCCATGTTTTCGGAGGGAGGGAAGTGTTATTAGTATAGGGATTATCATTTAGTACGCGTTTGTAATGTGTATTTGTTATTTAGTACGCGTTTATAACAAGAATTTGTAATTATAGGGCTTAGGACTAGTTCTGGCCTTAAATCGCGAAGACTTGTAAAGCGTATTGTTCTGCGTGATGGACGCAAGAATCCGTAATCTTAGAAAGGCTTAGGACCAGTTCTGGCCTTTTAGATCCTTAGATTCATAGAAGAGTTCTATTTAAGGTTTAGGACCAGTTCTAACCTTAAAAGACAGCTTCCTCTAGCACAAGTAGCACTAGTACAGTGGCTCGTCTCTTCTTAGTAATACCTAGCTGTTTTATGGTATAACAGTAAAGTTAACCACTGATCAGTGTTGGTTATACAAGGGGATATCACGTAGCTACGGTTCGTAGATAGTATAATGGTTGTTCTTCTTCTTTTTAATAGGAATGAGGAAAGGGGTAAGGAACTTAAGGTTCCTCACTATGCTAGGGCCACGTCAGCACGTGACGGCAACATGCCTGGTGTAATGGCAGCTTGCCTCATTCCTAATAATAACCATTATACTATCTACAAATCGTAGCTACGTGATATCCCCTTGTGTAACCAACAGTAATAGGTCTAAAATATAGTAAGATCTTCTAATCTAGGGTCTATTCTAATTTAGTAAAAAGCCTAATGGATATTAAGCTTAGTAAAGATTTTAGCTCTACTTATTTAGGCTAGATTCTCCTTAAGTAAGGGCAGTGGATAGCGGTCCTTACGGGTTATATTATTGAGTTTATAGTAGTTAATGCAAAAATAAAGTCCTCTATTTGGCTTTTTGGTAAAGAAAATAGGCAAATTAAAATGGGCTTAACTAGGCTTAATAAAGCCCTTATTTAGGTTATTAATAAGGTACTGCTTTATAGCTTACAATTCAGCAGTAGACTGCTAATAAAGGGGGCTATAATTAAGGGTGTCTTCCTTGTCTGGCTTAATCTTAATCTTATAGTTGTATGGTTGGTAAAGTGGGAGTATATTAGACGCTGCCTTAGAGAATATATTCTTAAATTTCTGGTGTTAACGGGGTAGTTTTTGTTCTACTAGCTCCTTATCTATAAGCTTACTTTTCTATCCGCTAAGCTTACTTTCCTTTTCCTTAATTATTTAATTAATTTTATATAAGCTGGTAGTAAAGGTAATAGTATTAGGTTAAACTAAGTTCTAGTAGAATCCTACGGCGCTAATATAGCAGATATTAACTGGGGGAAGGTCCGTAGGTTTCTTTACAGACTTTTATTAAGCCGTATTTTGCGGTATAGGGTTTATAATCTTCCTTAGCTTACATTCTATTTTCTATAAGTTATCCTTCTAGTCTATTAGTTTAGTATAGCGTCCAGTATTTCTAGCCTTTTTTTATAGCTATATAGGGCCTAAGTTCTCTATAGGGGACTTAGCTAGGTTACTACTAATTTCCTAGATCTTTAGTGCGGGTGGCGTAACATAGGTGGTCTAGGGGTGGTGTAGTATATAAATCTGTTACGGATTAAGCTATATATCTTTCTTAAAGGCCTAGTCCCTACGTATAGCATTAACCTAGTAAATAGTATTAATTTAGGGCTGTATAAGGTTCTCTATTATAATACTAATTTCTTTTATAAAGAAAGGGATTAGGGGTAGGGATTTAGGCTAGATAAGCCGTCTACTCTATATATTAAGCTGTAAGCCTAAATAGGCTAGCTATTTTCTTTTTAAGATTATATTGTGGCTTCCTAGGTCTGTAATAAGAAAGGGGATGTTATACTACCTTTATCTATTAATATAGAGGTGGATCTATAAGATAGTTATAATAGGTAGTTCTATCCGTCCATTATACCCGCAAATAGGGACTGGTTTAGGCAGTTCTTTAAAAGGCGCATTTAAAAACTTAGCTAGCTTTACGGCGTACTAGGTATCTATTAAGGTAAAGGCATTCGCTCTAGAGTTAGCTAAAGCGGAGGTTAAAACTTAATATCTATTACAAAATAAAGTATAAGGGATAGTGCAGCTTCTTCTACTAACTAGCCAACTTAGATTAATATATAATATATTAATTCCTTTTAACCCTAAAGAGGAGTCTTTCTCTAGGGTTCCTCTTTTTTTAGCTCTATACTATTTTTCTAAATTAATAGAACCTTACCTGTTTTTGCCTTTGTCTAGTAATCCTTTGCAAAGTGGTCTTTCTAGCCGTATAAGAAGTAAGCCCCTTAATTACTAAGGGCCTGTTTATAGGGGTCGTTATATATAGGCTAAGTATATACTAGACCCGCAGTAGAACTAGCTGCTAAATTAACGGCGGGCTGTATAGCTAGTGCTATAGGAGTTGCAGATCGTGCTAGAGTGTTATAGGCTGTTTGGGTAGTGCTTATAGTTTAGTTTAAAGAGTTTCTAGCCTTATACTGCTTAGCTCATACCTTAATTTAATAGAGGCCTTAGTTAATAGATAAGTAGTAGTCTATAAGTACTTTTAGCGTCTATATAGTAGTAAAAACTAGTAGTACCATACGCTGTAGGTCTAGGGTAAGCTTATTAAAGAGGTCTGGCATTAGGTCTTTATGGGGAATTTAGGCCTAGCCAGCTAAGTATAGAAAGCGGGTCTAGAAGGTTAAAAAGGTCTCCATTATCTTTATGTTAAGAGCTTTATAATTAAGGCGGGCGTTCTATACCTTAAAGGGGTCCTTATAGATAGAAGATAAGTAGTTAATTATCTTATCTCTAGAGAGGAAGGGATCTGCCAAGTCCTAGGCGTATTACAGATATAGGTACATCTATATATCTCTACTAGTATGGCCAAAGACATAGGCCATCTTAGCTTAAGTAGTAGGGAAGTGGTTTGTATTAACTTTAAGCTTATCCTATAATTAAAGCTTTCAGTTATTAAATATAGGGTTAGTTCCGTCTGTAAGTAATAGAGGGTCTATAATCTTTGCGGACTATAATAATGCTAATACTATATATTAGGCTAGGGCCTTAAGGACTATAGTAAGTCTTTAGGTGTCTAATAACTTCTTACTAGGTATAGGGGTGTCCCTAGTTTTAAGCAGCTCTTAAAGCCATTTAATTTTAGTATTAGCTGCTGTAAGCTCTTCCTAGGGGGTCAAAACGGCAACTGTTTTACTATTAGAGGTATTTGCGGGTCCTATAGCAGCTTTGCCAGCTACTGTATTTCTTGGTATAGTGGTAAGGGTTTTAGGTAATTTCTAGTGTTTATTTATTTTCTAGGGGTTCTGGTCCGTGCGTGTCCTATTCTTAAGTTTCGCGTTCTATTTATATTCTTTTAGTTCTTGGGTCTGTCCTATCCTTATAGTCCTGGTAATATCCTTAGGGTCCTGTTCTATATCCTTATCCTATTCATAGTCTTATAGATAGATATATTTAAGTTCCTTCTTAGGAAGAAAGAGTAATAAAGAGCTTTGGATAATGTTAGCGACTTAGTTAATTAAGGCACGAGCACGGCAAGAGACGCGCAAGCCTATACAATTGGTAGTCTATAAACGAGGATCCAAAGCTAGAGAAAGGAAAGGAAAGGAAGGGTAGCGCCGCTCGAGGTTTTATACAATCGTCTGGTCATGTGGACTGCGACTGTCTGAAACAGTAAGAAACTGTCTGCGATTGTCCGCCACAATCCACCGTTTTCCACTAGCGCCGTAACAAGTTAGGGGTTTGGCTAAAGGATTAACCCTCTAATATATATATAGTATATCTCTCCCTCCTATATATACCTCTTCTTCCCCTTTTTAGCTTAATATCTTCGTAATATAGTATTTGTTTAAGCTTTAGGTTAGATTATCTTTTAAATTAGACGCTTTATAGAAGATATAATAAAGCCTTATAGTAGATACTACGGTGGACTTATTAATAGGCTAGGTATATAGGTAAACACAGCAATAAGATTTAAACGTAGAGTAAGTGCCTAATAGATTAGCTCCAATTATATTCCGAGATTTACTATAAAGAGAGAACTATCTAAGGTAGGGACTATCCCATGCGCCGTCAAGGTCCACTAGCGAATATGGCCTCAATCAACTTAATTAAAGCTTTTAATACTAATATATTATCTATATAGCTTCCAAAACGTGGCGTTTTACCGTTTAAAATTTATGTGATTTACGTATCTACGGCTTGGCTGCAGGTGGCGCTGTGGGTATTCGCGAATATCGACGGGGGTTGTTAGGGTCACGTGCGACTCAGCGACTCAGCGGGCGCTCAGCCGAGGCGTGAACACCATCGAAACAACATGCCAAGCCTCCATTATGTACGATTTTGAGCCCTGGAAAATTCTCTGGAGTCACTAATGAAATGTTAGGATTGATGTACCTCGGCGCCTCCGCCGCGCCATCCTTCTCAACGACCTCGCCCTCGTTAAACGCATTATCCGCAACAACCCCTCATTCCTCCGCAACCCAGACTTCGAGGACAAGAGCAACACATCGCTGCATTTGGCAGCAAAAGCAGGCTTCACTGAAGTTGCTGTATGTCCCACTATACCCCAATGCCAATACCACTATCGGAGCGTGCCCAATGCAACTTTGGGATATAGAGTACAAGAAGTTTAATATTGGGATATTACACAGGAATTCCTCATTGAAATCGGCCATGAAGACGAAGGTGTTAGCCGTAACGGAGACTGGGACACACCGCTGATGCTTGCAGCCGCCGCTGGTAAGGGAGACGTGGGCATTTTGCTCGTGGAGCGATTCCCAGAGTGCGTATCGTGGACGAACAAACTGGGGCTGGACGCTGTAAGCCACCTTTCACTTCTTCAACTTTTTTCCATCCTTTCACTTCGAACCTCGTCACTTAATACTCTGCCCCTATCTGGAGCCCTTCCCACAGCGGTCTTGCTAACCACTGCCACTCCTCCTAGCTGATGCTCTCCTCCCGCACCGGCACGCTCAACCTGCTCCCGCATATCCTGCGCACATCACCGTCTATCATCAGCGCTCACGACATCGATGGCAACACAGCCCTGCACCACGCCTCAGCTGCTGGTGAGTTAAAAGCGCTACGCTTCCTACTCCAGTATGGCGCCTCGCCCCTCGCCCAGAACGCCTACTCCTGGACTCCAGTGCACTACTCTGCAACCTCAGCCGCCGAAGTGTATTTCAAGAACCTCGTATCTGAGATCGAGAAGAAGAGGGCAGAAGGGGTGCGGGAGGCCCGCGAGAGGGAAAGGCAGCGTACTGCTGGCGTGAGGTTGGTTACAAGTGAGGACATGATGGACAAAGGGAGAGCGAGAGATGATACAGGCGTTGGGCTGCCGGCGCCTGGAATGGAGTGGAGTCCTATTGAGAGGCGGCGGGCTATGACTCCGACGGCGGGGAGGAGCGAGGGATGGTTTGCTGGAGACGGCACAAGGGCAAGGGCTAGCAGTGGGGATTAAGCGTATAAGTAGTAGCATAGTGGTATTTGGGCTTGGGCTGAAGGAATCTGGGCTGAAGGTTATCAAGCATCTCACTGGCATTGGGGGATTTGTATCATAAGTGTGATCATAGGTATTACGGGCGTTGGTGGCTCTGCGGATTATACTACACTAATCCCAAGCCTATTTCGGGAGCCGAAGGGCTTCATCCATTTGGACAGTTTGCGTTCATAGGCCTTGAGGAAAAGATAACTTCACAATTACTTCGTAGGCCTGACTCGTAGCTGCAGGCGCGAATCTATCTCTCAATACCCGCTGAATGAAAGCAAAGTATATCTTACATCCGAGAAAGGCTTTTCTGGTTGGTCCTCTAGGAGTGATATGAACTGTCCCCGATTGCATCTGCTACAATCCTTCAAATTCCCCAGCTGCATCATCCTCATCGATATCCCCATCCTGTATCTCTTTGGCTAGTTCTCGCTCCCGCTCCCTCGCTTCCTGGGCGTTCTTTAACTCTAGGCGATGCTGGTTCATTGGATATCGCATTGCTTTCACACACTCATCATGTAATGCCAAGCACGCACGAATCCGCTCATGGAAGGCTTCACCAGGCTCACGCGTGGCATAAATATCACCAGCTTGCTTGGTTTGCATGTATCCTTTCTCATGGTCGATGGTAGCCTCGATAACTCCGTCGCGGATAGCCTTCGCGACAATATACTCAGCTGACTCTTCGCTTTCAAGCCCAAGGCGGATGCAGATATCACGAAGGGAGATGCGCGAATACGATAGGGAAAGCATGCGGATGCCCGTCTTGATGACATTTTGGCGGAGACGAAGGATCAAGGTATAGGTTCCATCACGATGAAATGTAGAAGAATATGTCTGAACAATTTTCAAGAAACCTTGAAGGTCGCCAACACGCACGGCTTGCACGAGGCGGAAGTAAGGCTCCAACGCACGTTCGAGGCGAGGCTGGCTGAAGATTGCGCGATCTGGAATATCGCCCATAAGCAGTTCAACTACAACCAGGAGCTTTGTTGAGGCTTGGTAAAACCCAGCAGCTACAGCGTTGGTTGGGGACTTCCGAGTTGCGCTAGTTAAGTGTTCATGCGCCTCAGTGTATGAGAGTTGTATAGCCCGTATGCGACCAAGGTAGTAGAGATATCGTGCAACCTGATTGTTCGGCGCAGTTGCGGGAAACTGGGTTTGAGCTACAAGCAAGTCGGCTTGCGTGATATCAGCAGTGGAGATATAGTTTCGAAGTAACAAGGTTGTGACAGCAGCTTGGGTATCCTGGTCCTTGCGAAGAACGGAACTCCGTAAGGCAGCCAGAAGCTTTCCACGGATAGATATGACTGGCGATTGTCGGGATGGAGGCTTGGGATCCAGCTCCTCGTGAAATAGGGAGAAGTAGAAATAGGCTCTTGCCGCTAAAGAATCAAGAGTCCGGCGGTTGAGCTCACGGATTCTGTCTACCAAGGTCGAGGAAAACTCGGCACCATCTTCAAACTCCTTCGAGTCGTAAAGGTAAACCTGAAATGGGTGTTAGTTATCCAATACTGAGGCATCTAGTCGTAGGTGTGCTAGAGGAGCATCCCTACCTGGATCAAGATTGCTATATACACATCTATTTCTGGTATGATTTCCTTTAGGCTTTGCTTGGAGTTTGAAAACTCTGCTGCATATTGAGAAACTACATCTGTGATAGCCTCTCCGTCCATTCCGATAGCCTCGATGAGGATCCTAGCAGTCGGATTGTTAGGTTGGTAAGTCAGCACTATGACCGAACATAGGATACGATCGGTAAGTCGTTTTCGAAGGGAAGATATTGAGCGTAGAGCGCGTAGAGTAAAGCGGGTATCAAACTGTGCAACAGCTCGTTCTAACAGGGTAAAGTTGCTTCTAATGTCTTAATCCAAAGGTCAGCATGTTCGGGAGCTAGATATTTAATAAACGCAAGGCTGGTTGCTTGAAGAAAGTCCGGACACATCCGAAGACCACGTGAGAGGAAGTATAACGTGCACAGAGGCATTTAAACTTGACCATGTTGGCCATGGATGAAATAGAAGCTTACCAGCAATTGTCTTCTCGGCAGGGTTCTCCACAAGCTGCTCAGCGTCGGTGGTGACGACACCTTCCATGCTTTCAGCCATGATGATGTGAGTTAAATATTCGCAAGGGTTGAAGAGAAGGGGCAGATGGGTCGCAGAAGGAAGGGTGGATGGGCAGCGCGTTGATGAGGTTGACACTGAATCTCATGCTTCGGTGATGGGAGTTGTAGTACGGAGAAAAGATAAGCCGCCCTCTGTTAGCTGTCACGGCTGTTGACAGGCTGCTGCAAGTTGATCAGTGTGGTTGAGTCAAAAAGATATCACTACGGTCTGCTTTGAAGACAGCGAAACATAAATGTCCGTTATGAATCTTCTAGATGCCCACTTGGAGCAAATTTCACTCTGCGCTGCCTCAATTGCCGAGTTACCGTACGCTTAAATCCTTTAATTCACACCCCCCCATCTAAACGCGTAAATAGTTTCCCCCCACCGAAGATATTCACGAATGCGCTTCTTCACCCTCATGATATTACAGCTCTGATTCGGGATACCGAATTACATGAACGCGCTCTTTTCTCCGTTCCTCCACCTCCTGCTCTACCAAAGGCTCAAGACCCATCTGTGAGCTCAAACCGACGGAACACTGCATTTACCATTAATGGAGGCGATAGCAGTATTATCGGTGGCGGTGCGAATGCTGTACGAGCCCCTAGGAGAAACACAGCTGTAGCAGCCGTGCTCGGGACGGAGTTAGTTGAAAAGATTCGTAGAGGCGGAGGAGGGGGCGCTGGAACTGGGCTCGGTTATAGGGCTTTTGATGGGAGGGATAGGAATGAGGTGGACGTGGAGGTCCTTCTACAGGGCGCGGAGAAGCTTTGTGGAGTGTAGTGAGTTTCATCGGTTTCCATTGTGGATTGCCAGCTTCAATCTGACCCTCAGTAGTCCAATACCTGGAGCACGCGAAAAGATAGCATCTTTGCGTCAAAGGCATCGACAACTCGAATCATCTATTGAACTCTACGAGCTACGGGTCGCCGAACAGGCTGCCCAGTTAAGCAGAATGAATCGGCCTCGCGACTTTGGATTAGATGATGAGCCAGAGGATCCAGAACCGGAGGCAGAGGTGCCCGCTGAGATATTTATGACTGAAGATGATCTGAGAAAAGAAGAAGAAGAAGTCAGGGAATTGGAGCGTAAGAAAAAGGGCTTAGAAGAGCGAGTGAATTCGATGGAAAGAGATATTTCGGGAGTCCTGAGATAGATCACATAACGAATTTTGGCATCTAATCACCACACCACGTCGCATAGGTAATGGCATAGTCTTGCATAACTCTACGGTTCACCCAAGCATATCCTGGCTTCCGCATCTGGATATATTACTCGGGTCACTTCTTAAGTTGAAACGAAGAGCAGAACGCTGAATTGCTTCGAGTTCTGAATAGTCCTCTTCAGAATAGGGTATAGTGAAATGAAAGTAGCTCTTATGTTTTATTAATAGTGATAAGCACTAACCCTAGGTACCCCGCTAGAGTTCATGAGCTTGCACCTTTTGCGAACCCCGCACCGACAATCTCTCGATGAGGCATGACAAAGCATTGATACTTAGCCGAAGGAGATTATATATTGGGGTTGGATAACACAAACATGATTGATATTCGCTACTACTCTTACACTTTCTCACTTCAGTGTTCACCTCCCTTTTCTCGTCATTAACATGATTGACTTCACTCTAACAGACGAACAAGCCCAGCTCCGCGTCGGAGCTCGTGACTTTGCCCAAAGTATACTCGCAGCAGCACCAGCCATTTACAATCAGCACCCCAACCAGAAAACCCGCTTCCAATCCACGCGTCCTATCTACCGTAAAGCAGTTGAAGCGGGTTTCATTAAAGGCCACATCCCTGCCGCGCTTGGAGGTAGTGCAGGAAGTCTCATCAACGCAGCGATCCTAGTCGAGGAACTCTACTCCGTCGAGCCAAGCGCTTCTTTGACGATTCTTGGCACGGGGTTAGGGTTGACACCGCTGATCTTAGGCGGGAGCCCTGAGCAACACGAACGTTTGCTGAAGCCGTTCTTGAGTGGGAACGGTGAGCCGCTGGCAAGCTTAGTGCATTCGGAGCCGGGCGGGACAGCGAATTGGCTCGAAAAGGGGGCATCGGGTTTGCAAACGACGGCGAAGAAGGAGGGAGAAGATTGGATTATCAACGGCGACAAGGTGCAGTGCCCACGTCATTTACTGGCCGAGCAAAATCGTGCATTCATTTCTGCTGATACCATGCATAGCTTTGGACAACTAATAGTGGCGGTTGGGATGGCAAGGGTGCTGACTTACAATGCGTCGTCTGCCGGCTCTCTCCAGAAGCCGGGCCACAGGATCCGTCAGTCGACCCTACTACTATGATTCTCATCTTAATGGTAACTCCTGACGAAATTGCCAACAACTCCTCAGACGCATATTTGGTCCTTGACGACCCCGACCTTGCGGGCCACAAAGCCGCTTCAGTGCCACATAGCCGCTTCATTAACTTTCGCGTTCCTGGTAGGAACTTACTGGCTGCTCCAGGGGAGGGTGCTACCGTCGTTGAGCAGACATTTGGTTCCTCAGCTGCCATTGTTGGGGCTATGGCTGTAGGCATCATGCGCGCAGCCTTCGAAGCCGGGCTCCAGTTCGCGAAATCTGACACCAGAGGTGGCACAGTACCAATTCTAGCAAGGCAGAGCGTTGCGGACTTGCTGATTGACATCAAGATGCGGGTGGAAGCGGCACGAGCACTGACCTGGAAGGCTTTTAGCTGTCTAGAGAATGGTCCAGGAGATTGGAAGGCAAGGCTGGAAATAGCGTTGGAGGCGAAAGTGTGGTGTTCCGACCAAGCAGTGGGCTGCGTTGTTGACGCTATGAAGGTTGTTGGGATGTGAGTTCACCGTTCTTACCGCAACCTAGATTCTCGTGTTCTTTGTTCGGTAGGTAAGGCATTGGAACACAAAATCTCATATTAATTAAACGTGCAACGCAGGACTTCATACTCCAAAGAGCAACCTTTTGCGCGATTGCTGGAGGACGCGGTTTGTCTACCTCTGTTTGATGGAGGGAATGTAGGTGTCAGGCGACGGCAAATTGAGAAGATCTTTTCCGCGGAGGACTATCAGCCTTGGGCAGCGACCTTTAAAGAATAAACCTGGAACAAGCAAAGTCCTCGTGGACAACCATCAAAGCAACGGCCAAGGTATAACTCTCACTAAGCGGAATGATACGTCAAGTGACTTAGATGGTCTTGGGGCAGCTGTGGTAGTTACCTTATCTATTAGTCCACCATATCTCTTATCATTACGATGTAGCCAACCGTTATTGATTTTAGGGTGTGAGGGTTCATGCAAGTTTTCCGAGTGGACCTGGGCAAACACTCGCGCCAATTGGATCCAAAATGGCGGGCTGCCTATAGAGGTAACTATTACTCCTATCTAAGTATGGTGCATCGGATTTGACGCCACGCCGGTCCAAATACAAGAGGGTAATATGAACGGGTCAGACGACCCTCCCTGCTAGTATGTTATCAAAATAAGCGAACCTTTGCAAAATGGTTGGGCTGTATTATTCTGCTAACACACTAGCAGGGAGGGCCGTCTGACCCGTTCGTGTTACCCCCTTGTAGATCAGGAAGTGAGCCACCATGTAAAAACCACAAAGATTGATTATATCATCGTAGTTATGATTTAGTCAAACAAATCATACCCCAGCCCTTCTGGCCAGCCAATATATGCGTCAAATCTATATGTACATAACGCCCATAAAGAAAAAAATTGAGAAGTGAAACCCCAAGAACTAGCTCGGGCCCCAATACGTTTTGATAATTAATGATGACCAAGGGCCTACCAAAATAGAACTTATAATACAAATACACCACTTCAATTCCACGGCAATCAAATGGCTGCCTCGAAAAGCCGTGTGAAGATGTCTATTTTCGTCGTTTCATGACTTTTGTGCACATTTCAATAAGGCCGTTCTTCGCATCGCCCTCCGGGAAAGCGCTAATGGCCTCGATGGCTTTACCAACGTATTCCTGAGCTAGCGCTCGTGTTTGCTCCAGGCCGCTACTTTGAGCCACGAGCTCGCGCGCCTAGACGCTTGTCTGTTAGCAAACAGGGTCATATACTCTGAGTGAATGTGGTACCTTTTGCACATCCCCTTCTTTTGAGAACTTCCTCCCTACAAGGGCGCCGAGATCTTTGTTATCTTTCCAGGCAAAAAGCAATGGTGCTGTAGCAAGACCAAGCTCCAGATCAGCACCAGCAGGCTTTCCAAGCTCCTCTCCGCTAACAGTATAATCTAGCATGTCGTCCACAAGCTGAAACGCTAGGCCCAGGTTCTTCCCGTAAATATATGCAGCCTCAACAACTTCTGGCTTGCTTTGCCCAAGCAATGCTGCAGCACGGCAAGACTTGCTTATCAGGCTTGCAGATTTGAGGTAGGTCTTTTGCAAATAATACGTGACGGTGTCTTCGGTCCAGAGTGGGTTTTGCTCGTCCCGTGCAGTATTCTTTAACTGCATGAATTCGCCTTCTACAAGATTTGCGATCACCGTCGCCAGCAGTTCTGTTACTTCAGGGTCTCGTAGCCGTGCCAAAGCAACCGAGGCCCTCCCTAACAGGAAATCTCCCGCTAGTACTGCCATCTTGTTCCCGAAGGCTATATTCGCTGATGGAGCAGACCGCCGAGCTTGCGAATGGTCGATGACATCGTCGTGGAGGAGGGATGCAGTGTGTATCAGCTCAGTAATCTCTGCTAGTCGCCGTTGTGAAGGCAATATTTCTGAATCTTCTCGGCCGTAAGCAGCATCGTTGGCTATACATGTGAGTGGCGAGTATCCAGGTGCAGAAGGGTTCTCGTCGGAAAGGATGTCGGAGGGAGATATGGGCTGGTCTACAGACCCCGCTTCTTGTATGTTGTTCTGCTTGCACCTCTTGGGCGTGAGCGCAGTGGCACGAGACATCAACAAGACCAGCATTGGCCGTACATATTTCCCTTCTGATTGCGTATAATACTTTGCCACTGTGTCCAGTGTGGGATGTCCTGATCCTAGCAATTGCCTTATGTTCTCTGTGAGGAACTTCATCTCTTTTGCGACTATTCGGAACGGATCCACGGCTATAGGCGATTTAGGGTCGGGAGTATTATTGAATACATGTTGCGCTGCAGAAAATACAGCTGCCCAGCTTGACTGGTTACGTCGGCGAGAAGGGTGATAGAAGGCGGAGACCAGAGGGGCAGCAAGATGTATCGGTACGGCAGTGTGTGAGCATTGTAACCGCGGACGGCGTGCTGCTAAAGAGCTCTTGACGAGCTTTGTAGAGCCCTTCATTCCAAAGAAGGAAGGGCGGAGGGATTAGATAAGTTCCTCCAATCGTGTCGGAGACAATTGGGTAAAAAGCGCATTAGGTAGGCTCAGGTGAGCCCTTGGTTTTAAAGCACGAGTAATCCAGGTTCGAAGTTTTGGTGGCTTTCGACTTTCGCGGATACAGTCGCTTCGGAAAGAGACGATCAAATGTCAGAAACCATGATCAAAAATAGAAATTTGCCGAATCCTCACCTGTTTAAACACTTTTTCTGTACTCGCGCATGCCACCACCCATCCTCCATGCT
>Ga0307507_10007890_pt1 | contig 15075 bp, 19 predicted proteins | sample 7_EM_MG_FD_207223 | JGI IMG/M metagenome (GOLD analysis project Ga0307507, IMG submission 207223) | Populus trichocarpa ectomycorrhiza microbial communities from riparian zone in the Pacific Northwest, United States - 7_EM | ecosystem: Host-associated > Plants > Roots > Unclassified | place... | reverse complement strand
GTCCCGGAAATGATTAAGAAACCCCACTTCACCTCCCGCCATGGGCTGGCTCCGGCGACAAACCTCACCCTCGTTCAGCACAACAGCCTGGGTAGCTGGGATGTGTTCCTCTCCTTGTTCACCTCCCTAGTGGAAGGCCCCCCGACCGATATCGTCCTCCTACAAGACCCCTCCTCTTCCAAAAGTTTTCTTCCTAGTTTTTCAGGTTTTAAATCTTTTGCTCCTCCAGTTCCCAGGCCCAGACTGGCCTGCTATATATCCCTAAACTTTCCGCTGAAGTTTGCTGTACTATCCTTTTTTCCCCCTGAGACAGATGCCTTCATGGCGTTAGTGGTTTTGACTCCACAAGGCTGTTTTGGCAGAGATTTCCCCTGTTTTAGAGTCGGCAATACATACTCCATGCCACTTTCTCCATATCCCGACTCAGTTTCCCCCAAGTCTCCTTTTTGGGCGCTCGAATACCCGTACCTAGTCGCAGGTGACTTTAACATCCACAACGCAGCAACCGACCCCTCCGGACTCGACTCGACCAAAAGAAAAAGCGAATCTGCCCGCTACTTTGACCAGGCCAGAGACTTAGGCTTTACCCTTCTCAACACCCCAGGTGTCTATACTCGTTTCCCCTTCACAGGCACCCATACACCAACACCATCCACCTTATCCTCGCCAACCCACATACATTCCCTGCTTTTCGTTCCTGGGACACGTCGTCTCTCCCCTCTACAGGGTCGGACCACGTCCTCATTTTAGTTTCGATACACCCTCCCTCCCCTCATAACGATAAACTCAGACCCCGCTGGCACGAGGCCGATTGGCCAGGGCTTACAGATAGGCTTAAGAACTAGCTAGTTCCTCCCCCCTCCGACAGCCCATCCCCCAACCAACTCGACGAATAGTTCTCCTCGGCCCCCTCTGCACTCACCGCGACAATTGCGGAAAACACAACCGCTTTGCGCCCCTCCCCGAAGTCGAAGGCTTGGTGGACCCCACTCCTCACCACCCTCCGAAAGGAATTCACAAAAGCCACCCGCAGGGCTAAAAGCCTCCGGACCCCCGACTCGTACGCCACAGCAAGGCAATCCAAGCTCGGCTATTTCAAAGCCGTCAAAAGGGCCAAAGCCGCTTACTGGGCGGACTTCCTTACCAAGACCTCCGCAAACATCATTTGGACGGCCAAGCAACTGGTCGCCCCGAGAAAGACCCCCAGATTGCCCTCCCTCCATGATGCCTCAGCCACATTCGCGATCCAGAACGCACTCTTGATGCACTTTTTCCCTCCAAAGGACCCCCTACCCAGCAGGGGCCGCCTAACAAGGAACCTCTCCGCCACCCCTCTCACCAGAGAACACATTAGGCTCGCCCACGCCAAGAGCTGCCTCTCCTCCGCTTAGGGCCTCGAGGGGGTCCACTACTCCATATGGAAAAAGGGAAACCACATCAACCTTACAATCATCCTCGAACACCTCTACCTCCAGGTAACATTCGGGTACCACCCCCTATCTCTAAAGAACGCGAATGGGGTGGTCCTAGACAAACCCGGTAAGGCCTCCTGTGACTCGCCCGCCTCCTTCCGCATCCTTGTACTCCTCAAAACCATCACCAAGATCCTCCAGCGGGTAATGACAGTCAGGCTATCTGTCATCACCAAATCCAAGGGACTACTGCACCCAACCAGTGCGGGTCCCACCCCGGGCTCAGCTCCGCTGACACCTGCCCCTCCCTCACACACGAGATAAACACCCTCCAGAGACCCCGCCTACTGGTCTCGACCCTCTTCCTAGACATCAACGCCAGCTTCAACAACGGCAATGCCTCCACCCTCAGAGCCAGGCTCCTAGCATCCCACGTACCCTCCTATATGGTCGGCTGGGAATCCTCCTTCCTCTCAGAATGCACCTGCACCCTGGTATTCCAGGCTGGCCTAACATTTCCTCCCCAGTTTCTGTCGGAGCCCACCAAGAGTCCCCCATCTCCCCTCTCCTCTTCCGCCTTTACTTCGCCCCCCTTCACCTGGCGGTGACTAAGGGCCTGATGATATCATACATCGACGATTTCTCAATCACTGTAGCCTCCTCCTCTTACAGGACTAACATACGCCGCCTAAGGGATCTCTTCTCCACCAGATCCGCAAGGGGCCGGGACATAGGTGATTCCTTCTCGGTCCCCAAGACAGAACTAATCCACTGGCGAACCCCGAGCCATAGGACCCCCCCCTCAAAAGCCCCCATCGAGCCAGAGGGCCAGCTCTTCCGCCCCTCAGAGGTCGTCAGGTGGCTAGGTTACTGGTTAACCCCCTCCCTCTCCCCCACGCACCACTCCGGGCACAGGCTTTCCCTGGCCCAAGCCATCTTCTCCTTCGTCAGACGCCTGTCCTCCACGGGGGCAGGCGTACGCCCTTTCCTATGCCACCGCATCGCCACCAGTCTCCTCTGCCCCATACTCACATATGGGGCCGAACTCCTCACCCCGACATACACTGCGCTAAGGGGCATGAATAGCTTCTGGCCCAGAGTCCAGAGGTGGACGACAAACAACTTCTTCTCCACCCCCTCCTCCGTTCTGGCCCGCGAGGTCTGCCTCCCTCTGATCATCTCCTACTACAGATATAGAAGACGCTTGGCCGCCCTCAGAGTTCCCTGCGCCCCCTCATACGCCAACCCTGCCTTGGCCAGGCTCCCATCATTCTTCCCCTGCCTCTCCTCCTTCAGGGCCCAAGACTCGTCCAGGCACCTTACAAAAGGCCTATCCTTTGTGTAACGCCCCCTCAACTGGCGGACGAAAGTTCCCTCCCCTCCCTTGAGGAAACACCTTTTGATCGACACCCACGCTCACCTTACCTTGCCGATACAAGAGGGCCTCACACCTCTCCCTCTCGTTCCACATGCCCCTCTCCCCGCCCCGGACGAATATTCCCCCACCAGACCTCATGAGCAAAACCTATCAGGCACTACGAACCCAAGCTAGCCACATGTTCCTCCAGGACTGGGCCACCGATGCCCCCACACCCCCTTACTACGAGTATCCTCCCTCCCTCACCCCTCACGCCTTTATGGGCCAGCATAGTTCCTGGCAGGAAGGATCCACCAAATCCGAGCAGCAAAGAGTTATCTGGCCGCCCACCCATTCTTGTCCGATGAGGAACAAAACCTCACCTGCCCCCGCTGCGGAACTGACCCCGAGACGTTCCGGCACGCCATCCTTACCTGCCCTGCCCGAGGCAGGGACCGAGACCTCGTACACCAAGATGTCTCCTCCCTCGGGCACGACCACACACTCTGGTCCGCACCCCACCTAGTACGAGCCCTAGTCGAGTAGAGTACAGACACAAACTTGAAGACCAGTTTTCCCCCAGACATGATCCCCGATTATTTTATTATTTCCTCCCCCTCCCCCCCCCTTCCCGAAGACTAAAACCAGGTCCGCCTGCAAGAGTTTAAATTTTTGTGAAGGGTTTGGTTTTGTTTGATATTTCCGTATGTGTGACTTTCCTTGCAAAAAACGCGCGCATGAGAAGCAGTCTGTAGCGTTATTATTTTCTTATATTTTTACTCTCCGAGAGGAACGGTAGCCGAATGGTGTTGGGCTAACAGAGTTTCAGTCACTGCAGAGGAACCTGTATGTGGTTTGTTTGTTATTTATCTTGATTTATAGGTTTTGTTTTTTCCATAGCTAGCGCTGCACGAGGCTTCTTGTACCTAAAAACCATGAACGCATGATAAAATAAAATAAAAAAAACAAAACAAGGCAAGGGATTTGGCTCAAGCTACTCACCCTCTACCACCCCACCCCCCCCTACATTCTACTCAAAGGCACAGTCCGCTTTGCTTACGGGACACCTCTCCACGCCTCACCTCCCACTCCGTCCCCTGATAGAGATCCCACTCATTCCCCCAGGCAATCAGCCCCTGACAGCAGCCATCTCCCGTGCCAACAGCCCACCCTTCACGAATCTCCCTCCCCCTCTCCCTCGGCCTAGTCGTCACCCCCCCTCGCCTTTCTTGCAGAAATCTTGTCTGAAATCAGAAATAGCCTCCCACTAAACCCCGACTTGGTCCAAGACCCCTCCCCTCACCCACTCCAAACCATAACCGCCGGCCAGGGGTCAATTTTCTCCATTCTCTGCGCCATCGTCTCCGAGTCTGGCATAGTGGCCATCACCACCCAACTGGACACCGTCAACACCCAGCTCTCTGAGATCCACAAGGGAAATCAGGAGCTTCGCTCCAAGCTCCATAACCTCTCCTCGAAAATTGCCAACGAATCAGCCACCCACGAGGACACATCAGCAAAATTTATTAAATGCGTCCCGAGCGTCCTGTTCATCAGACGCTCGGGACGCTCTAAACATTAACCGCGATTCATGAGGTAATGTCGGTCCGACGTTACGTCAGGACGTTCCCACCTCCGTTACCCCACGTCCTGACGCCATCCTGACATCCACCCCCTGTGGCCCCCGCGTGCTGTATACGTCCAATGCTATACCCTCCCCTCCTAACAGCCTCTGATCCTTGGCTCTCAGCTCCTGACTATCTTACTTCTTGACATCTCTCGTCATGATCTAACCTACGTTAACTATCACATCCTGACGCTACACTGTGTTCTTTGGACACCGATAGGATCCCGTCGTGATAGCTCTCCCATGCGCTCTTGACGCCATCGTGATAGCTCCCCTATGCGCTCTCGACGCCATCGTGATAGCTCTCCAATGCACTCTCGCTGCCATTGTGATAGCTCTCCAAAGCGCTCACGAAGCCGTCCTAATATCTCTCCTATAGGCTCACGACACCGTGGTCATAGTTCACCTATACGCTCTCGACGCCGTCGAGATAGCCATTTGATATTCGGGACGCCGTCGTGATGGCTATGGATATCTATTCTTGACGCCATCTCGATAGATTCACCATTTTTCTCATATGCGCCAGACCACGTCACCAGTCCACGCCTCGTATCTTCAGAGATTCAAGTTCCTTCTCATATTTTATCTCATTTACCACTAAGTACATTGTGATCGCCACGACCTCTTCGTCACAGCGCTAAATTTCCTCATAGTTCGCCGGATTGAGGATGCGCCAAACAAGGCGCATCTTCAATCCGGCAACTTGTGTATATTTAATTCATGTTATTATGTTCTTATCTTCCTGCTATTGACGCTGTTCCCGAGCCTGAGTATCCCCTACGGCAGAACAGTTTGGCCTACTACTAAATCTATTTAGTCTACATGCACTGTATTGCCTAATCTCGATTCCCACCACACTCAGCGTCCTGTTCCTCATCGTCTTGTTGACGGACAAATTCCCCTGACCTTCCTGAGAGTCATCCAGGCTCAGGGAGAGGCGATCGGCTAGATCTGGACTCATAGCGCTCTCCCGCGCCAGTTCCAGCGGCAATTCCTGGCAGTCAACTAAACTCGGCGGATCAGAATCTAGTATCCAAAGCGCCTGCGCAATGCTCCCCTGACCAAGGTCAAATGACCTGTTGCTCTCCTGCGACTCTTCTTGACTATCCTGGTGTTCTTCTAGGCCCCTAGCGTGAGCTCAGATTGGTGTCTGTTCTCGTCCAGCAGCTCCTCTAGGATTCCTGCGGGATATCTGACATTTAAGGTCCGCGTGGACTTCTTCATGAGCGTCGATAAAGCCTTCACGCTGCTCCTTCCCCGTTCCAGGATGAGCTTGCTGGACTTTGTCCGTGATCGTCTCACGCAGATTCCGTGATCGTCTCACGCAGATTCTGCAGCATCAGCTCTTGCGTCGGCTTTGGGAATTTGCGCCACGTGTTCCTCTACTGTAGGAAAAGATCTTGCGAAATGGGTTAGCCTCCAAGGTCCCTAACAAATCGTCCAGAGATTGCAAGACTATTACCCGTAACTAGCTCGGCCTTGAAGTCTGGAGCGTCTTGATATACTCCAGTCCGCCATGGCAGAAGGGTATGGCCGAGAATTGCGCACGTGAGGCAGACGTGGCTGTCATTGATCTGCTCCAAAGAAGCTGGGTCGAGTATCCCCAGCGCTTTCTTGCCACTGAAATACTTACCGTATATCGCTTCGGCAATCTGGGGCGCCAGGAACCAGTAAGTTTTTCCCTACGCCAAATGAACGGTTAGTAGTGAACCGAAGTCCAGGTTTGTCAATCCGTGGATACCAACCTCATACCCATATGGTGGGCACATGAATCTGTTGTCTTCGAGCTGGTATTTGAGCCTACGAGAGACAGCTATCGGGTCGTCCGGCAGTTCGTATAACCTCCGGATATCATGTTTTATTTGCTATAGGTATTGCCCCCGCACCCCTGAGTGTTTTTGCCGTATCTTTGATAGTTAGTAAAACCCCCCGTCTCTTATCACGGCTGAGTGCACTTACACGGTCAAGACCTTTCTCGGAGGGTTCAATATTCCCGGCATTAGCAATTTCATCCTCTACGTGACTCCAAATACTATGCACCGCAGACGTCAAAGCAGCCGCGTCCGCGAGTCGTTGAACGCAAAGGCTGTACTGGATCTTGAGACACTTTCTCCCGCCTACTACTTCCCCTTCTACCCCTGTCACCGTATTGCGCCATGAGTTAACCCTATGCCGGATGCACCCGGGCTGTGGTGTCCTTGGTTCACCTAGTGGTGAACTGGAGCTTCTGACGCCTGACGTGGCAGCACTAGGGAGGCCCAGCGAAGATGAATACTGTCCCACACTTGATGACGGGAGCATCGGCGGGGTGTAGGCTCTACCGGGAATTATTCTTACATGAGCCACGGGGGTGGGTTGGACAAGCGCTGCCTCCTCTGATCCGGAGGTGGTCTAAATTGGGACCACCCGTGCACGCTTGTTTCCCTGTCTCCCAGCCGCTTGAGACTCCCGATGCCATCCAGATGGCGTGTTGTTAGCACTATTCTGGTCTTCTACATCAGGTTCCGTATCTGGTTCAGTTTCGTCCCCCTGGCCTGAGGCCTGGTACTCATCACTGCTAGCGTGGCTAAGACGAACAGTTTCTATCTATCCTTGTCCATCAGGCTCAGTCTCAGGTTCGGTATTCTCTGTGGTCTGAATTGTGCTCCTCCGTGGGCGCTTTGATAGTCTTCCCCGAACATCTCCAATTGCTGGTGGGGATGAATTCCCACTTGATAAATGGCGGTTCGGTGGCGTACTCTGGGAGCTGCCGGATTGGTCCTGCTGCATTCCACATCTGGTTCCCCTGTTCGCGAGTACGACTTCGCGTCTGCGCCCGTTCAGATTGCCCACTCGGGGTGTTGGCTGACTGGATCCCACGGTGTCAGACACAATGTCGTGACTACGCCTGCTCAGATAGCACACTCAGGGAATTGGTTGACTGGATCCCGTTATGTCGGGTATGATACCGCGCCTACGCCCACTCGGATTTCCCACTCGGGGAGTTGGCTGACTGATGGAATTCGATTGCATAGTCAGTGTGATACTAAACGGCTAGTGAATGTTGGATAAGAGATCAATTGGGAAGTATGACAATGGAACTGTATCTCGAGCGTGCTGAAAGGCTAGAAGTTCGTGTAGTTTTCTTGTGTTGGATCGGACGCGTTAGGTATTATACTAGTATGCTAGAATCAGGGCGTATGGTAGGCTCACTAACTATCACTCGGTATGCAAGGGAAAGAAGTGCCTACGCAAGGTGTTTTAGGGGTGTTCATTACTGAGTTCGTCGTCTAGGCGTTCTCAGCTATCGGAAGACTCACTAGTCCATAGTGGGAAATATTAGACGAAATGAAAGCGTCGCCAGTGTTGCCGGCTTGGCGAAATCTCGCTACAATGAGTATCGGCTCGAGATTTAGTTGCTCGCGATACATTCGCCACACCCAAAGAGTACTACTATTAGGAATATCAACTCTCTTCTCCAGACGTCAAATCAGCAGCCCTGAACGTCTTGGGGGCTGTGTGCGAGGTTCACCTAGCGAGTGTTATGTGAAATAGAGATCCGCGGACTTCGTTGTGGCTGGGTGACTGAGCGAAATCTTGCTGCAAGGACTGTCGGTTAGTGATGTGGTTGCTAGCGAGACCCTCGCCCCGCAACAAGAGCATTAGGAATATCTACTCTAATCCCCGGATGTCAAATCAGCAGTGCTGAACGCCTTGGGAACTGTATCCAAGGAGTTCACCTAGCGAATAAGTGGACGCAGCCGGTTCGCGCCAGACCGGATATGGACGTGCACCAACTATCACTCGGTATGCGAGTAAATGGATTAGCCAGTGAACAAGGTTTTGAGAATCGTCAACCTTATGCCCGTAAGGCAGACAATCTCAACTCTCACGATGCTCAACACGTTGTCGTAAGGAGAGTTACGGTAGGTGGAGTGAAGGAGTGGCAGATGCGAGTAAAAAATTCGCCTAACAAAGTGCGTTTTGAGATTAATCAATCTTGCGCTTTGGAGCAGACACTCTTACCTACCAAAGAGCTGGGCCCTCGGGGAGAAATATTATGTGAAATAAACAGATCGCCAGGATGAACGTGGCTGGCTGGCTGGGCGGAATCTAGCTGCAAGGAGTGTCAGTTAGCGATGTGGTTGCTGGCGAGACACTCGCCATGCCAAAAGAGTATTAGGAATATCTACTCTAATATCCAGACATCAAATCAGCAGCGCTGAACGCCTTAGAGACTGTATGCAAGGAGCTCACCTACCGAATAAGCTGAGGCAGCCGGTTCGCGCCAGACCGGATCTGGACGTGCACCAACTATCACTTGGTATGCTACTGAATGGATTGGTTAGGGAACCAGGTTTCGAGAAACGTCCAACTTGAGTCAGCGACGCGGACAGTCTCAACTACCATAGCATCTAGGCGTGGGGGAATTAGTCGAAATGGGGGCGTCGCTCATCTAATTCGTCTCGCCTAAAAAAGGCTTAGCGGAATCTGCACTCATCTCCCGACGACCAATTACCGCAGCTAAACGCAAGGTACGAGTAAAACTATGTGGTACTACAGTGCTGGGACTACAGCCTAGTAAATACTCCTACACAGCCTCTAAGCCCTACGCTGGAAACGCGATGCGCTAGTGCTCTATTTACTAGTGGGAGAAAATTCTAAAAGGTGGCGAATAGTAATCGTGCCAGGATTTCATTACTATTACACAAATAACAACAACCCACAAAAATGTAAGAATAACAGACACCTAGTAGGAAAAATGTATCAGGAATAATGCAAATTTGGGCAGTGGACAAAACGTGATGTGAGTAGTAAGAAAAATCAAGTTTTGCCCTTGCGACTTCTCCCACGCTGGGGTGTCGTAAGAATCGGGTCTTTAGGCTGGGCGGGCCGTTTGGAGTCGAATGCGTCAGCTTGTGCTTTCCCTTTTCCTTTTTCGACGGGGTTTTTCGCATTGGGGTGGGTGGTATCTCTAGATCCTGCTGCCGTACTGCCAGGGGTAGTAGTGTGCTAGGTCACATGGGATTAGCTATACTGGGAGCGACGCTTGTAGGGGACTTCGGAGGCGCAGGGGGGGGAGTCACTCCTGGTCGAAAGGACTCGGGCGTGGGCGTGGGGGACGTTAGGTGGTGAGTATCGCGATCTACGGATGGCTCACGTTGGGCAGCAGGGCTGTCCATGGTGCCATCATTCCCACGACCGGGACAACAGCGCCCTCTTGTATTGGGTGCCGCACGCGCTGGCCTAGGTTGGGGCGCTACAGTCGCTGCACTCGGTTCCGGCGCCACAGTCTCAGGATTTCTTAGGAGCGGCGCCATAAAGGGATTGGCTTGCACAAAAGCCCTCATCGATCGGAGCATGTCTTGTTCAGAAGCCACTCTCCCTGAGAGCCCAGAGCCTCAATCCCGATGCTGCGAATCCTGTGTATGTCTGCCAGGTTGATCACGAATCGGAGAATGATCGCTCTCTGCTAGTTAACGACTCCCGCGCCGTGATTTATCGCTGCCCCTAACCCTATGCTGCGAACCCTGGGTACGTCTGCTAGGCGGATGATAAAAAGGGAGACTGATCGTCCTCTGAACAGTGTCCGCGCCGTGGTTCAACTCTGTCTATATCGTCGTCCTAGGTGATTGATTAGCTATAGAGTTTGTATCCAGACATTGAATGAAAAGCGCATTGAACACAAAAACCTACAACTTCAATGATATCTCAGTCGCGATTTGGCGTCGGGTCATCTCCCAACGTTTCCTCGTTGTCGTTGTGGTTATCATTGCCCTCTTCGTGGTTGCTGATGTTGTCGTTGTCGCCCTCGTCGTCACTGTAATCTTCTTCTTCCCCTGTGTCATGGGCTTGCCCCCAGCGATCCCAGGCCTTCGGTCGAAAAAGGATACCGCCCGGAAAGAGGCGCAGGGGTCGTATCGCGGTTCTCGCCTTGACCCTGACGGGCCTCCAGTATGAGGAGATCAAGAGGATCTTTGCCCGGGTTCGAAATGAGCCATGCCTGGATGTCATGATCTTTATATAAAAAGATAAGCTGAGAGAGAGGGAGTGGATTCGAGAGTTGCAGGCGTAACGAGCTAGCGCCCTGCCCGGTCGCGCCAATTAGATATCGGGGGTATCCAATTGCCTGCTCCATTTGTTGTCGCTTTAGTACCCCGAGCAGCGTTTGCATACTCGGTGATGCCAGGACGCCCTATGCGATAACTTCGCTGGGATCTGTGCTATACCAGGGGTGGTGCAAGAATGGGTGCCCAGCTTCAGGAGCTCCTGTCCGACGGATATTGTGGAGTCTTATCGCCCTTGGGGAATAGGGAGATGCCCAATCGTATTGAGATTCTAGAAAATTATTGGTACTAGTTGCGGAATAGCGAAACGTACAGTAGAGCGCGATCAGCACTTACTTTCAGGTTCCGTGTCTTCGGTGGCCAATGCACCCTCTGCTCACTCTGTGTAGAGACGATTGTTCTTGGCCTGGAGCTTTCTACCAATATCTCAGACTAAGTGTCTTATTTAACGTTTGACTTCTAAGATATCCTCTGGGCGGTGCTTGATTTACTAAGCGTAATTGGGTTGCTGACCGGGCGAAGGGAGCGTGCGAAACTGATGACAGACTTCATTTGCTGGTCGGTCAGGCACGTCGGGCTCCATGACAGCGCCGTGATTTAGGCCTTAACTGGGTCAGGTCATGTACTGTATGCGTCCTTAGTCTTGCGATGGTTCAAGAACCCACATCAGCTTTTCGCGTACACAATGTCGCCATAGCTCCCTCTGATTTCCACCGGCAGTTAGGTCCCAAATTTCTGGCATAGGCGTCGCTGTATGTCTGCTTTCACTCACAAATCATCCTCCACGTCAGGTTCAAATGGGGGCTTTTCAGCCAATGCCGATGAACGACTGCTCACGCAAAGAGTCAGTTGATAGGTTGAAGTTCGAGAATGTGCGATCTTAATCCTCTAGGAAGATATCTTACGTTCTCGACACCTCACCTGCGATCGCTGCGGCTCGCGCATACCTTTTTCTGTGTTTCGCACTGGTGACTTTGTCTGCCGGTGTTTGAACGGCAGGACGCCTGGGAACAACAGAAATGTTAAGATAATGAGCTCTCGATTCACGTAGGAATGATTCTTACTTTATATTTTTCCCTGGCGCTTGTGTTTGTTTCAATGGAGGCATTGCAAGGAAGGAAAGATCGCAACAGCGCTTGGAGGTGTGTGGCCCCACAGGTGATCGGGGAATGTTTGTCAGATGAGGGACTGATGAGGGGAGATCTGTGCGGAACTGAACGTTGGGCGATCATGGGGGGATGGGCCTGCTTATACTCCTCGTGGGTGTCCACGAGGGTAGTACGAGACAGTGTGACTGCACGTTGAAGAAAGCTTTGACAGACAGGGGTTTCATGGGTGCGATATGGGTCGTTCAGTCATAACCCTATAGAGTGCATCGTCAATTCAGGTGGTGGGTTGAAAGTTCAATTAGCTTTTGAGCCGCAATAAGAGCCGCGAAGCCACGTCAGGTCTCGTTTCCTTCTGATGCCTTCCTTCCCCCAATCATCCGACGTGGAAGTCTTGGCGCACCATCGTCGATTGATCACCCATGGCACATCACCTTTGCGCTATTCATCCGCGATCTAGAAAGAAGAATGCCAAACTTTCTTTTCAGCTACACTATCAAACTAAACTACTACTACATGCTTAGGCGTATCCGGCAAACAATCGACACGCTGAACTCATGGCAAAAGAGCAAAGGAAACAAACATCCCCGGGCCTATGAAGGGTAAAAGCAAACCGCTAACTCCCCCAGCTAGTTTGAACGGGCGAACAATCGACGCTCTAATGAACCTCTTCCATCACATTTCAAACCGTCAATTGTGACGGAATCCTCATGCAGCCTCTTCACTTTAGGTTCTTTACCATTTTCGTCATCGAACTCAGCGCCGCGCTTCCGTCCCTCCTCGGCCCTCAAAAACTCCTTAGCAATGGAACCCAAGCATACTCTCTTGGGCCTTTCATCCTCACAATTTTGAGTATCGAACTGAGCGCCGCGCTTGCGCTCCTTGTCGACTTGACCAGAGCCATGAAGCATATGCAACGGCAACTGTCGATTCAGCAACCTCGACGATGTGATGGCAAGGGGGAAACGATTCGTAGGCAATTTAGCGCGTTCTCCAACAGGGGATGGGAATATTCCAGAGAGGTCATCACTTCCATCCACAGCTTCTGCGGCGTCTCAAGGTGAGTCCAAAAATGAGATCTATCATCCTCAAACGCTTCCTCTACCTCATTAGCCTATCCGTCATTAGCCTGCCAGTTATCAGGTCTTGCGTCTGGTTGGAGTGCTCGGAAATGCACCTGGCCTATACGTGCTGCCGGGTCACGAGCCCAATTGCCGCCGGCATCTGCACAGAGATACTGAGGACACTCGGTTCTGCCGTGTTTTGTCTTTTGTCATTCCGGTCGCGGTAACAATACCCCATGAGATCGAGCGGGTCGTCGAGAATGGAATTAGATAGAAGCCAGGTGCGTACATCTTCATTGTAGTGGATAAAAATACTCTCCACGAGGGTTAAGGGATCCTGGGGAGACTAGCGCAGCTTTGCATGACCATCCCTAGTAGCGCCAATTATGTAGCGAATTCGGCGGTGCTGCATTTTTCTGTTAATCATTGCTGACAGACCACGGATGTCAGAGGAATCTAGCTCGGGGAACTCAACACCATGGATAGAGGGGGAACGCCAAGGGAGCGCACGATAGTTTGGAGGGACGTTCACCCTTAACCTTTCTTGGTCTGGTAGTCCTTGGCCACGTCTCGTGGGCAGCACATAAACAATACACACGGCAGGTGGACGCCCTACTGGAGCGCTCCAATCTGTATTCTCTTTGTCAGTAAGTCAAAGCATGAAATGCGCAGATGATAAAAACTAACCTGTTGGCATACGGTCAGCCATTAGGCAATTTGCCAGGAGACCCAGCAAATCTGGTGCCGGCGCAGGTTCGTCAACTAGGGGGGCAGGGTCGTCAACTGGTGAAGTAGGGTCGTCAACTGGTGGAGCAGGTGCTTGCTCTTGGTTATTCGCAGGTGGTGCAGGTGCTTGCACTTGGTTTATCGCCGGTGGAGCAGGTGCTCACGCTTGGTTGATCGCCGGTGCAGCAGGTGCTTGCGCTTGGTTGTTGGCAGGTGGAGCAGGTGCTTGTGGTTGGTTGATCGCCGGTGGAGCAGGTGGTTGCGCTGGGTTGTTCGCAGGTGGAGCAGGTGCTTGCCCTTGGTTGATCGCCGGTGGAGCAGGTCCTTGCGCTACGTTAGGCACAGCCGTTCCAAGACCCCACTGAGCCGGATTGTTCGTTGATAGTAAAACCCCCGGAACAATCACCTGCGCAAAGGGGACTCCTGGCCGACCTTGCGGTGGTGCCTGAGGGTGGGTCATCCATGTGTTAAACATCTTCCTCGCACAATCCTTACGGATATGAACGACTGCCTCATCGATATCCTGCATACGCTGCTGATTATTCGCGGCGGATGCTGTGGCGAGCTGATCGCAGACAGGGCGCAATCTCCTCATGCCGGCGAAGATTGGCTGGAAGTCGGCGTCAGGATAATTCATCACGGTGGACCCTGGCACAAAGTTCCTTCCTATCATCAGATCTTTCACAATGTTCCCCCTTGCATTATATTGAGCCTTCCCTGGATTATCCATAAGGAAGCCCATGTTTGGTTGATGATCGGTAGTTGATCTGCCCCCAGGAGTAGAGCGCCCCATACCGATATGGGCTGCGAGAGAGTTCGGTGGAAGTTGATAGGTTTGCCCCGATGGAGGGGCCTGCCCCGGATTTGCCATGTGGACGTACTGTACGTTGTTGACGTTTTGCGCTATGTCGATTTAATTTTGGTCTATAGATAGTCGTCTTGGAGATAAGAGTCTTATGTTGTGAATACACTGGATGCTATGGATGATGGTGGATATTGCGAGCTTTAGGAGATTGTTCTTGGTATGAGCTTCCTTCCGCCGTGATCAACCCGCACTCTATATAGAACACTCAGACTTTGAAATGAGGTTGAAACCATCATGAATTGTTTGAATTGATTTCAAGATGGATCAAGAATTGACAGATCAGGCGTTCATTAGTGTTGCGGCCATTTTCTGTTTCAAGACGGACGAAACTTATAAACAGCTGAACCCACGTGATGGCGTGACAAACAACGCTAAGCCGATTCCACGCTTGTTATTGTTTGAAGCGTGTGCGGCACCTCGCCCAGTATTTTACCCACAATCACCACAACTTTACGCTAGCCCTCAGAATATACACACGACTCCTGAAACCTGAAATCTACTATGCCAGTCAAATGTTCGTTTCGTTGTCGAAGATACACACGTTCAGGCGCATACGAGACACACCTCCGAAAAGCGCATGTATACCTCGATATCATACTTGCTTCCACGCTACGAAAGCCTCCTCCGAATCGCATCAACGACCCTGGAACCGACATATTAGACGACGAACCAAGCGAGCGCCCCGATTCAGACTACGAAATCAGATCCTGCTAATTATCCGGCTGGATATGAACGAGGCGCAATTAATGACGAGCTTAGGCACGAATCTGAGGCCGAAGTACTCAGCGATAGGAGGCCCTCAGCGGCTGCCCAACAGACGTATTACTATCCAGGCGCCGGGGAAGCCATTGGACATGTGGAAGGGTATGAG
>Ga0307507_10007889_pt1 | contig 15076 bp, 11 predicted proteins | sample 7_EM_MG_FD_207223 | JGI IMG/M metagenome (GOLD analysis project Ga0307507, IMG submission 207223) | Populus trichocarpa ectomycorrhiza microbial communities from riparian zone in the Pacific Northwest, United States - 7_EM | ecosystem: Host-associated > Plants > Roots > Unclassified | place... | reverse complement strand
GGGCCACTTGAAGTTTGTTATACTAAATCAGTTGTGGGAAACCGTAGACTGTATCTGAACCGTTGAGGGAGGGGCATCACTTTGGTAAGCCCACTTCCTTTTTCGTTTAGATGAGGCGGGGAGCTGATGATGGTGAATGAACAGCCCAAGACATTGGCGGTGTCGCGTCGTTCTTCGAAAACGTCCGGACAAACACCCAAGCCATCACGCAATCCCACACAGAAACCGAACGGGCATTGAAGACCCACGTTCTCCCCATCCTCGGACGTCTTCACACGGAGATTAAAGATCGCTCAAAGCAGATTCGTAGCGCCTCGGAAAAGAGCTCTAAGAGCCTCACCAAGGCCCGCAACCTTACGCAGAATCACATAGAATTGCTAGGCCAGCATGCTTCGGGCTTCGATTCCATGGGCTCCGGGCAGAGCACGGCGCCGGGTGGACTTGCGCACATAATTATCCCCGGAACGCACTCCCATGGGAATGGAGGCAAGTTGAAACCGGATGTTGACCCGTACATCCTGCAGAGGGGCGTACTGCATAGGTTGCATAAACAGATTATTGAAGAGAATAACCACCGGCAGGATCTACTGGGTGTGCAGAATCAGATGCAGCAGTTTGAGGCGCACATTGTTCAGACGATACAGCAGGCGCTTGGATCGTTTTATGAACATGTTGGTGCCCAGGCGGATAAGCAAAAGGCATTGTATGGGGATATTATTGGTATGTGACAAAGTCTTTGAGTCGGCTCGGCTTGGACTGACTGAGGCGTTTGTTTGAATAGCTGCCGGTCAAAAACTCCCGCCTGATTTCGAATGGAATGGCTTCACGACTAGACATGCCGACGTACTCATCGACCCATCCTCGCCGGCGAGGTCGATCGAGTCGATTCAGTTCCCAAATCAGGGTCATCAGAGTACAAAGGCTCTAGTTGAAGGCACGCTAAATAGAAAGGGAAAAGTTATGAGGAGTTATAGCGCAGCGTACTACGTCGTCACTCCACGCAAGTATATGCACGAATTTAAGGATAATGATGTTCGCCCCCCTCTCCATAGCCCCTACAGTACTCTGAAAATGTCACTAATGGGAAATAGAACTACTCCAAAGACCCGAGCCCGGAAATAAGCCTTTATCTCCCCGACTGCACCGTGGGTGCACTGTCCAAATCCCCAGACGCGAAATTCATCATTTCCGGCAAAGACGCAGGGAGCACCGTGAAGGCTCTATCCTCTAAGCACGATTATGCCTTCAAGGCATCTACTCACGAAGAGGTGCTTCCCTTCACCGTACTTCGCGACTGAATCGGGAACTAACAAAACAAACCCCCCACAACAGGCCGCAAAATGGCATCAAATAATCTCAGTCTGCGCAGGCCTCACCACGAACGAGTCGCCATTGCAGAGTCCCATCTCACCGACTGCCTCTGGTGCAGCGCCCGGCGCCGCGACGCCACCCAGTTACTCCCGTACCAGCACACAGGAGCTGGGCGTTACCCATGTAGGGACTAATGGTGCCAGTTCTGCTCCAACTGGGAGTAAAGTTTCTGGTGTGCCGATTGTTGCAGGAGGGGATGTTAAGAGACCTTGAATGGGTGGTTTTGTAGTTTTGCAGTTTTTTTTTCTTCCTCTGCCCCTGTTGGTTGGTTGGGTGACTTTGAGTGATCGGGTATGATTGAATGGGATTGAGGGGATGGTAATAATGGACCCCTCACTTTTTTTTTCCTTGCCCATTTTTTCTCGAAGTTTTATGGTTCGATTTGAGCAGGTTTAGCTTGGATTTGAAAAAAATGATTGGTAAACTTATGACGATAGTTCTGCAATTAATTTTTTTTTCTTCGATGGATGGATGAACGGACGCAAACGCTGTGTAATGGGGGGCTTACCGGCGGTAATGATAACTTGTGTGAAAACTGGGGTCCGACGCATGTTCTAGCTCCTACCCTGCCTGGCATGTTTTGCTCTTTTGCAGGAGACGAGTTTGACGTCGCCTAAAGGACTAGACGGCCCGCAGCACATATAGGCTATTCACGGGATCAAGTGCATCTGCATAACTGTATTGTGCGTTACGAAACTAAATATGCCCTATCTAATGCCTAGCAAACACGAAACACGCAAAAGAGGGTGAAAAAAGTGAAAAATGGAAGAAAAAAGAAAAAGAAAGAAAAAAAAGACTCCCGCGCAAGCCTACAAGAAAAAGAAAGAAGAAAAGCTATCTGGTAGGAGATAGTACTGTATATAAAAAAATCAAAATCCCACTCATCAAAAACCCCCCTACAGACCCTCCTTCCCCCGGTCAAACGCTTCAAGGTCATACTCATCCGGGTACTCCTCAATAATCCTCCTGAGCTCCGCCATCTGTTCCTCCAAATCACGGCCAGGGACCTTGTACATGTCCAGGAAGAGATTCTCGAGCGCTGGCTTCTTCTCCTTTTCGGCGCGGGCGAAGGCGTTTAGGATGTCCTTGCGGACTTGGGTGCGGAGTTCTTGGTCTTGCTCGCCGGACCACCAGGATTTGCATTCTAGCCATTTGCGCATTCTGTAGAGGGCATTGTTTAGCTTGAACACGGGGAGAGGGGAAGAGAAGAGTGATGGATGGGATACCTAGTAATAGGGTTGTCGCGACGTTTCCAGTCTGTTTATATTGGATCAGCGGGGTTCGGAGAGTGAATTAGGGGCCAAAGGGGGAAGCACCTTCAACTTCAACCTTGGCTCTATACGCGAACGAGTCATCACTAGTGGAATGGTGGGAAACACGATAAGACATGGCCTCGACAAGTACCGGTTTCTGTTCTTTGAGGGCCATCTCCCTGGCTCTCATTGTGACTTCTCGGACTGCCATAATCTACCACGTTTTCTTGTTAGCCCGCCTATGCAGACAGTAAATCTATTCTCCCCGGAGGTTGGGCTCACATCGTTTCCGTCCACCCGAACAGTGTCAATCCCATACCCAACGCCCCTACTAGCAATTCCATCACCCTTGTACTGTTCAAGAGTTGGGGTACTGATTGCAAATCCATTGTTCCGGCAGATGAATACTACCGGGCAGGAGCGTGTGGCGGCAATGTTTAGGGCTGCGTGGAAGTCGCCTTCTGAGGCGGCGCCCTCTCCGAAGAAGCAAACGACAATGCGGGAGGATTGGTCGAGTCTTAGGGCGTACGCTGCGCCTACGGAGTGAGGAATCTGGGTAGCGAGAGGAGAGGAGATTGGGTGCTGCAGCGGTAGTGTTAACAACTAGAGCAATTTAACAACGCGATAGGGTTATACTATGTGTAATCTCTCACTCATATAATGAACGGGCATATTCCTGCCCTTTCCGTAGTCAAATTTGTTCGCGAAGAGTTGGTTCATGAACTATGGCCAATTAGAACTAAGAGTATCCCCACTGAACTCTTTTAAATCAAAGGAATCTACCTCGTCGAGTGTAAACCCACGGTACATCATCACTCCCTGTTCTCTGTATTGGGAGAATATGACGTCGTCGGGAGATAGAGCTGCCGCAGATCCAACAGCGATTCCTTCTTCGCCGGCAGAGACCTACTGACACTTAGTATTGTCCGCCTCACTCAGGTGATATGAGCGGATTTCCCATACCATGTAGAAACTTATCCGCCCCTGACGTTGGGATTCGTACCTAGCCGCGCCCATCAGCACCCATCAGCACCCCCGTACTCCCAGCACCCGTAATCTCGAATCCAAAACTAACATTAGTAAATCCATAATACTAGCTACACCGTCACCACAGTCAGCGCCTGCTTCCCGATCCAGTTCAATCCACCTCACCGAAACCACAGAGAAAACCTACTGGTAACCATATCCTTATACATCTTCAACGCCAACTCTTGACTAACATCCGGCTCCCTCGACTTATCCACAACCTCCCCATGAGTATCAATCAACCTATAAGTCGGGATAGCCGGGAGGTCCTGTGGCCTTTGGAACTTGAGCTCATTGGTGAATTTTGAATTGACCGCTCCAGGGAACAGGACACTATCCAAACATTAACCCATTATTTTCCCAGCTCTCCCTCCGAATGGTAGTCGTGGACAAACCTATCCGAATGTGGTCGCTGCTTCACCGGGGCGCTCTGTCGAGCGATTGCTGAGGATGCGAAGTATCTCGCGGTACTCAGAGGAGGTGTTGGTAATCGAGCTCTGGAAATTCCTACACGGGCTGACGCTCTTAAGGGGGCGAGTAATACCATCGCAGCCGTATGTGTGTTCCAAAAGGCTTTTGCTGGATCGCAAGGTGGAGAGAGGGAGAGAGGGAGAGTAAAAGGGCACAGTGAGGTTGTTCACAAATGGGTCGGATCTCAGAGCTGTCGGATGCAGGCTGAGAATTTGGGGATTGGCGAGCCAACAGTCTGGGGTTCGGTTATTGCCGGCGTTCAATCCTCTCGGGTACCCCACATTTCACTCCGGGAGCCGCAATGGCTTGGCAGGGGTTGTGGTCCAGACTAGTCCGAATTTGGAATTGGTTTTTTGGGGGAAGTTTGAGGTCATGCCTTGGATGCAGTAACAGAGAAATAGTCCAAGTCGGAAGATGGATTCAAGGGAGTAGGTGTTTTTTCACAGAAATCAATCCGCTGAAGTTTAGCATTGGCATTCCTACATCCTGTTATCTTGCGCCGTGAATGTCGGGAAAATAATAGCCGGTAAAAGCAAGAGCGACGCAAAATATGAGAAAATTAGTTGGACAACTACGCCCAATATTTCTTATCATAGCTCTAAAGGCATCACTTAGAAGGGTAGAGGGATTCCGATTGAGGGCACATGTTTGGGGAGGTAGAGAAGGAAGAGAAGGAGAAGGTCGCTCCCCTTAAGAAGACAAGGGGGATATTTAGGTGGCTGTCAGTAAGGCAAAGCCTGCGCTAAGCCGCCGCGATAGAGAAGAAAAGAAAGACAATCAAAGGATATTGGACACGTTTATTCTAATTGAATTACCGTAAAAATTGGAATAAGCGGCCCTCGCGCTAGTCTGGAATTCCCTCTTTGGATTAGGGAGGGAAGATACAGCGAAAAAACTGTCAGCCTCCGCAGCCGTAAGAATGTCGCGGATCCAAATTGGCATTTATAGTGGGAGGAGGAGGCTCGAACATATATAGAGCGTGGAGAGGCCCTGTTGAGGTTAAAGGGACTCAAGATCTCCCATTGCGGGGTCCTTTTCAGGGCCCCGGATCGATGTCAATACCGTAAAAACTAGAATAATTGGCCCTCGCGCTAGTCGTTGGAGTTGCCTCTCCTAGTAAGGTCGGGCGTAAATTTGCATTTGCGGCTGTGGGTTGATCATGTGTTTAAAAAGCTAAATTGGGGCTACTGTTCCTCCTCTATACGCCATACGCGAACCCCCCCCCCCTCTTACAGTTCTATGGTATGAAGATCTAAAGTGTTTTTATACAGGCCCGGCACTGTGTCGTATTGCATTGTGTCATGAGCTGTGTCGGCTTGCTATTTGAACCCTAAGCTTAGACGAGTGACGGTCTGTGACGGCGCTATAGAGAGTGGTGATAATTAAGTTACCCACTGGGAGACAATAGCGCTGGGGCGGAGCAGTTTGTATGTGAAACTGAAACAAGTTAAGTATTTTTTTCTTTTTCGCATGTAAGTTACTGCCTAACAATAGTATTTTTGTTATCTTCATAGAACCTGGTACTCGGTTGCGGGGAGAGCTTTCCGGGCCGTGTGTCCGCGTCACGAAGAACTATGTTATGATGCTTTCAGTGAGGCGATATGTAAGGGTTTCAACTAATTCAGTCATAAGGCTTAATGTGCATGTATATATACCAAGCCACCCGATTACCCCCCCGATTACCGGCGCCAGGGGTTCGTTCATTGAAGTCCGAGTTTTGTGCTATGCCGCAGGATAGAGCTTAAAGAAGTGTGGAATTTCCCGCTACCAATACGGTAGGTATGGACAGGTTTGGGAGAGATTGGCTAGGCGGTCCTGAGTATCCATGAGGTTTCACAAAACCCCGCTTTTCTTCAGCCTCCAGGAATTCTAGTCATCGACTGGCTACACTATCGATCACCTACAATATCCTGGGCAGCGAAACACAGAAAATGTCGCAATCATTTAGTAATAACGTCAACTGTTTGAACACAACTGTCAACCTTAATGCTTCCGATGACCGACCTAATATCCTATGCTGGCTATCCCCACTAGATCCCAAGCTGAGGCACCAGGACATTCAAGCCCACCGAGTCGAGAATGTAGGGGAATGGCTCCTACAAGGAATTTAGAAGATGGTACGCCGGAAGTGGGGGAACTGAATCCGATAGCGCAGTTTTGTTTTGCTATGGAGATCCGGGTGTCGGCAAGACTTATATCAGGTAGCAAGGACGAACCTCAAGGGTGGAAGAAAAGGGGCAAGTGCTGACAAGCGGCGATATTAGCTCATTGGGGATAGATAGGTTGTGTGATCAGGCTGGAAGGCAGGATGCTACCGTCGCATGCTTTTATTTTGACTTCGCCACCCAAAAGGTGCAATCCCCCACAAGCGTGCTAGGCACCCTACTAAGGCAGCTAGTTTGCGGACTGGAGGAGACCCCGGACGAGATATCACAAGCATACCAAAGCCAAAGAAAAGCCATTGGTAGGCGGGGACCACAACTTTCCGATATGGTGAAGATGATGCAGACGACCTCTTCCAGAAAGCGCACGTACATATGTATCGACGCTCTAGATGAATGCGCGGCAGGGTATCGGGTCAAGGTTCTCGATTCGCTAAATTGGATTCTGGAAAAGTCTCTGGGCACTCGGATATTTGTGACTGGGAGACCACACATTTGACCGGAAATCGGGAGGTGTCTTGCGGGAAGGGTAGCGAGTATATCCATAACTCTCCAGAGAGATGATATTATTAGATACATTCATAGCAGGCTGCATGAGGATACAACGCCAGATGCGATGAACAGTAGCCTGGAGGCAGAGATCATGGGGAGAATTCCTCAGGATATTTCAGAAATGTGCGTAGAAGCAACGACGCTGGGGAAGCTGCCTCAAGTCAACCACTGACAAATACATATCTAGATTCTTGCTAGTCTCATTGAATATTAATGCAGTCCTGCAAGAAACTACAATCTATCGCAGACGACAAAAACTTGATTCAATGACTGATGGGTTGGGGTTGGGGGATGTTTATGGTGCAATGCTCGATCGGATAAAGGCGCAGGGTGGCGAGAAATCGAGGCTTGGCATGGCGGCTTTGATGTAGATCTCATACTCGGAGCGTCCCTTGAAGGCTGATGAACTGTGTTACGCACTAGCAGTCGAAATAGGGTCGCCACTTCTTAATACTAACAACGCTCCTTCAATAGGGACATTGCTAGCCTGCTGTCAAGGACTTGTTACCGTAGACAGGGAAGGTTCCACAGTCCGGTTGATCCACCTTACCCTTCAAGAGTAAGTTAAGAACAGGGGTGTATCTTGGTGATGCCCCGAACGTATACTATAACCCTAAACCTGTTACCCCACTTTACTCTCTATTGACAACAACAACCGCCCCTCCCTCGGATTATCCTTTACTAGTTGTTAAATCGTTCCTGAGAAACCATTAATTCTACTTTTTCCTTCTATTTAATTCTCTGCCCTACTACTCCGGCGTTCATTCTTGACAAAGTACTTCCCCATCTTGTTGCCCTGCTGGAAGTTTCTTCTTGATTCTGAATTCTCCGTTTAGGGCTAGCAAACGCTCTAGAGACCGGATTGATTATTCACCTCTTATTTCTTAGGTATTTTCGTATCTTCTCCAAGGATATAATGCCTGGCCGGGGACAACCGCGTCAGTATATCACAGAGCAAGACCGCACTGCAGCACGCAAAGAGTCACAGCGCAGGTAAATATTTCTGGCGCTCGTGAAAAGCGACGTAAAAGCTAAGTTAGTTGCTAGCTAAGGTATAATAGCGATTAGTTTCCACTATGGCTACCATTTAATAAAGATCAAACTTACATGCCATTACCATCCTAGCGTGAGCAGGAAGGTGGGATTGGGAGACTATCGACACTTCTTAGTCCTGCACACAAAGAAAAATTAATATAGTGATGAACCTTCTAGTAGTGAAATCAACTCCCACCCTATGAGGACCGGTATCCCGCCCCAACCTGCCAAGAGTGATTGCACCCCTCCCCAGCGCTGTGCAGTGTCGACCTACGAGCGAGTTGGGAGGCATATCTCATGCTGCCCTAGTCTCCTTTTCCCAACTACACAATTTTTTCTCCCCCTTCCCAGGGCATTCCGTCCGCCGCTTAGGTTGGGCGCTGCGAATCTATAATAATAATATTATTATAATAATAAAATCTTCGATCAAGCAGGGAAAGCCTTACTATACCCTAGGCTATAAGTGCTCGAAGAACCCTACACACTGCGGTATTGTAAGCAGATCAGGTGCCGTGGATTATAGTTGTAAGGTACGATACCTGAAAACGGCATCTTGTATTATAAAATTTGATGACTAGTAATGGTGCCTTTGGCCATAGGAACTCATGCTGCAGGAAGTGCTAATAAATTAGGTTTCCTTATAACAAGCGGATTCTGAATAGGCAACATGCAGAGATTCAAGGGCGGCTAGACAAAAGACTCACGTGAGGATCTAATTTCATATGAGGAGGAGGGGGAGGATTGTGTATAGGAGGACGCCACTAGGGAAGAGCTAAGTTGGATCCACGATATTCCTATCAGCAATGCCGTGGGCTAATGAGTATTCAAAAAGCTAAATTGGGTTTTCCTTTCCCTCTCCCCAGGTCATGTGTGAACCCTCCTCCCTCCTCTTATATTTCCATTGAGATCTTGAAGTGACTTTTATATCGGCCTGGGCGTCTGGTAAGTTTGCGGCAAGCTACTGCACTGAATCGTATTGTATTGCACCGTCCGCTATCTAAGCACACTACTAGAACCCAAAATATTACCGAGTGATGACCTATGACACCTACTTCAATACCTAAGGAAAAAGCAAGCTTTGACTTAACCGTGTTAGTGGGTATCATAGCGCCCCCAACAGCAGCTATCCGCAAGCATATACCGTCAGATCCCCTCTTTCTCTTCCCTAACTCTCTGCATTTTTTTAAGACGATTATTTTGTGTAGGGTGATAGTGCAGAATTTCCCCACACCACCGGTATTCTAATGTTTTCTAGCGGTTCCCTTCTCAGCCAGAAGCCGGAAGGCACAATACAACAGCGTGGTACACAGTGCCGCAATCTAATAACTTCGCTGGGCGACAAAAGACCAACTGAGGGAACCCGCCCTCTTAGTCCATTTAGTTCCGCTAAGTGAACTATGGTGCTCTGCCGTATCCTGAGAGTTCCAGCATACAAAAAGTTCTCCTATCAGACAGACTATCAAAAGTGGTGATATGATACTTTTGTATCGAGCTAGCACTAATACTGCTGCCTATGATCTAGCAGAATGTGTGGGAAAATTCCGCACTACTGGTATTGCCGTCATAGAGGACACGAATGGAATCAAGTGCTTGCTCTGTATCCCCTCTTTATCCAAGACTTCCGGACATGAAAGATATCTAATCCCTCTTTGGCCCCCTTGCATGAAGTTATCATATCCTTTCCTACTTTCTATCCATACTTTTTGGCCGGGGATTCCATATAGGAGACGGTGTCTGGGATAAAAACCTGTGGAATTCGATATCAACCAAGTAGACACAAGATCACTGTGGGCGCCGGGGAAGCTTACTAGAGGATCTCACAGGTATTAAAGTTCCTGAAACACGGACGGTAAGATTCGCACGAGAACCCTGATTTTTTCGATTTTCATTTATTCACCTACTTATTTGTTCGTTCGTTCGTTACCTAGCTACACAGTTCAGTTTCTCATAAGGTTCCACTACTAATGTCTCCCCCGCCCTTTTTTCCCCCGAACCCATTTCCCAGCCACATCAGTTAATCGTTTCAGCTTTCCACTGTTTGTCACCCAAGTGCATCAGCATTGCCATCACAAATCCCCAAGGCGTCGCTATACACTTCTTACAAACCCGCCAGACAGCGTCGCCCCACACAAGCATTGTTCAATCGATCAAAAAGCAGGGAATCGAAAGTTCAAAAAGAAAATGGAAATTATCAAGAGAAAAGGCGAAGGAACAAGGAATCCACTGTGCTTCAAATGCAGTAGGGGTAATCTACCAGTTTTCCAGTTCCGTGAGCCCACCGTGACTACTAAAAGATAATCTCGTAACAGAGAGATTTGGCATGCGCTTCTCTCATTTGCTCGGGGGTCCCTACGACAGGGGCACAGGGAGCCATCAGACCACGCTTAACAGCAACGGCTCCTAAAAGGTTTTAGTAATGTCCTAGCTTATTGCCGCGGATAGAGCAAGGACCTCGACTTACTATAAGTGCTTATAAGAGCAATGATATAGACATCCATCTGATCTTGAGTGAAAACCTCCATCTGGGCCTTAAAATCCGGCATCTCGATTTTCAAGAGCGTACAAATGTGCTTCAAATCATGGCCAACTAATCCGTGGCGAGTAAGGTTCTCTCTCCCTTCCTACAATTTATTAGTTAGCTCTAAGAAGCACACCATTGTGGCCACTTTACAACTTACCAAAGTGGAAGGATACTTCTGCGCGCAGCGATCACAAGTGACACTTCCCGGAACTTCCTTATCGCCAGTGTCCAAGTGAAGGTTGCTCATACCCGAGGAAATACTATAATCGCCATACACGGCGGCTTGCTCAGGGGAAAGCCCGGCTTTGGTATGGTAGTCGGACAATGCCTCCCCCAAATGCTGCACGATCCTGGCCTTAGCGGCCCTCTTCTTCCCGCCATTCTCAGATTTTCCGATACGGCCCTTAGAGACGAAACCCATTTTTCGTGTGTGGTCTTTGGTGTGAGTTTTTTCTAGAAAAAGTGTAAAGGTCGCTGACTATCGGGAAAGGATAGCCTTAGCTCAGAGAATGAAGTTTCAAGAAGGGAAGGAAGTAGTTGAGAAGAACGTTGAGGAGAGAGCCGTTGTGTGGTTGTAAGGGAAGAGGAGGGGAGGGGCAATGGCTTCCTTTTATAAAAAAGGCTCACACCAAGGAGAATGGCACTAATTCAATGGCGAAGCCCTCATATTTCTATAGGGTGCGATACACGCTCGTGCTCAATGGTAAAGTGTTGTCAATGGTAAAGTGTTGTCAATGGTCCTAATCCGGTAATACCATTGAGTTGGACGGGCCTCAATGGCATTCCTGACATGGCTCCTCCTAAACCCTAGGGTAAACATTACTTGCCCGAAGTATATGCCCTCCGGTGACACCACCGCACTTGTCTCTCAGAAAATCTCTCAGATAGGGCAACGATTATCATAGTGCTTTAAATTTCTCCTTTGAATTTCCTTTAACCCCATAAGACTTATCACGCCCCGTCCACCAAGGTGCGCTCATTAATTCCACATCGACACCCACTGCGCAAACCCAAGCGTGATGCCCGGCCGCACTTGAGCACGGAGAAACTATGCTCAGTCTCGCCTTGCAGAAGCAGCGTCGATTAAACTACGAAATGGTATCTCTCCCCAACTTCTTCCAAATGGTCTTACTACAATCACAGTCAATAACTCGACAATAGCTTCCCAAAGATACTCCTTACAGGTCACTAAATTCTTGGACCCAAGTATACCCATGACGACCAACTTGAAAACCAAACACGATTCCGAGCGTTCCGCTGCACCAGTTCCAGACTACCAAGGCTCTGAAAAGCCGACAAGTCATAGGAAAATGTTGTGAAATATTTTCATTAAATTTTGCCGTTGAACTACCGTTCGGCCTTTTCTATTTCATGCCAGAGCGGAGGTCTAACATACTACAAGAAAATAGCAGTCACACACCGGACAATTATGGTAACCAGATCCAGAGAAGCCACAGTTTCCAACAGAAAAAAAAAGGAAAAGGTTCTCAGGGGAAGGCGAGTACGTTCTCTTTACTCAAGCTTGTGTTGGCTGTTTCCGAAAGTAGGCAACATGTACTACCTGTCTTGTATCAGGGGTTAACAAGCAGATTCCGCCTCTTCCTAAGTGAATCCCAATTCAAAGTCAATGGCCAGCGCTCAAGGTGAATAAAGAGATATTCAGGAGGTCATTTCTTCCCACCAAGTTGAACCAGCCCAATGCCCTCCTTAAACCCCATAACTTACAACACTATTCTTCGGTTTAAGTATTACGTGATTAAAATATTAGCTCTTGGATCGGCGCGAGACCAAAATTACCACCCCCATTTTAGGAGCTTATTAGTAGCTTTAGTGTTCGCAGTGTTATATAGGCTTGTGACTGTGCTACCGTGGACCGCGGAAATATACAAGTATCAATTAGAAAGACAAAACGCAGAATCCAACTTAATTCTACAGAGGTGATAAGCTAGTGCGATAAAGAAGAGAGGCTGCTGGCCAACTGACGAATTAGCGATCACGACCCATAGAAAGGGGGAAATTTTTCGAACAGGGAACTGAAAGAAGTGCCCACGCCATAGAAAATGTCGGAAGCATAACATTATCGACACAACAGGGGGCTAAATTGAAATGTCGCCAAACGAAAGGATCCAGAGACTTAGCTTATTTTGGCAATTTTAGTAATATGACAAGAGATCATGCCTACCGGCATTGTATACCGTAAGATCTCTTTGAGTAGAGGCATTCAGCCCCGGGGTCGAAAAAGCGTTTTTCGAGTGCCAAGTTTATAGTTGATCTGCTAGTTTTTATACTCAAAATGGCGTTACACACACCAAAGTATTTCGACTCGAAAAACCTGCATAATTGTTTTTCAACCCCGGGGTTGAATGCCTCTAGTGTGTTAGATCTCATGAACTAGTATTCTCAATTCCGTTAATCCGTCAAACCAGATCTGTCTTCAAGAAATTTCACGGTAAATGCGCAGAAAGAAGTTAGGTGAAGAATTCACAGACCTCAGGAAAAAAGCAGCCTGTTTCCTCAATACCATAGTTAGTAGTTGCTGTCATCCGGGTGGCTAGTGCCCGTAAGCCACGCCATATGATACGGGTATTCTTACCAGCCCTGAGCCCTAAGCGCCCACAGACGCGAACCGTGCAGTAAAAAAACAGGGAAAAAAAATAGGGAAAAAAAAAACTGAAACTGCTCGAACTCGAACCTCATACCTTCAAAAACGAAAAAAAAACTGTTTAGCTCATCTTTGTGAAGCGTGTCATCCTTAGTGCAGGGGCCATGCTAATCTTCTCTGTATCGTTTCAAATTGACCAAATGTCCCGAAGGACGAAAGTACTCTTGTATTGCTCCCTATATACCCCCCTCCGCAACGCAAGTAACCACGAAGCGCAGATCTCTCTTGCTTGTTCCCACACACACCAAATAGCCGACTTACGATACCCATTTTTCGATTAATTAATTAGCCCCCTTCTAAATAACTTAATCCCGTCCTTCAATCTTCCCCTCTCTTTATCCCCCGCCGCGTAATAAATTATTTACGCTCCGGTCTAGACTGTACCATGCTGTATGTATTTATTTATTGTTTGCTTCGGCATTTATTTCTGTTTCCGGCTCCCAGACGTTTAAGGTTTCTTCAGGCGTCTATCTCATCTAGCGACGTGCCACGATTCAGCACTAATAGCACTTGTACCAGTATTTCGAAGGATCGCTCTGTAGTAACAGCCGTGTAGGAAGACGCAGTGCTGATCTTGTGTTCATGAGACTGCTCCCGGAGGCCTTGTTCGCGCTTAATTGCTCGGAGTTATTTCTGTTCACTCTCCATTGCAAACATCGGCTAAGCGATAATTGGACTCCCACCCCAGGCATGAACTATACTTTACGACACAGGTAGTGGAAGAAAGAAACTGGAGCGGATAGCTTGCCTGGTGGATTTGTTTCATGCTTTATTAATCACCTCGCTAGGTGATTATTATCACTAGCTACTGCACTCGGAGATTTTTTTAATAATCGGACAGCTTGGCGCCAAGACCCATACAAATCAGTGCCAAGATTCCGGATACTTTTTTTTTTATCATAACTTTCGGTATTTATTAGCTAACTACCTGCTATCTAATACACTATAGGGCTTTTTATAGCATTTAGTCTGTTTGCCCTTATACCCAAAATTTTTCCCTCCATTCTTACTTGCTCAAACTCCTCTCCCTCCTTCTATTTCCTCCATCATTCATAACCCCTAATACCTTCCTCCCACTTGTTGTACGAGCTCCTAGGGTTAGTACACTTACAATGGGTGTACTCCCCCTACACTCGTTACTTTCTTCCTTCTCTCTCTTTTTCCTTTCTCTATCCCTCTTCTTCCTCTCCCTATCCACCCTCAACGTCCTCTCCCTTCTTTCTTCCGCCCTTTTTCCCACTCCTATTCTCCTACCCTCTACCCACATCCTGCCCCAAATTTTCCGGATACTTTAAAAATCGCCGAGTAGTAAATAAAATGATACACAAGTTCCTTGTCACATTGTCCGCGCTTCTGTCGCGGAATAGGCACCGGTATAGCATAGTGCTGGTATAGTAGGTCTAGACTCTAGGCATCTGCTCAAGTTACATGGGTACTGTGCCAAATTACCCTCGAACCGAGACACCAATCATCACTCACTATCACTCGAGAACTCCCTCGTAGCCTCCCGTAGCCAAGCCGGAATAAAAGCCAACTAAAAAACCGGGCAGATAGTGGAAGCTTCAGCTATTCCCATAGTTACCACGACGAAGAGCTAACTTTCTCTCATTTTGCCACTCATTACGAATTGAACTGGTCGCAGCCTTAGCACTCACCACTCCTTGACACCCTGTGCTGGCTGGGCAGCAGGGATGTGGTAAGTTGTACCGGTACCTGTGGGGGGATTGCGCGATTACTTAAATGCGCCGTTTGGCCGGGGGTGGCGCAAAGTGTAACCGGGGGTTGGTTAGGAGGAGGAGCCAGAATGGAAATTAGTGGAAAGCCATGGAATAGGACCCCTTATGCTGTTCATAGCTTCCATGGTTGATCGGCCTGCCCCCAGAGGAGTATCGCACATACCGTAAATTTTGGGTAAACTCGACCCGCCGCCATACTTCTTAAGGCAGCCACTATTCTTCTTAAAGACTAACCCCGTGGCGAATTCGCTTTCCCGGGGATAGTAACTACCATATAGGTTTTAGCG
>Ga0307507_10007888_pt1 | contig 15076 bp, 6 predicted proteins | sample 7_EM_MG_FD_207223 | JGI IMG/M metagenome (GOLD analysis project Ga0307507, IMG submission 207223) | Populus trichocarpa ectomycorrhiza microbial communities from riparian zone in the Pacific Northwest, United States - 7_EM | ecosystem: Host-associated > Plants > Roots > Unclassified | place... | reverse complement strand
TTATTTATATATTTTTTAAATGCATATAAACTCTCCAAGTTAGTTTTTTTTTAAAAAAAAATAAGACAAGGGGGTAGATATAGGAATAGGGAGCATTCTACAGTGCTATAATTTTTACTACGCTTGGCGGAGAGCTTGTTACCCAACTTAAATAGGAGAAACATGCATTAATAACAGCTAGAAAATCTATACAGTATTTTATATATAAAAGCGGCAGAAGATATAAATAAAATGGTTTACATCCTATAGAGCCTCCTTCTGCGATTATATCCTGCAAAGCACTAGACATATTTAGCGCGGCATTTAATAGGGATTAGGCAATGGCCAAGGCTCCCAAGGAGGCTTTTTTAAGACACGATTTGGTTAAACGTTATATTAAGTCGGCTAAACAAGGTTTATATTATCGGAAGTACAATTAGAAGGCATAACTAATGGTTTATATTAAATCAAATCTATATAGCCTATACGCGTTATTCTAATCCTGGTTATAAAGAATAATAAATCATAATAGGATACTCTTGTTCGCCTAGCCTAATAACTAGTAATTCCTAGCAAAAGTTCGCACTTAAAACAAAACTACCCAACTTAAATAGAAAAATATGTAGGCATTAATAGCCGGCCAGAGAACCAATACGGTATTTTAAATAAAAGCAGTAGAAGATGTTTATAATTATAGTGTAGAATTATCAGAAAACATAAAAAGCACTAAAATTTAAACTGCCAAGCACTAGCTGTAAATCCGCCCACGTTACGCCTTGCCGCAGAAAAGCCCTATTACCAACTTTTATATCTGCAACCTTGCCACCCCTTTACGGAAACATTTAAACGGCGATGGCAAGCGGCGCAGGCTATGCAGTTATCTAAAAAGCAATACCTCCAAACCTTGCTCAAGAGGCAGTGGCGCTAATAAAGGGTAACGCGAAAGTTAAAAAAGAGACTAAAAAGTATATTAAGTACAAGGTTCTACCTATCTGCTACCCTATATAAGACGAGTTTATTAGAGTAAGTCTCCCTACCTTTACTAAGAATATACTAATATACAAATAGAATAAAGGTAGGGAACACTCTCTTACTAAATTCCTTAAACGTAAACCTGCTTATTAGTTACAATCTATCCACATTAGAGAATTTCGCAAGACAGCCCTAGAGTCCAATAAGGGTTACCGCTTAAATTAGGGAGAAGTTTTTGTTACTATTACCCTAACAGACCTTAATCCTAAAAATGGCTGGTATATATTCATTAAAGGATCTTATAATACGTCGTTAAGATCTTCCTAAAAAGGTGTTTCAATAGCGCTAAAAGTGGGTAATATAATAGTATAGCAGGGGGACCTATTTTATATACGTTCGCCCGGTGGAGGAGGGATATATTTAACTTTAGTTTATATGTAACGGCGTAAAGAGGAGTTGCCTTTACTCCTATAAATAAGAATCTGTTTAGTCTGGGATATATAGTATTTGGTAATAGTATTGCCTACTACACAAATAAAAGAACGTGTCTAATCATTATTAGGTATCTACTGCTTCTAAACCAACATTCTATAGATTAAGATTGAAGTTTATAACTTTAGTCTCCCATAACAGTAGCGAGCTATTAAGAAATTCACCTAACCCATTTAGCAAAAGATCTTCTATAGTTATAGCCTCCTATCCTAGCGCCTATTCTTCTTCCCATCCTTCTTTTAATTTAAATTGTTCCTCTCTTTCCTCTCCTTCCGTACCTTCTTCCTTACCTCCTTCCTCTCCTTCTCCTTCCTCTCCTTCTCCTTCCTTTCCTTCTCCTTCCTCTCCTCCTTCCTCTCCTTCCGTGGGGGTGGTTTCCACTATTAGGGGAGATATATGCTGGTCTAGCCCCTACTATATAGCGTTACCGAGAAACCTATACGGGAGGCAAGTAGTAATAAAGAAAGCGGCGCCATCAAGTAGCAGACCTAAAGGGTAATAGGTAATATAAACTCCGCCATCTAAAATAGGCTCTTTTAAGTTTATAAGTCTAAGAATTAGGGAGATCTTAGAGTACCTAGACGTTCTTTTAGCCTTATAAATATATAGTTAAGACTAAATAAAGCTTACTTCTTGCCATAGATTTGGCTTATTAGGAGGGTAGGATTAAATAATAGTTCTATCTTAGGATATTCGCTCTTCCTTTCCAACTTCTACCGCTTTAGATTCTGCTTCTCCAGCTTCTCCTTCTTTAACTTCTCCTTCTCTAGCAAGCCCTCTATTACCATATTCATAAATTAACTGCGGTCCTTAACATTTAGCTCCAAAGCATTATTAAAGTAGTATGTCTTTTCTAACGCAACTTTAGCAATTACTCTATAACGTTACATAAAGTGACGCTAACTTGTAAGAGCTAAGTATATAGACTTAGCCTTTAAGTCCCATTTCGGCAGTAGTTTATTAATAATCGAGTTAACAATCATTGCCATTTTAGGCGCACGTCTGTTTTGGGAGAATTTCTTAGTATAAGCAGGTTGCCTATTTTTAATACTTACCTAGGCTATGGCGCAGCAGACAATAAATAAACAAGATATAAAAAAATAATTAAACCACCTACTTACTTTTACATTTTCCTCTATAGCCTCCACCTAGTTCCAAAAGAGCATCTTAAATACATACGTACGACTTATTGCTTTATCTAATAATAGCTCTTTCTTAATAGATATTCCTGGCTTTACTTACGCCTAAATCCCAAGTAATAGACTTATACTGAACTTCTTTTTAAACCCTTTGCAAATCTTCTTTACTGCATTTTTAACTAAGCGTAAAACTGAACCAGAGATCTAGTAAGGGCTGTTAAGTTTATCCTACGCCCTACTCTTATCCTACGCCCTACTTAGCCGCATCTTAAGTGCCTAGATCTTGACTAGCTTGGTTTTCCCATAGATAAGGTTCTATTTATTTGTAATTTTAGGCTAGCTTAACTTCCCTTTATTATACAGTTTAAGCAGGAGCTTTTGCTAATTTGTTAGCTTAGGCTAGTCTTTCTATTATATTATAAAGCGTTCTAAATGTTCCCCTTTATCCTCAAACACACTACTATTAATACTTAGGGTAGGTGCTCTCAAACCTTCGTCCTTAGACGCGCTACTATTAATACTTAGGGTAAGTTCTCTTAAATGTTTAGGGAGACGCGCTTCTCTATCTCCGGTACAGAGCTGCGACTAGCCCAACTAATTAGACTACTAGCTGCCTTCTAAGTTCCCTACACACTTCTACAAATCTATAGATTGGACGAGCTCCTAAAGACATAATGCTGTTGCTTGAAGATATAACGCTCCTAGTCCTAATAAAGGTAGGGAGTCCAAAGAGATATAGCTAATTTTAACTTTTAGTAGTTATTAGTAAGATGTAACCTTTAGAAAGCTTACCAATATTCTTATAAAAAGTCCTAGTTATAGTGGAAGTTCTTTAATATATAGTTATATGCGGTTCTAGCAGCCAGCTATCTTCCAACTATAGTGTCTAACTGTTCGCAACAAAGGCTGTATTTACAAGAAAATAAGGGGAATCTCTGCCCTAGAAAGTCCGGAGTTGTAAATGATTGAGTAATTACTTGGACAAGGATAGAGTGCTACTTAAACCTAGATTATAGATAGTAGGAGCTTAACATTAGGAATAGGCAATATTATAAAGCTGTATTCTCCTTAGCCTAGCCCTTTATAATCTCACGGTTAAGTTTGGCTTTATAATATTAGAAGGAGAAGTTATGGTTTCCCTAATTTTAAAAATTAGGGAAATTGTAACTCGCCTAATCTTAAAAAGATGGTTACTAGAACGCCATAATAGATCCCAAGTTATAAATGCCCTATAACTTTCAAACCTTATATCCCTGCTCTTGCTTTCTATATTCCAAATCTTGACAAGTAATACATAGTCGGCGCAGTTAGGGGTTTTGGATATAATGCCATTAAAAGGATAAGTTAAAGTTTTAATATCTCTAGTTGTTTCAAATAAAAAGTTCTAGGCTTGCTAGCATGCTTATAATACTACATAGTTACTAGGCTAAAAATGCGGTTACCTTTCTCTTTTTATAGATTTTACCCTGCAGTTCTACCGCCCTATTGCCTTATTACCTTGTTACCTTGCATTAACACTCCCTATTGGCCAGTTCTTACCAACTAGAAATAATATAAAATTATTTAATTCTAGTGTAATGGAACCTTATAGCAGGAACTACGGTGGGTTCTATTATTGGGCTGGGTATATAGGTAAGAATAAAACAACAACATAATAATAACTGGTAGAGTGGTTGCCCAACAGATTAACTCCAATTATATTCTAAGATTTACTACAAGGAGAGAACTATCTACGGTAGGGACTGAGGTCCTTTAAATATATAACCATACTCCTAAGAAATCCTCTCTTGTATATAAGGTACGTGTTATACGTGTTATACGTAGCGTACACTGCGTATACTTCGTATACTGCGTATACCATTATGTGACTCGCTTACTATTCCTTGTTATATAGTTCCACCAGATCTATTCTGGACCGTGCCTATATTAACTAACTAGCTTCCTGCAACTCTTCCCTAAGTAGTTATAATATTATACTTAAAGCGTCCGTAACACTATCTCCCTCCTCTTTATTTTTGTTCTTAAAGATTCCTAACATCTCTAAGTCGTTTACTAGAGGTGTAATGTCTGTTTAATTAGTCTAGTTAATATCCTTACTTATTATACCTAAAGCTTCCTCTTCCTTATAAGTGTAACGTCGCGCTTGCACCGTGGCTGCTATACTGTCGCTTAGTGAGATAATGTCGTCTCCGTATTCTCGTTGTATAAAAGCGGGGTTAGTGTATATTGCGATAGCGAGTCCCTTGTCTTAACAACTCTTATTTTACTCGGAGTGCACTAAAGCAAACGTTTAATCGTCCTGTGATGTTTGCTCTGTCTCTAACGCTAAGTATGCGCGTCCTATAACTCTTAACAGTCTTTAAGTTCCCTAAGTAACTTATTATAGGGTCTTGTGTTTAATCTACCGCTGCGAAGCTTGATGGTAAGCTCTTAAGTGCCTTGGATAAGCTTTGTTGTTTACAAGAAGCGGAGCAGAAGGCTGCAGCTGCTTAACAGCGTGCCCTTAAAGCCTATTTATCAGCCTCTGCCCATCTTCTTTATCTTAAACGTGTTTGTGAGAAGGTCTGTTCTAAGGAGTAGAAACTGGTTTAACAGGGTTTGTCTAAGCTAGGTAATAAAAGGACTGTCTCTCCTTCTGCAAGGGAAACAACTCTAAGTAGCTCGGCAATTACTCCTCTTGGGTCCCCCTTAGGTAACTTATTCTTTGGCGATCCTTTCTTGTTAATATTACCTAACCTACTTTCTTCTAATACTCCTGTACCTTTCTTATAGCGTTTCTTAGGTTGCTTAGTGGTTCCTAGGTAGTATTACTATAGCCTATCTACTTTACTTTGTACTACGTTTTGTTATCTACGTCCTTATAACTAATAATCTTTAAAACTTGCTATTTGTCTTTCTCTTATCCTCTATATGTATCTGCCTTATAGACTGGTGGCTTAATATTCCCGTGTACTAGCTCTAGCATTATAACGTGTTGTATAGGGTAGATTTTTATTTTAGCTGGTAGGTTTAACTTGTACATAACTAATAAAATTTTTTACTTAATTTTGAAAGGTCCTAGTCTAATATAGTCTAATTTCTTACTTAGTCGTCAACTCTTGAAATTTTTATATAGTAGCCACACTTTATCCCCCTCCTTAAGATCTGGTCCCTTAGATCTCTTAGCATTATAGTACCTTTTTATTTATTCTTGTACTAGTTTAGCTATTTCTTTAAGGTCTATATAAAGATTTATTAACGTCTCTATTTTTTGCTTAGCTATGCTACTCGTCCTTTTTGCTTAATATGGTAATAATAATGTTCTTAGCTTGTATCCGTAATTTGCCTTAAATAGTAATGTCCCCATTCCTTCCTATGGTGTTATATTATATGCAAACTATATAACTGGTAATAACGATACCTAATTATTCTGCGCGTGATTAATATAGTACCTTAGATACTGCTCTAGTGTCTAATTTAGTCTTTCTGTTTATCCGTCTGTCTGCGGATAATACGCTGTAGATATTACTGCGCAAACCCCTTATTCTGCTAGAAACACTTCCTAAAATACTACTATAAATCTTAGATCTCTATCCGATATAATCTTATCTAGTGCTCTATATCTTACAAACACTTCCTTTATATAGATTCTAGCAACATCTTCTACTGATATCTCTTTAGTGTATGCTATAAAGTATCCCCACTTTATTAGCTTATTTAATATTACTAAAATCGCGTTGTGATCTTGTCCTATAATAGGATCTCTTAACTTTAGTAACTTAATAATAAAGTCCTATAATATAACTTCCTATAGTCTTCTAGGTGTCTTAATAGGTTATAGCCCTCTATATAGCTTATGCCTCGTCGGTTTGTTCCTTTAGCAATTTAGATATTCCTTTATAACTTATCTTGCTAGTCCCTAGATTCCTTAAATAATATATTCCTTTTAAAGTCTTAACACTAAGCCTATAGCTCCGTTATATCCTTATGTTATTCCCTTATAGATTTTTTTAATAAATTCTTCTGCGATAGACTTAGGTATATACATTGCTTCTCTATTTTTGTATTGCTTTAAGTCTAGATCCTCTTTTTATACTTTTTAGATCTTCTATATCTAATTACTCTTTGGTAACTTATAGATCTAACTTTCCTTAGTTACTATAATCTTTGGATAATTATACCTAATTAATCCGTTTTAATCCTTTTGTAATAAAGCTCCCGATAGTTTTTTATTGCTTTATAGTTTAGCCTTTCTGCTTAGAGCGTCTGCTCGTGCATTGTCTGTACCCTTGGTATACTAAATTTTAAAATAGTATTCTGTAAGCATTTCCGCCTATCTAACCTGTCTTTAGTTGAGTTCCTTTGTTATTAGGAATCCTGTAAGGTTCTTATAGTCTATTTTAACTATAAATAGTTTTTCTGTACCTTATAAGAATGCTCTCTATTCCTTAAGTGCTGTAACTATACCTAACAACTCCTTATTGTAGATGTCATAGTTTAACTCTAGTAGTGTCATCTTTTAACTATAGTATGCCACTGGGTGCTATCTATCTTGATATTTCTATATAAAGTACGCCCCTAGTATAAAGTCTAATGCATTTGTTTCTATAACCGTCTCTAGACCTGGTTAATAGATCTTAAGAACTGGCTCCTAGGTAAATAACTCTTTAATTCTCTTAAATAGCTCTTATTACTCCTTTCCCTATACCTATGGTTCTTCTTTCTTTGTTAACCGCGTAAACGGCTTAATATCCTATAACTATTGCGCTATAAACCTTCTATAGTAATTGCAAAACCCTAGGAATAATCTTAACTATATAACGTTCTCTGGTTCTTGCTAATTCACTATAGCCTTAATCTTCTTTGGATCTATGCTAAGTTAGCCTAGTTCAATAATAAATCTAACAAAATTGGTCTTCTTGGTAAAGAACTTACATTTTTTAATTACTACTAGCATCTGTTCTTCTTGTAGTCTCTTTAAGACCTATTTAATGTGTTCTCCATGCTCTTCCTTACTCTCTAAGTAGATAATAATGTTGTTAAAATATACTATAATAAACTTATCTAAGTGTTCTCCTAACATACTATTAATTTACTTTTAGAATATTGCTAGTACGTTTATAAGCCTAAACTATATAACTAACAGCTTATATAGTTCTTCCTTTGACCTAAAGGCTGCCTTCTATTTATTGCCTTCCTTAATTCTAATCTAATGGTACGCCCACCTCAGATCTATCTTTGTAAAGATCTTTGCGTTGCCTATCCTGTCTTAGATTTCGCTAATTAAGGGTAAAGGATACCTATCCTTCCTAATAATGCTGTTTAACTATCTATAGTCTATATACATCCTAAGTTTTCCGTTTTTCTTTAGGATAAACAGTACTGGATATCCTACTAATAGCTGCGATGGTCTAATATATCCCTTGCGTAAGTTCTTCTAGATAAACTCTTTAAGTGCTACTAACTCTGTTTCAGTAAGCTTATAGATTAAAAAGAACTTTAGACTTATTCCTTCTTCTAATTCTATCTTATAGTCCTAAGCTGTATACTCTAACAGCTTTTCACTTTCTGGTAACTATAACTTTTTACCATACCTATGGTATCTTTTTGGTATATAACTTAAGCCTTACTTAGTCTCTTTATATATTGCTCTAACCTAGTACCATACCAACTTAGCTTGTTATTGTACTTTGCGCTATTAAGTATTCTTAATATTAACCTAACCTATAACCTAATTAATCTTTAGATTGTATTTCTGTAACTATGGCATTCCTAGTATCACCTCGTCTTGTCCTAATAGTAGGATATTAAAAGACATTCTAACTAGTCTCCCTTTAATAGTTATCTAAATAGGTCCTATTTTAAGATTAATAATACCTCCTTTATAGGCTATCTGATCTCCTAAAATCGTTATAAGTGGATATAAGTGTTTCTTTTATTTGTATAGTAACCCCATTCTTTCTACTGCCTTTAGTAATATATGGTTTCTAGTTACTCCACTATCTACTAACGCTTTAAACTGCTAATCTTGCCACTTAACTCTTAAATTTAGGTGCTAACCTTAAATTCCTTTAAGGGTCTAAAGCTCTAATACTAGTTCCCTCTAGTTCTATACGCCTCCCCTTTTCCTAACTATTAGCTGCTTAATCCTATTTATACTTAGTCCAACTTTAGCCAATACTTAGTTTATTTCTTTTCTTTTACGTGCCATGGATAAGTGTTCTCTAGGTACTCCTACTACTATTATTTATCTAGGCATTCTTCTATAAGGAATCTTCCTGGTTAAAGTATTAAGTCTCCTTAACCCTATACTTCTACTAGGTGCTAACTATATATATACTTAGTATTCCTAAACCGCTTTTCCTCTAGTGCCTAATATATCCTTACTAGGTACTTCTGGTTTTTATCTTTAGGTGCTCTATGTATATTATACATATTATCCACACAAGCTATCTACGATAGTGTATAATACGCTATATGTTTTAGGTTAACTCTTAGTTTATCTTTATTCTTAAGTTTAAACCTATACCTAGTCGACTTAACCACTGGTATTTCCGCTGCGGGTACTAAAATTTGTCGCTTGCTTTTTTAATCCCTAGATCCTTCTTTTAGGTTCCTTAACGTTATAATTAATGCTCCTTTAATATAACTTATGCGTTTCTCCATAATAGGTTAGTCTTGGACAACTTTTTCGTCTAGCCATATATAAAAGTCTGCCTATTTATTGTTGTGTTATTGCCTATACCACTTTCCATACAACTGGTTTAGTATGTATGGTCTATCCGTTAGAAAGTACCTTGTTATTACTGCATTGTAATATCCTTTGGTATGTCTTTCTTTAAACTTAGTTAGAATATCTAAATCCTCTTCTTATTCCAGTTCGTCTAACCATTTTGCCCTAGGTGTCCCTACACTTAGCCTATTAGTAACTTTTTGTATGGGTGCTCTATCCCTTATATAACCTGGCATAGCTGACCTCTTATCTAGCTTTTGCTCTTACTATGCAATAATTCTTGTCCTAAACTTATCCATAGTTTCTTATTTTCTGCGTCTTGCAGCTAGATCTTTATAGTCGTCTTACTTCTTAATCCTAGTATTAACTATTCGATCTTTAGGCTAAACACTGCGTTTACCTAGGATTACTAACGTTCTTACTTATTCCCCAAACTTGTAGTTCTTAAACTTGCGTCCTATACTTATTTATCCACTACTAAACTAAGTTACTGCCCTTTTCTATTGGTTTTCGTCCGTTATAGGTGCTTAAGTGTATCTTATCTTGTCTTAAGAGTCTTAAGCTTCTCTTATCTCTTTATAAGAATCTTAAGCCTATGGCCTTTTGCCTTTATCGAGTAATAAGCTAGCACTAGCAGTCGTCTACTTACCTAGTTTCTTCTGAACGTTGCTCCTATTATCTTATAAAGCGATGGAAATTGTATCTAATGGTGTTGCAATACTCGTTACTAAACCTTATTTTGTAACGGTCTTAGTCTTTACTTCTATTTCAACTTCTCTAAGGTCTGCATGCTTCTAGTAAGCTGCTCTTATTGCCTCATTATCGGTAAATGTTTCGCCTGTGTTAAATTTATTATCTTTGATGTCTAATCTGCGAGCTAGTTTGTTGGTTCCTTTAAACTTAGATAATAATAGCTCCTATAGCTAATAGCTTGCGCCGTACTTAGCGTCCTTATAAATTCGGCATGCGTTATTGTAACAATACGCAAAACTATTAATTAAACATTCTTTTGTTCCTTATAGTGCACTGTTGTCCCTTTATATATACGTGCCGTCTACTAGCCTAGTTCCCTTTACCGCGTAGTTACTCTAACCTCCTCTATAGTCTCTGGCGAAATAACCTTATTTTCTATAATTTATATAAGCCCTATCTTTAAACCACTTTTTTTACTATAGAGTCCGCCTAAACGTCTTCTGCTACTAAGATCCCTTATTTAGCCTCTGCTCCTAGGTCCTTTAATTACTTAATCCTTAACCTCTAGATTTCTATAGTTTCTTTTCCTATCTTTAGGTTTCTTTGGTACCACTTAGGTCCATAGGCTCTGCGCTATTCCATAATTTTTAACTCTATATCTGTTATTGCGTACTCTGCGCCTTATATAACTGTGGAACTCTGTCTTGCCCTCTCTTAGCTTGTTCCCTTTGGTAGATCTTATTATTAATCTTTATTAACTAATCTATTAACTCCCTTAGAGTATCCGCATCTTTTATTAGGATGATTATATCCTAGACTTTAGCCTTAAGTCCTTGTTTATACTGTGCTATAAGCGCCCTATCGTTCCACTTAACCTGCGTGGCTAGTGTTTAAAACTGTGTTGTATACTTAATTGCTGAAGTGCGTTATACTAAGTTCTGAAGCTTTTATTCCGCTATAGTTGTGGCCTCTGGGTCTCTAAATATCTGCGTTAACCGTTCTACGAACCCGTTCTAACTGGTAAATATATACCGTACGTCTTAGTTAGTAGTTGTTATGCTATTAGCCTATATTTCCGTAAGATACGGCTTAAACCACTTAAGTGCCCTCCCTGTTAGGAACAACCCTATATAGGCTACTTAATCTAACAATATTGCTAACTTCGCTCCTTCCTGTACTACCTTAAAGTGCATCTGCGTAAGAAATCCTTTAAGCTTCGACTTCTCCCCTAAGAATCGTTTGATTAAAGGTAGCTTAATCTTTACTGCTTTAATTCCATTAATGCGTTCTTTAAGTATCCTATTATTGTTTTATAAGTAATCAACTATTTCCTATAACTAACCTTGTGTAACCACTTAAGAATCCCTATTATCTATACTAGTATCACCTAGCCCTAAGGTTGTAGCTGTTGCTAATACTGTTATAACAAGTACTGCTCTTAGTGGCATATTATTCGACCTTATTTAATACCGTAACCTTAGTAGTGAATATATAACGGAACCTTATAGTAGGAACTACGGTGGGTTCTGTTATTGGGCTAGGTATATAGGTAAGAACAAAACAACAACATAATAATAACTGGTGGAGTGGTTGCCTAACAGATTAACTCTAATTATATTCTAAGATTCACTACAAGGAGAGAACTATCTATAGTAGGGACTGAGGTCCTTTAAATACACAACCATACTCCTAAGAAATCCTCTCTTATACGTGAGGTATGTGTTATACGTGTTATATATGGCGTACACTGCGTATACTTTGTATACTGCGTATACCATTATATAACTCGCTTACCATTCCTCATTATATGGTTCCACCGGATCTATCCTGGACCGTGCCTATATTAACCAACTAGCTTCCTGCGACTTTTCCCTAAGTAGTTATAACATTGTACTTAAAGCGTCCGTAACATCTAGCATTTACTTACAAAGGGATTCTTTGCCTCCTTTTTATTACTTAGGCAGCGTTTTAGCAGTATTTACCAGCTTTAAAGCGCTCCTTATAACTTTAGATTATTCTCCAACGGACTTACTATAGTATTTTCATGATCGTCTTTATTGTCCTTATTATCCTTATCATTTTTTAGTTTAAGTTGCCGTCTATTACCTTGCTTAGGTTAATGCATGCGTTATTTATAAGCTCTTAGCTTAGTGGGATAATTATTAAGGTATATTTAAGCACAGTCTATTAAAGTAAATGCTAAGTATAGTCAGGTCTTTACGCTTTAGTATTCCTTAGAATTCAGCCTAAATAGGTTTATTTATTATTCCATCCCTCTCGCAATTATTCTCCAGGTTATAGGTTCCTCACTCTTTAACTTATATAGAGTACTAGGATTAGTATTAGCAACCATTAGAAGTTTTGGTATGCATACAGTATATATAGGGGCTTTATGTGTCTGCTTATAGCGATCCCGCGAAAGCCGTAAACTAAGTATTTTTACTATTGTGGTTATTTCAACTGTCGCTATTATATGCGATATTATTACCGCCCTTCCGTTTATTAGCAATAAAAAATTCCTTTTGGTAAGTAAGCTAGATTACCCTCTAAAATCGTCCGCTAATCTATATAGGCGCATAGCTTACTCGAGTGCGCCATAAACGTTGGCGCTCTTTGTATACAATACTATATACAAACCCACGGACCCTACGAGAATCGCAACTCCTCGGAATAGACTTATTTAGGGAGCACAGTAGCGCCAAACTCAAACCTTAGACATCCTTCTTCTCAGCCTAATATAGAGGAAGCTTTAACAGCAAACTTAAAAGGTTTCTTTAGAGGATCTAATAATACGCAGCCGTAGTAAGTTAATAACATGCTTGATTTAATCTTAGGCTAAGGCTATTCTAGGAGAATTTCTATTACAAAAACTATTAACATAACCACTAAAAGGATAACAGAAGAAATCTCTTCTTTATCTAAGGAAACACTTAAAGCCCTAAGATATAATATCCCGAGCGGTTATTCTTAATACAGGTTAGGAAATACATTATTGTTTAACCAATAAAATTCCAACCCCCTTTGTGCAAAGAGAATTCCCTATAAATAATCCTTTATTATTTAATATATGACGTTCTAGCTGCCGCTTATTACAGCATTAGTACCATCTATTGTTATTTATAACCTAATTTATTTCTCACCCTAACTAACTAACAAAGTTAACTATCATCTTTATTTAACCTACACACTAAGGGCATCTTTCGTAATAGTAATTGCGGCACTTAGTCCCTTCCTAATTTGTTTTTTCCTCCTGCCCATAAGAACAACAATAAGCATAAAAAAAATATATAGATGCTTTTTAGGACGGAATACTCTTTAGGTTTCCTTAAATGCTTTAAAAGAGCTTCTTTATCCGCCGCTATTATTGTAGTATCCGCTTTAATCATTACTATACCTAAGGTGGCATTTGGGGTATTCATAGAGGCGCCTTAGGCGGCCTCTATGTTAGATTTTAGAAATGTTTCTGCGATATTATTAGTGGTATTTATAGCGGCGTCGAAGGCGGCTTCCGTTACGGCTTCTATAATAGTGTCTGTGGTGGTTATAGGCTAAGTAGTGATCTCTATTTTCTTTTAAGATTCCTAAGCCTCTCTAATAGCGCTTGTTAATCTGCGTTTATGAAGATTTCGAGGAGGGTAAAGCGAACTTGCTATAGCTCCTATGTCTCTATAACTAAAACCAAGAGGATCTTATTAGCCTCTATATTAAGATAGGGATGCCTATTGCCTATACCCTAAATATACAAAGCAGAATTAAGACAAGAAACGTAGAAGGTTTAACGCTTTAAATAGAGTAGCCTAGTAATGTAAGCTAGGAATTTGCTTACGTCATTACATTAATCGCTAATGTTTAAATTGGAGATCAGATTCTATTTATAAGGTAGGTACTAATATATTAAGTTATTCCGCAATTCTATATAACCCATACTCCCTCCCCCGGGGATGTTAGAAGTAAAACACTTATATACTACTACCGTTCCTCTCTCTTTCGTAAGAATCTTTAATATAGCCCCTTCTAATATCTGGCTGCTATATTGCCATGCCAGAGACGGCCGAGGTAAATATCTATTTAGTTAATTAATATAATCCGATACTAAGTTTTGCCTATAGAAATTATAGGAACGTAAGCGTATAAACCAAGCCCGTTTTCGCCAACGCTAGAGAGAATTAATTAAAGACCTTAAAAGAAAAGTCAAGCGCCTATTAGAAGAGAATAAGAAGCTTTAAAGCTTGCTAGAAAAGAAAGGAGCCTCTAAAAACAAGATAAAGAAATATAGTTTATAAAATTCTTAAAATCCAGATCAAGAACTTTTAGTGCTACTAGATAAGGGCCTAGAGCAGTTACCAAAACCGATATAGAATGCGGTACATTCTACGGATATATAGTATTTTATGGACGGTGGGTTTACCAACTCTTCCACTAAATCTTCTCTTTCTTAGCAGTGTCCTTTAACTCCTAAAGAAACTTCTATTAACGGCTCTTAACCTAACACGGAGCCTATTACTTTAAACGTAAGGCAATATACTAGCTGGAAACAAACTACCTATCTTACTTGCTAAAGATCTAAAGCACGTTATAACGGAGCTTATCCATGCAGTACGTATAGAGAGAGGAATAAGGATTGTAAGTACAAAGGTCAAGACTTTAGAAATGGTAATAAAGAAGAAGAAGTTAATAAGGAAAGTATCTTAATTAAATATTTAGGGGGACTCAACGAATTATCCTCTATAGAGGAGCCAGGTAACTACAGCCAGGCTATACTAGATATTATATTCCCAACATATTTATACCCATACGCTATATAGGCCAATCCCTTTACCAACCCCTTTACTATTCCTTTAGTTCCATTAGCTTATCCTTGTAAGTATATACCCACCTTAATAAGAAATAAGACGTACTCAATTACCTTAGCGGAAGAGTTCCCTTAAATAGAGATAGAGAGAGGCGAATCATTTCCAGAAAGACATCTAGGAGATTAATAAAGCAGTCCAACCCTACCTAAGGCCAGGGATGTATATATATCGACTAGGATCAGATTTGTCTTAGTTAGCTACCCCTTCTATTCCACCTGTTTTAGTTACTACCCCTC
>Ga0307507_10007887_pt1 | contig 15077 bp, 6 predicted proteins | sample 7_EM_MG_FD_207223 | JGI IMG/M metagenome (GOLD analysis project Ga0307507, IMG submission 207223) | Populus trichocarpa ectomycorrhiza microbial communities from riparian zone in the Pacific Northwest, United States - 7_EM | ecosystem: Host-associated > Plants > Roots > Unclassified | place... | reverse complement strand
TACCTACTATATTGCCATTTTAGGGCAATTTGCCGCATTTTTAGGCAATCTGCTAGCACTACTCATAGAGCTAACCAATTAGGATTTTCTATGCCCGGTATAGAAAATCACCATTAGCTCGCTTATCACTAGCGCCTTGGCGACCCCTTATATCTTATTAGTCTTTTATAGTCTTCTTCTCCTTCTTTTCCTTAGCTTAGTATTCTTATATAGAAGCAATCTACAAGCTTTGGTTTAGAAGCATTTATATAAGCCCATTATAATAACAGGTGGGTATAAGTAAATGGCCATAGTACTACTTAAAAAGGAAGCTAATATCCCCCCCCTATAACTATATATTAAAGCTACTATAATATAAAGGGTGCAAAAGGAGCGCAACTCTAATGTTATAAAGTATATTAAGACATATCTAAACAAACTAAGGAGGGACCCTAAGGTGCCCTATAGGAGAGCAAACCAATAACCCTAAAGTAGGGAAAATATATTAGAGAAATAGATAGAGAAAGTAGAAGAAAAATAGTGCTATATAAGGGCCCAGGCCTATATAGAGGAGGAAGGGAAACGCGTAAGAGACTAGTAAAGATAATAGCAAAAGAGAGAAAAGAGCTAAAGTAGAGCATAAAAGAGTACTAGGAAACCATCCACCGCAATATAATACTGGTTGGACTAATACTAGAAAGGCATATTGTCACAGAACGCCGCCGCAGGAGCCTCTATAGGAGACTCCCTAGCGGAACCCCGTGCCCTCGCGTACGCTTCGCGTACAGCTTACGTCAGCTATGCGTAGTATATCACCTTCCTACGCCTTCGATCCTTACGATTGATTGTATAACGTCTTGTAGACTCCTCAAATACATACGTTCTATAGCTACTGCCTCCGCCCCGTAACATTACATTACGCCTTTTTTCTACCACCAACACCTAGCCTACGACCAATTCTATATCCCTATAATACTGTAAGCGCTGCCAGAAGTAGCGTGCCTACGAACAACCTCCATACTATAATAGTAAGACGATATTCCTTACTAGCCACTATGTTAAGCCTAAAGAGCAACCCAGTACCCTAATTTAACCTACGACGCTAATTAATTCTAAGAGAATTTAATTTATTAATCCTAGCCTTAACCCCTAAGGGTAAGCCTAGCGGCTTAAAAGAGCCATAACTACAAGTACCCCCGAGCACCCAGTACCACCTTGAAGACGATAAGAGTTAACCAGCCTAGCAGGATGGGTACACTCCTATTAATACAGGTGGCCACAGTAATGACCTTAATAAGATAGACACCAGCAACGTCTTATCCTTTATTAATTACACAGCTATAGAAAAGCAGCCAAAAGAGCAGCTACCTATTAAGATTGAAATACGGGACGCTAAAATGTTTGTATAAATAGTAGCACGAGAACCTAATAAATACTACTACTTTCTATAGAACTACTACCTAAAGCTTATACAAGCTAAATTGCGTGCTGCCTAGGATTATAATATTATCCAAGACTTATAAGCTAGTAAGGCACTTGCTAATAACACACGCTAAAAAACTAAAGACAACCTCTGTATATCTAAGCATGATATCCAATAATTGAAGAAAGCTAAGATTATACTTATTACTAAAGTTACTAAGAAGGAGGGCATAATTAAATACCTACAGTCTTAGCTTAATAAGCACATCCGTAATAATGCTAAGCACCCCCCTATTACGCACTATACCACTTAAGTCTCTACGCCCCTAGCAGCTTTACCCACCAGAGACGGCTCCTATAATGGCGACCAAACTTAAGCTATAATTATGGGGTCTAATATATAATACCCTAACCCCCTAGTCTTCTAGGGAGACCGCAAGAAATACAGCCACTAGAAAATGTAAATCCGCAAGAAACTAACCTAGAGCGCCTGCCTTTTTCCTAAGGAGGATACTAAGATTGGTTATATTATTGGGCGCATAAAGGGCACCCTATTTAACAGACTCTTTGCCCGATAGGAGACCAATAGCCCCTAGAAGTGGTAGTCCTACTAGGAAGTCCTTAATAACCTTAACCTAATATATCGCGACCATAACCTAGTGGCCACTAGTTAAGCCAAACTATGTGCCCTAAAGATGAGTCCCACTAAGTTATTTAATAAGTTCTATGTTAAGTTCTAGGAATACACTAGAGTTCTCTCCTAAGATAACGCTAAAGACTAGGAAGATCTCCTTAAAAAAGTTACCTATCGCCTTAGTTATGCTGCCGCTAGTTATAATTACAATAATATATACAGTATGGTGGCAGCCCTGTAGAAGATTAAACAACGGCTAAATTAGATCTCTACTGCTAACCCTTACCCAAAGGCTCCGATATAAAAGCCCTCTAGGCCAACTACACCTATATACACTAGGTCACCAACGCCCACTACTAATACCATTACCGGAGCTAATATTAACCTCTCTATATCAACCTTCCTATATAAACTCCTAGACGGAGAGTATAAGCTACTTTAGAAGCTAGGGCGCTGCTATAGATGCTATTAAGAAGGCTATTATTATAAAAACCTAAACTGCCCAATAGCTAGGTTCGGTAATCACCGCCTAATACTTAACTTTATACCTTAAACACTAAATACCTTGCTACGCACCGTTACCGTATAAGATAAAGAAGCGGCAGTAGCAGCAGTAGCGGGAAATGCTTAGTCCTAGCCCTAAGTCGCAAGCTAGGACACCCTAATAATAGAGGGATCTATATATCGGCCTACTCAATAGATAATTTAGTAAGAATAGACGGACAAAAACAGATAGTTTTACCTATAAAAGGAATAACTGCTAAAAAATAATATAAAGACCGTTCCATAATTAACTACGGAGCTACTAATAAATTTATAGATACCTAATTTATGCGTAAATATAACCTATTAACCTTACCCCTTACTAAAGCCCGCGCCCTACAACTCGCTGACGGTAGTTGTACTATACAAAAGATTACTTATATGGCACAACTCCACCTAGACATAAATGGATACCAAGAAGAGCTTTAGGCCTACGTTACACCACTTACTAATTACCCTATTATTCTTAGAATAAACTGGCTTAAGCAACACAACCCCATTATTAACTAGAAGAAAAGAGAAGTGACCTTTAACTTTAACTACTGTAGAGAGACCTACCTAGGGTATAGCCTAGCCGCCTCTACCTACTCCCCAGGATATTAACCCAAAGAACCTCTAATTACACCACCCACAACCAACTGTTACTATGTTAGTGCCGCAGCCTTCTATCACATAGCACGAAGGAAGAGCTAGGTCGTTATAGCAGCCTCCTACTCACAGCTATACAAACTTAATAAAGAACAGAATCACGTCCTCTATAGTAATAGAATAGACCTAGTAGACCTCCTAGAGGATAATATGCCTATAGAACTTAATAAACTCTTAACCTTGGACTTTAAGAAGTTTATAAAGCTTAAAAAGGGACTTACTAATAAGGAACTCCGCAAGCTCCTCCTTAAGAGATACCATAACTTTATCAACATATGCTTACAAAAGGGCGTAGATACACTCCCTCTATATTAACCTAACGACTATGCCATTAACATTAAATAAGGAAAAATACTACCTTATAAGAGACCCTACTTAATGTCAAAAGACGAACTTCTAGTTGTAAAAAAGTATATCAACAAGCACCTTAATAAAGGGTTTATTCATCCCAGTATATTACTAGCAGCCGCCCCTATCCTTCTCGCTAAGAAGCTAGGAGGAGGTATCTAATTCTGCGTTAACTATAGAGGACTTAACGCTATTATAATTAAGAACTAATACCTAGTACCGCTCATACGTAAGACCCTTAAGCGGCTTAGTTAAGCTAAAATCTATACTAAGCTTAATATCATCGCCGCCTTTAACTATCTCCAAATATAGGAAGGTGACGAATAGAAAACCGCATTCATATCGCGCTTCGGCCAATTTGAATATACCGTTATACCCTTTGGCGTATGTAACGGCCTAGGCACCTTCTAAAGCTATATTAATAACGCCTTATAGGACTACCTTGATGACTTCTACTCGGCGTACCTAGACGACATACTTATTTATAGCAATAACCCTTTTAAGCATACTAAGCACGTTCAAAAGGTTCTACAGCGCCTTAGGGAAGTAGGACTCTACATTAATCTAAAGAAGTGCAAATTCTCAGTTATAGAAGTAAAATACCTTAGACTAATTATCACTACTAAAGGTGTCCATATAGACCCTAAGAAGGTATGTATAATTACCAAATAGCAAGCCCCTAGCTGCATTAAGGACGTACAAGCCTTCCTTGGTTTCGCTAACTTCTATTAGAAATTTATATACAACTTCTTAGGCATAGTAGCACCACTTATAGTAATAATGCGAACGAAGGGCCTTTCTGCGAAAGGAAGAAAAACGTACCTACGCTTTACCTAGACGCCTAACTACAAGAAGGCGTTCTAAGACCTTAAAAATGCCTTTACTAAAGCACCTATCCTAGCTTATTTTATACTAGGACGACAACTCTATCTCAAAACCGACTCCTTAGACTACATTAACGTAGGCGTTCTCTCCTAGATAGGTAATAATAGTCTCCTCTACCTAGTCGCATTCTACTCGTCTAAGCTTATACTACAAGAGTGTAACTATAAGATCTATAACAAAGAACTCCTTGTAATTATATAAGCATTTAAAGAATTCCAACCGGAACTCTCCTTAGTAGAACCTAACTAGCCAACTAAAGTTCTTACGGATTATTGCAACCTTAAATACTTTATAACTATAAAGTAACTAAACTAATGCTAAGTACGCTAGAACGAGTTCCTTTCTAGTTTTAACTTCAAAATCGCATATAGGCTGGGAGTATAAGGCACAAAACCTAATAGCCTAATACGCCGCTTGCAAGACCTTCCTTAGTTAAAAAACGACCCCTATAATTAGTTCCAATAGTAGATAATCCTAAAAGCAAGGAACCTAGCCCCCGGCATACTACCTATAATAGAACTATCTGCACCTTAGCTTTACGCTACGGACTTAAAGCCGCCCCCCAAAATTAACAAGCTTATTGCTGCTGTATATAACATCTTTATTGACCCGCTATTACACCAACTTATTACCGCGAAAACTACTAGCGTCTATAAGCCACCCACTAGCCTCCAAAACTTAGGCCAAATTAATATAGTAGCCTTAGAAGTAAAGGAGAACAGACTCTACTATAGAGGCCGTCTATTTATCCCCAATTTAGAAGACCTACAACGGCAACTAATCCAGATAGCCTATAACCTCCGGTTAAGCAGTTACCCAGGCAGAGGAGGAACTTACAAACTCCTTAGCCAATACTACTTCTAGCCTAAGATAATAGACTCAGTTAAATGCTTTATAAGCGCCTACTATAGTTATAAGCGCGCTAAGGCCTTTTGCACTAAGTACTAAGGACTACTGCACCCGCTACTAATCCCTATACAGCGGTGGGCAGATATAGCTATAGACTTTATTACTAACCTGCCACCCTATAAACGGCATGGTTGTACCTATAAGAACATCCTAATAATAATATACCAACTTATAAAGGAACGTCACTACGTCCTAATTAAAGGCATAGCCGTTAATAACGTCGCAGACGCTTTTCTTCGCGAAGTCTACTAACTATATAGGATACCCGACTCTATTACGTCCAACTAGGGCACGTAATTTAACTCCAACCTATAAAGACGGATCTATTAACGTCTTAGTATCTCTATTAAGATGTCTATATCCTTCCACTATAAGACTGCGGGACAGCCAGAAAACGCCAACACCAGTATAAAGGCGTACTTACAACAGGTTGTTGCCTACGGCTAGGATAACTAGGTAGATCACCTCCTACTAGGCAAGTTTATAGCTAATAACCACGTCTTAGCCACTACAGGACTTACTCCGTTCTTTATAAATAAGGGTTATCACCCCTAATCTGGTATAGAGCCATCAGAACCTATTAGTAAGAAACTGCTATACGGAAAACGCCTTAAAATGCTACTTACCGACCAGCATATAGACCGCATAAAAAATCTACTTAACTACTATAGGGGAGAAATGGCCTGGGCTTAAGCAAAGCAGGCCTACTTCGCCGACCATTATAGAACGCCACCACCGGAGATGCATATTAGCGACTAGGTATAGCTAGATGCACGCAATATCTCTACACAAAGGCCTATAAAGTTACTTAATTATAAGAATCTCGGCCCCTATTAAATTAAATAAGTCATTAATAGGAGAGCCGTATATAAGCTAGAGCTCCCGCCTGCCCTAGCCACCTATGGGATATGGCCTGTATTTTACCTATAGTTACTACACCTTTACCAGCCTAACCCCTTATTGGGATAAATACAGCCTAAACCCCTACTAGTACTAATCCAAGATAAGAACGAAGATGAGAGCCATAAGGAGTGGACCATTAAACAAATCATTAACTCTAAATACTTTGGCAAAGGCAGAGGACAGCGGCTCTACTATAGAGCTATCTATATAGGATTCAACATAGATTAGCTAGAATAGCAACTATAGAAAGACTTTAAAAATATAAAGGACCTAATCAGCGACTTTTACTACATAAACCCACAGAAACCGGGCCTAAGTAGAGATTTCGTGCCTAATCCTCTATAGGAACCCTTATAGAGTTCAACCGTTATATACTACCACGTAAGGGCAAATTGCCGTTAGATTGCCGCAGATTGCCATTATATAACTGGAAAATCGTTAAGGTATCTAGGAATTTTAACCGGCAGTCAAAGTTCTCTAATTAGTTAAATTCTTGGGTGCCAAGCCTTATTACGTAATATTGCCGCGACTGCAAAGATATTAGTTCAGCTTACCACCTTCTATTAAGCTAATAGCGATTTTCTATCCCAGGGATGGAAAATCCTAATTGGTCCATTTAATAATTAGAGCCGGCAGAACTCTATACTGCTAACCCCTTTAGCGTTATCTCTTTCTCTTCTCTATGCCTTAAGCGTTCCTTCTACATGTATATAGTAACCACAGCGTCGCCGGAGCTCCGCCTCTATAAGAGGGGGGGGTAGTGTCACGGAACGCCGCCGCAGGAGCCTCTATAGGAGACTCCCTAGCGGAACCCCGTGCCCTCGCGTACGCTTCGCGTACAGCTTACATCAGCTATGCGTAGTATATCACCTTCCTACGCCTTTGATCCTTACGATCGATCGCGCAACGTCTTGTAGACTCCTCAAATACATACGTTCTATAGCCACTGCCTCCGCCCCGTGACACATATAGAAGTTAAAGGCAGGGCTCCTAACAATAACGTTATCCATAAGCTTATCGCGATAATATTAATAATAATAAGCGATATAAATATGATATTTGCTTATAAATATATATAGATATTTTAAAGCTTTAGTAGTAGTGTAGAAGAATAGCTTATAGTAAAGTATTTGCTAAGAATTATAAATACGCCATATGTTTTTATATATATTTATATATAGATACGTTAAGTAGGTGGTAATTTAGAAGAACTCTTAAGTAATTTAATACTTTGCTAAGACTGGTGATATAACTTATATAAGATACTAATTATCGCGATATTATCGCGATAATAAATATCTTAGGTCTTTTAATGATATAAATATAATAAGTGATATAAATATATATTCATTTATTATTGGGAGCCTTGGTTAAAGGTATAGAGGCTAACCTAGACAAGAGGAATCTAAGCTATAACATAGTTAATACTATAGGGGGTAAATACCCAAGGGCTCTAAAAAGGCCTAATAAAGGCAGAAAATATAATAGCAATACTTTTAAGAACAGGAATAATAGGACTAAAAGATTGGCTCTACTAGGTAGGTATCTTAGTAGGTAGCCTAAGATGCGAATATGGCTGGTTAAGACAAACACTAAAATATATAATACTGTTATGCCCCTTACGCACTAACTAAGAAGTAATACTCTTAGTAGCTAGCATAGAGAACTATAATATACTACTCTTAATACAAAAAGGTCTTAAGGCGGTTACTTAGTAGCTTATTAGCTAAAATATACTAGACTAGTTCTGGGTTATAAAGGAAATAGTAATAAAAGATAAAGGGGCGAGTATTAGGCGCCCCCTAATAACTCTATAGTAGTAGAGTAAAGTTTATAATACTAGCGCGTCTATAGGCTTATTACGGCAGTAGTAGTTCTTAAGGAGGTTAAAAAGTAAAGTAGTAGAGCACTATAGGTAATTTATAGGCGCTAAGTAGGCGAGTCTTAAAAGGCGGGGAGGTAAATTACAGGTTTTTCTTAAATAGAGTTTTCTCCCTATATTTTTATTTTTTTATTTTTTTTTATATCCATTGTATTATACTATGTACAATACTGCGCATGCAGCCTCTAGGCTATGGCGCTATAGTTCTATATATATGAATCCTTTTTAGGCAGCTTAATATGTACTAGTAGCTAAGTGGACACTCTAGCCCGTTTTTAAAGTGCTAGGGAAGCTCTAGCGCTATTGGTGTTTTTCGTTCTGGTATTTTGCTTACTATGGTCCAGTTTATACCAAGAAAATCGCACTAAGGAAATCCTGGCTCTTTTATCTATTTCTGCCGTATTCTGCCGTTTCTAGAGTAGAAAAAGCGCTTTAAAAGATAGATTTTTATTTTCTATAGTTTTGCATATAAGAATAAGAGGAATAAATAGCTTACTAGCTTAGAAGTAGCTACCAATTACCCCTATATAACTGTTTATTCTGTACCCTATCTCTCCTCCTTGCTAAAGAAAAGGGTAGGGAATTAGTAATTAGTAGGTACTCTCCCTAAAAGTAATCTACTAATGGTATTTTATAAGGGCGAACCTCGTTATGTAAACCTACTCCTATAGGAAAATTTTCACGAGGTTGTCTGTATAGGGTATAAATACCAATTCGCCTATATACCTTATATTTTACGTGCTAAGGGAATACAGGCCAGCCCCTTTCCCCCTACTATAGCTACCCTAGCGCATCTATGGTATGCTTAGTATAGTAGTTATCTATAACGCGTTGGCCTGATAGCCTACAGTACGTCTGCGGTATTGGTGGTAGGTCTGCGGTAATGGTGGTAGGTTTACGGTAACGGTAGTACTACGGCAGCGGCGGTACGTCTGCGGTAATAGTAGTAGGTTTGCGGTAATAGTGGTAGTTGTTGTTGTCTGCGTCTGCGGCTCGTCTGCGGTGCGCCTGTGGTGCGACCGTGCGCCTGTTGTGGTAGAGGTCGTCTGCAGCGCGACGGCTGTAGACTGGTCGTAGTGGAGGTCGTCTGCCGTGTGGCAGACGGTTGTAGTGGAGGTCGTCTGCTCTGTGGCAGACTGGTTGTAGTGGAGGTCGTCTGCTCTGTGGCAGACTGGTTGTAGTGGAATCGTTGGTTGCGGTGGCGACGCGTAGTGGTGACGCGTCCTTAGGGGGTATATAACTAGCGGCGCCCCTGCGACGACGGCGGAGGAGCAAAGGGAGGCGACGGTAGAGACGAAAGGGAGTTTCTCCCTATATGTAAATAAGGAGTAGTCCACGTGGGCCTAATAGGGATCCAAACCGGACATTAAGCAATAAATAATTATTATTATATTTTCTGTCTTTATTAGCCCTTAGCAGAGTCCTTAGGCGTTTATTCTCTATAGTATTAACCATACTATAGCTTACTTTCTCCTCGCCTATACCTCCTATATAACTCTCCAGTATTAGTCTACCTAATATTATATTACAGTAGTTGGCTTTCTAATCTTTTTTTACACTCTATTTTGGTTTCTTTTTCTTTCTTATCCTTATCCTTATTCTTACTAGCCTTTTATATATCTCTTTTAATTCTATATATAGGCCTAGGCTTTAGTATAGCGCTATTCTTTCATTACTTTCTTTGCCTACTTTATTAGTACTTCTTTCCTACTCTAGGATTATTAGGGTGTTTTTTCTTAGGGGGCCCTAGGGCCTTTCTATAGCCTACTTAGGCATATTTTAGTATACTTTATGTCAGTCGTTGTCTATGACTGACTAGTTATGGGGTAGTTACGTATACTGGTTACGTGAGCTAAGCGAGTATGAAATCCACCAGAATCCACCTATAGAATAGTATTAACAATATAATAACTTTATCTATGTATCTTGATATACGCATCTGATTCCCTTATACCTCCGCTGCACCTCGTCGAGTACTAGCCTTGACAGGTTATGAGCCCGGCTACGCCTATAGAGGGTTTTAATATAGCGTTTTTAAATAACGCGTGGAGAGAGCTGTGACGTGTAATTATAGCAGTTGTTAAATAATTAAAGGACGCGCATTGTTCGCGGAATTAATTACTACCTTACTAACCTATTTAACTCGCTAAGTCTAATCAGAAGATGAGAGCTAAGAAGTAGGTAAGAGATAATAATAGGTCAAGCTTGTAACTAGATGACAATTAATATAACGCGTATTAGGAGCTTAACCACGACGCGTTTAGTAGCATATACTACCTACCAATGACTTAAAAAGTAGACGATAATTAAAACCAATCAGAACAATCTTAATTACAACACTATAATATAAATATAGTGAGTTCCTAATTAACTTAATATTTAATTACTACACTTAGGATAAGTAAAAGTAATAGCAGTAAGAACCTACTACCCGATGGTATAAAGCTGAAGGGAGAGGAGAACTATATTGCATAGAAGGAAGTAATAGAGGATATTGCTGTTGCGAACGGATTAAGATGTTATATTTATAAAAAGGGAAAAGCACCTAAATATATGGATAAATTTAATAAGAAAGCTGACAAGATAAAGCTAGCAGTATAGCTAATATAGGAAGCTGGAGACTTAAGCATAAAGATTATTATTAAGCTTAATGTTAAGAGTACCCCTATATAGATGCTAGCAGGATATAAGTTAGTGTGCGAGATGTGGGTAACTTTATAGACTTAGTATAAGGGAACTGGAGCAGTTCTTAGCTATAACGCTATTAAATTATATATGAAGATTAAGTATAACAACTACCCTAATCTTAAGCACTTTATTATCGCATTTAAAAAGGCTATTGAAAAGCTGGCGAACCTTAACATTTCCCTACCTAAATTATAGTATTTAATTCTCTTTATTATGGCCCTATCTAACGCATGGCCTATCTAGGCAGAATGACAGTAATTAAATTCTTAAAAAGAATTAACCCAACTATTACTCTCCGCGTTAATTAAAGATATTATAGATAAGGCATGAAATAAGGATAAGAAGGCTAAGGGAGGTGTACTATATAGGGGGAAGCCTAATAAGAAGGGTAAACAAAAGGTAAAGGAGGATAAGGAGAAGAGCAAGGAAAAGTACTATAAGAACTATAAGAAGCTAAACGCCTGTTATAAACCTAAAAACTGCTTTATTATAAATAAGAAGCTATATTATAAATAGGAAGAAAAGATAAGTAAGAAGTTTATTCTATATTAGGAACCTAATAAGAAGAAGTTAGGTAGTAAGAGTAGGAAGGAAGAACCTAGTAGTAACTCCTTAGACAATAACGATGCTTGCAGTGACTTAGATGATGGCGATGCTTATATATTTATAAAGAAAGAGTTAGGGTACCTCTATATATACCTAAACAGGAAGAATTAATTACTAATTAAGTAGAAAGGAATACTGTTTAATATTAAAGCCGAAACCCATATTGCTAAATTAATTAACAACTTTAATACTAGTATATATGTACCAGCATCTCTACCATTAATTAACATAGTAAGTGGAGAAGCTACGGTGCTTAGCTTTAGCAAGAGGATAATTATCTATACTATAGATATAGAAGAGACGCATACGCTGAACCTTAGTAAGGTGCAGTATCTACTAAACTGTAGTATTAATATCTTTGGAGCTAGAAAGCTCCTAGGTAGGGGTAATATTTAAATTAAAGATAGAAACCTTATGGTTAATAAAGAAGGCCTTAGTATATTCTAATTTAATAAAGATATAATAATTATTAAAGCACCCCATATATACGCATTCCCTGCAGTTATACAAAAGAAGCCATTAGAGATATTAATTTGACTCTAGCATTATTACTTTAGCTATCTTGGCCTTAAGAATATATAGAAGACCTCTAGATTGGTTAAAGGTATAACCTTAAGAAGAAAGAGCTAAGCACTATATAATAGGAGGACGGAGACTTAAGGCTCTATAACCCATACGAGAAAGAAAAAGCTATAAGGCATATATAAAGACACGCTAAAACGTGAAATCTGTGAGTGTTTAACGAAGTATATATTAACATAGTAATGATTACCCCTTAAGGTATTAGAAAGAAGAAGTATGCCATAGTATTTACTAAAAAGGCAACTTTAGTTTAGTAGGCTTACTTCTATAAGTTAAAGAATAGCGTATATAACGCTCTGGTTAAATACTAAAAGATAGTAAAGACTTAATTTGGAAGAGTTATTAAAAAATGGCGTATAGATGGGGGTAAAGAATATAGCCTAAAGAAGCTAGCTAAGCTTATAGATAATCTAGGGTAGGTAGTAGAGCTTACTATACTGTATAACCTAGAGCAAGACGGCACTTCTAAATAAACAATTAGTATTCTCCACGAGCGTATATAAACCGTAATAATTAATATAGACATTTTATAGTTTCTCTAGCTATTAATATTTAAGTTAATGGTACTAATTACTAATTAAATAGCTACCTCTTTGTTAAAGGGCAAGACCCCATATAAAGCCTTTATGGATAAGTTTTACCTAAATTAAGACAATAAACCATTTATAGCTTATCTATGGGTACTTGGCTGCAAGATATATATCTAAATACTAAAGGAGCGCCGAATTATTAGCTAGAAGGTTGCTGTATAGGCTAAGGTAAGAATCCTTGTAGGCTATAAAGGAAGCTATATCTTTAAGGTATATATACCTTTAAGAAAAGGACCTGCTGAAAATAGGATTATATAATCCTTAAATATTAGATTTAATAAAGGAGGCTTAATTATAAAGCCCCTATTAGAAGACAATACTAATATTCTAGTACCTACTAGAAATAGGGGTAAGAGCACTAAGAATTAGGATTAATAAGACAGTAACCTAATTTATTAGAGAGTTCCTAACATACCTAGAAATATTAAGTATTAACCCCAATTAGTACTTAAAAAGGCTATTACGCTAGAGCTTTAAATTAATAAGGATTTGGAGCAACTAGATATTAACTCTAATATTAAACCTAAATTAGAATGTAATACTAAATTAATACCAGAGACTACTTAGGAGAGAGTTAAAACTAAAATAGCACCTAAATCAAGGGGTTAACCTAGAGGTTTAAAGAATAAGGTCTATATCCTAAACCTAGAGCTTAGTAGAGAGACTTAATAAGCTACTTAATAATTAAAGCTAAAATTAAGCTTTAACTCTAAATTAAATATAGCATTCTATACTGTATATATAGCTAGCCTAGTATTGTCAATCTATAATAATCCTAAGATAATTAAGGAGGCAAAGACAAGACCTAATTAGCTAGAATGGAAGAAGGTAATTAAAAAGAAGTATTAAGGCCTAGTTTATAAAGGAACCTAGAAGCTTTTAAGACAATTAGAGCTGCTAAAGGGTATTAAGGTACTGCTAGGAAAGCTTGTCCTAAAGATAAAAAGGGATAGAGATAGCAAGATCCTAAAGCGGAAGGCAAGATGGGTTGTTAAAGGGTTTAGGCAGTAGTATAGAAAGAACTTTAACCAAATATTTATAGGAGTATGTAAGAGTGTTATATAGAAGCTAGTAGTTACCCTCGCAGCTCTATTTAACTTAAAAATTAAGTAGATGGATATAGTTGGAGCCTTCCTAAACTTAACCGCTAATATAGATATCTATGTAGAAGTACTACCTAACTAGGAAATTAATAAGGGGATCTTAAAGGATGTACCTAAATGGGCATATAAGCTCCTAAAAGCGCTATATGGTCTAAAATAGGCAACTTAACTATAGTAGAAGGAATTAGCCTCTGCGTTTTAGTAATTAGGGTTTAAAGTATATACTAGCAACTAATGCGTATATATTAATAAGTTAACAGGAATTCTAATTATTATATATATTAATAATATGTTAATTATCGGCAAAGATAAGGCTAAAATTAAGGCTCTAAAGAAGAGTCTAACAAGAAGATTTAAGATAGAGGACTTAGGCCCTACAGAATACTTTATAGGGGTAAGAATAACTCAAAATAGGAAGAAAGGGATAATTACCCTATGCTAGGATGCATATATTAGCAAGATCCTTAAATAATATGGCATGGAGAATTATTATCTAGTTAATACGCTAATGGTAGCTAGAGCTACTGAATTTATGGTACCCTTTAACGGGTAAGCAACGGTTAAAGATACTAAGCTTTATGGATTAAAGATTGGCTCCCTAATATATCTGGTAATCTAAACTAGACCAGATATTGTATATAAAGTCTCTATACTATTACAATTCTTGTCAAACCCCTTTCCGCAGTATATAAAAGCTGTAAACCGGATACTTTAATACCTATAAGGCACGAAGCTCCTAGGAATTAAATACTAGGGGTGCGTAGGTAATCTAAAGACACTCCTTTGCGGATATTGTAATGCGGATTTCGCAGGTAATAAGTTAACGTGGAAGTCTGTCTTAGGGAATATATACTTCTTCGCTGGTGGAGTTATATTATGCTTATTAAAGAGACAGTAGATAGTAGCGCAGTCTACTACTAAGGCAAAGTATTACGCTCTAACTAAAGCCGTGTCTAAAGCACTTTGGCTGAAGCAGATTATAGGCCAGATGATATACTTAGGTGCGGATATTAAGTTAATACGCCTATATGGTGACAATTAGGGCTCCTTAAGCTTGGCTAAGAACCCTAAGTTTCATTAATGGATAACGTATTTCACGGGTGAGCTGGTCAAACGGGTGAGCTGATCACTTCAAAAACATACCAAAAAATGGAAAAATCACACTTTAATATCTTAACAACCACTTAATAATAAATTTTAATAATTTAAATTTAGACTTTTATATATACTCTACAGCCTCTATTAAAGTTGCATAGTAAATGGTTCAGTAGTTTTTAAGATATAGTAATTTGCCTCATTTTGGCCCCCAAATTTTACTATTTTAAAAACCACCCGACTATTTATTATATAACTTT
>Ga0307507_10007886_pt1 | contig 15078 bp, 6 predicted proteins | sample 7_EM_MG_FD_207223 | JGI IMG/M metagenome (GOLD analysis project Ga0307507, IMG submission 207223) | Populus trichocarpa ectomycorrhiza microbial communities from riparian zone in the Pacific Northwest, United States - 7_EM | ecosystem: Host-associated > Plants > Roots > Unclassified | place... | reverse complement strand
TGAACATTTACCATAAATTAAAGGTATCTTATGGTATCAGACTTGTTATTATAAAGCATGCTTTAGTTAAGGAGTTATTATTACTTTAAGTGCAAAATGATGATATAAAACCTTGATAAAAATGCACTTTGAAGTACTAATCATATATACAAATCATTCGTATAATTACTAGATCCATAAAAACAACATTATTATAAAAGAACAATATTTTTCCTGAATAATAAATTTAAGTACATTTAATACTAAATAAAAAGGAAATAATGTCTTAAAAATACTAGAACAAAATAAAAATTATAAAGTTCTGGTACCAGCCCATTCAGTAAAACAAAATAACTAGTTCCTACAGCTAATACATCAACGTTTGCTTCATTACTGAGTTGTAGGTCCACTTTACCTTCAACTAATCTTCCACTTTTCTTTAGTTTCTATATGCAATTGTAAATGTGAAAACCACATTCGATATCCAATATCCAAGAACTACAATGCAAAGTAGTAAGATCATTCATTTATAAACATACTTGAAGTAGAAGTTTCATTAAGCTTCTTTGCCTTCATGATTGCAAGATATTCCTTGCAATTCCTCCTTCAATATAGTTCCATGTCATAATTATGACAAGTGCCCTTTTTTCTTGATGCCTCAAGTAGGCTTGTTTGCTTTAGAGGGAACACTCTTTTTCTTTTTATCCTTCTTCTTAGACATTCTAGAAGAGTGAACTAGAAGAATTGGGTCTTTTTTCCTTCTTAAGGGCCTCTTTAATAGTCATATTAAATAATTCTGGCAATGTATTATCCAACTTATTCATGTGATAGTTCATAAAGACTTGCGAAAAGCTTTGGGGTAATGACTACAAGACCATGTCAACACATGACTAATGGTCACTAACAGAACCCAATTAGCTCAATTTCTTAATATAGCCAATCATTTTCAAAACATGGTTGTTCACTGAAGAACTCTCTATCATCTTGCAGTGGAACAATTCCTTAGATTATCTCATACCTATCAGTCTTATAGGTCTCATTAAACAATTCTTTGAGATGTATAATCATAATATGGGCATCCATGTACTTATGTTGCCTTTGAAGTTTAGGTAATATACTAGTTAACATCAGACATGCAACTTATTCATCATCATTAACATGACATTGATGTTCATTCCTAACTTCTTTTTCAACATCCTTAATAGGAGCATTTGGAATTGGGTTTTCTAGAACATATAACCTTTTTTCTTGCTTGAAAACAATTCTCACATTTCGATGTCAATTCAAGAAATTTGATCCAGTTAATTTGTTAGCATTAAGTATACTTCGTATGGATATATTATTACTCATTTTTATCTACCAACATACCTAATTTTAAGTATTAAATATATTTGATTAACGGTAACCTTGAGTAACTCAACAAGTTATCCATGAATAAAACTTTGATTTTATACATATAAAAATGGAAGGAAATTATTCATGTTCTCAACATCTACTTAATATATTAATAAGGGATTTATTATCAATTAATTAGGTCTCAAACATTACATGGCATAACAGATATACATTTTATACATAATAATTTATATATAAACATACACTCCTAGCACGCCATTCTAATTGGATGATTATGGACATATCTAAGTTGATTCCCTCAAGCCATTGAAGGGAATTAGATGGTCAAATCCTAGGTAGCTGTAACAAGTATTCATAAGTCCATTACAAGCACCTTGGTTGTAGCCTCCATCGTCATTTCTTTCTTTATCTTGGATTACTTAATAATTTCATATCTAAATTTCTACATTTCTAAATTACATATCATTTACATAATTATTCAAGAAATCTCAAGTTACATTCAAAGAGAATTAGATGAGAAAATAATTACAACTTAGAAGAAAAAATAGAGATATGGTAGGACATGCAGACACTATTTAATAAAAATTACAATCATTCAACCATTAATAAAAGTACAATCACATTGGTCTTTAATGTTCATAATCACCCATCATGCATAAAACATTTTAATATGCATAATTAAAAAAATATAGTGCATGTTATTCTAATTATTGGCTTTATATGCAATTTAAAATAATATTTCTAACACTTAGAAATATTCAATCAAATCCAATAAGGTATTTTCCCAAACAATTTTTTTTTTTGCTTCAAAAACTCTCATTAAATTAGAAAAACTATTTTTCTAAAATTTAATTAAACCATATAATTAAATAAATCCTAATCCCATTAGGATATTATAAAACTAAAAAAAAATGAATTAAACAATTTAATTCATTTCTAATCTTATTAGAAAAATTAATTCTATAATTAATTTAATTTCTAGTTTCAATTTTAATATAAAATCATTATTTTATATATGAAAGGCTAAAATCATAAATTTAGCCCCAAATATAACTAAAAGTAATTACATATAAGTTACTGGGATAGATATGTAATTCTACCCCCAAAAAATCCTAATATACGCAGTAGGGTAGAATCATAATTTTTCCTTGTCATCTTTTTCTTGCTGCAGCAGCTACTGTTGCCAGTGTGGTCTGCCCACGTCGATGGCAGCCATCAGCAGCAGTAGCAGTACTACTGCTACACCTAGTGGCAACGTCTGGCACTGTTTATGGCCTTCTGCTAGCGGTGACTAGCTGTAGACGTAGCACAGCCAAGCATCACTGGTGGTTGCTGCAGCCAACTAAAACCATTTTTTCTTAAATTGGTGGTGGATTCCAGCCAGATCTAGTCGGAACAGTAACTAGAAAGAATAATAAGAGAAAAAAAATACTTTTGGGAAAAATAAATTTACATTTAACTTCAATAACAATTAAACCGCTACACCTGCTGGCAGCGTCTGGCACTGTTTGTGGCCTTCTTAAATTGGTGGTGAATTCCAGCCAGATCTAGTCGGAACAGTAACTAGAAAGAATAATAAGAGAGAAAAAATACTTTTGGGAAAAATAAATTTACATTTAACTCCAATAACAATTAAACCCCTACACCTGCTGGCAGCGTCTGGCACTGTTTGTGGCCTTCTTAAATCGGTGGTGAATTCCAGCCAAATCTAGTCGGAACAGTAACTAGAAAGAATAATAAGAGAAAAAAAATACTTTTGGGAAAAATAAATTTACATTTAACTCCAATAACAATTAAACCGCTACACCTGTTGGCAGCGTCTGGCACTGTTTGTGGCCTTCTGCTAGCGGCGACTAGCTATGAGCGTACCATAACCAGGCATCGCTGGTGGTTATTGCAGCCATCTAAAACCATTTTTTTCTTAAATTGGTGGTGAATTCCAGCCAGATCTAGTCGGAACAGTAACAAGAAAGAATAATAAGAGAAAACAATACTTTTGGGAAAAATAAATTTGCATTGAAGTCCAATAACAATTAAAACATGCAATCAACAAATCTAATTGTCTAATAAAGGCTCAAACTTATGAACCGGGCAACTTAGGCTAGCACATCAAACCTATGAACCGAGTTATAGACTCTAGTGGGATTATAATTTGTTTTTTTTTCAAAACTATTTTTTATTTAACTATATGATAACAAAAATAGATGATCATAAAATCAAACACCAACTCAATACTGAGATGTTGATTAAAATAATTTTTTAAAAAAAGTTAAACTCGCCAGATCTAAGAACGAGGTCAACCAACCAAACTTGTGAACATGTCCATGGACTTTATAAAGTTTAATAAATGGCTTTTCTTTGAAACTATTTGTTTTACAATATGAGAAAAAATAAATGGAAAAAAAAGTCAAGTTCAATATAAAAAAAAAGAGAGAGAAAAAAGACACCCCGACAAACCCAGTTTGGCTTCATAATTTTTTTCTTAAACAAAAACAAAATTGGAAAAAAATAAGAGATAAAAGTAAATCAAGATATTTAATATCACAATATGGGTAATTTACTTGGTTGTGTTTAACGAATTTGTTTATTAAAATCAATTTGAAATAGAAATTGACATACACATAAGATTTATTAAGTAAAATAAAAAAGAAAAAATATATTATGCAAGGTTGCACATATTAAAAATATTATAAGAAATAAATAGTTTTTATTTCTAAAAATAAATTTAATGTATATAAAATAAAACAAATAACAAATGAATCATACTAATATCTTCAAAAATTAAACATATCCAGTATAATTAAAAAAATAATTACTATTTAAAAAATGATAAATAAGAAAAAAAAATCTCAAAGACGTAAAATACAAACTTCAAAATTATTTTAAAAAATATAAAAAAGCTTTAAATTTTAAAAAATCAAAACTATATTAGAGAGAGAGAGAGAGAGAGAGAGAACAAGGCCAGGCCAGGTGCTTGGCCCATAAATAAAGAGTCCGCGCGCGGGCCTTAATGTTTTTTGGAAAAAAAACAGGCGATGCATCGTCTAGAATCCCTAGATTATGGTGGTTGGTTTTTTTCTTCTAAAACTCATTTTCAACCCTTCAACTTATTTTCAACCTAAAATATCTAGAAAACACTTTAATAATCTTATTAAACCAACTTTTAACCTTTAAAAATACGAAATTCCGCTTCAAAACCCAAAATCAATCCGAAACCTAATTTTTTTTATTGAGCTCATATATGTTTTTTTCGTCACTTTAAGGTAAAAAAAAAACACTTAATTTAAACTCCCTTAATTATATGCAACTATTTGAAATAAAAATCTATCGTTTTGGCGGTTGGATTCATAGAAATAACACCTTTCTCTCTCTAGGTCAGAATCTAGCGATTCCCTCTCTCTCCACTCACCTAATAAGGATTGAAAAATTATAAAAATGAAGTTTAGCACTAAAACTTATTTTTCTACAATTTGGGAGACCGGTCACCTGATAACTAAAATAGATGAGGGATTCAAATGTACTTTTCAAATAAAATTAAAAAGACACCATCTATTTTACTTGTGTTTTTTACTTCAATCCTCTATCTTTCTATTCAATCCTCTCTTTAAAAAAATACATTTGGGTGCTAATTTAGGCTAATAAGGGCACAATTGTGTAAAAAAAACGTTTGAGGATCAAATTGAAATTTTCACAAAAAAAAATCACTGCTCTAATCCACAATGATATGTGAGATGGTGAACAGTGATTTTGAATATAAAAAACACCATACCATTTAGCTTTTCTTATATTATGGAAAGAGAAACAATTTAATATAGTTGTAAAGATTTTTTCTAAGGTTACATGACATCGATACAATAATGAAGGTATGTGTTGATCAAATAGTTGGTTTAGAAAATTGTGAAATTTAAAATGGATGGAAATATCAATTGAAGAGATAGTTTCAAAAAAAATTGATAAATGGATTGATGATGGTAACTCTTTTTTACCAGGAGAGACACTAGTGACAAGACCCTTGACATGAGGAGCTAGACTGATAGAGGAAGCAAGTAGGTGTTCTTCATCTTCTCTAATCATAAGAAAATTATAAAATTATAAAAGTCATAATTTCTTTAAATGCATATTGTTCAATTATTAATTGTGAGATAGATATAGATAGAAATGAATGAATTTATTAGACTAGCTATCCGAAGAAGGGCTAATGATATTTGTGTTTAGATGACCAAGATAATTTGTAAGACTAGCCAACCAAAGAGAAGCTAGTGGAATTTGTGTTCAAATGACTGGGATAATTTATTGGACTAGCTAACCGAAGATGCACTAGTGGCATCTGTGTTTAAATGATCAAGAAACTTTTATTAGACTAACTAACCGAAGAATGGTTAGTGGCATCTGTGTTTAGATGACCGAGAATATTCTATTATTACTAGCTAACCGAGAAGGGCTAGTGGTAACAAAACGTCTAATTGTGAGGACATTAAATTTGTTCATAGTTGAAATATACATATGATTTATATGTCTATCGTAAATGGTGGAGTTAATATTATTTTGTAATGTTAATTTAATGAAAAACACACACACGTGTGTGTGTGTGTTTTATTCATAAGACTATTTTATTATAATCTAATATTATAAAATGTTGTAATTGCCAGGTTCCTCCCATTCCAAAGCCAACCAGTAGATTCCTATAGTTAAAATGATATGTATTATAATTTGGGTAATATTGCATTTTGGATCTATAATCATGTTTTAAAATTATGCACATTAATATCTTGCCATTTTTTGTAATTTTGTTAATCAATATCAAAATTTATATTAATTATGATGAAATCATAAAGATGATTACATTCTAAATATCAATGTCCTTTATTCATTTAATGAAATAAGCTACATAAAATTTTGTGTTAATTATTTGTTGATTATATTATTATATTTGATGAAAACTAGATGTAGGTTATCTTTGAGTTGTGTTGATACACTATCATGAAGGTATGTACTTCTTTCAACTATAAACACAGAATTATTAGGATTTAAGTATGCAAAAGATTTATATATTAAGGATGTTGATTTCGGCCAAGTATATATTGCATGTGAACATTCTACCTTTGATAAGTTTTATAGGTGTTATGGATATTTATTTAAAGAAAATAGATTGTGTATGCCTAATTGTTCTATGCGTGATTTGCTAGTTAGTTAAGCGTATGAGGTGGAATAATGAGATATTTTAGGGTTGCTAAAACTTTAGATGTTTTACATGATCATCTTTATTGGCCTAAGATGAAAAGAGATACGCAAAAAATTTATGATAGACTCATAGCATATAGACAAGCTAAGTCTAAAGTTTTACCTCATGATTTATATATTCCTTTGTTAGTGCATAAGAAACCTTGGGTTGATATATCTATGAATTTTATGCTAGGTTTGTCTGGGTCAAAAAGGGATAGGGATTATATTTTTATTGTTGTGGATAGGTTTTCTAAGATGATATATTTCATATCTTGTTATAAAACTAATGATCCAACTAACATGGCAGATTTATTCTTCAGAGAGATAGTTTGGCTCCATAGGGCATTTAGGAGCATGGTATTAGAACATGATGTTAAATTTCTTAGCTACTTTTGGAAGGCTTTGTGATAGAAATTACAAACAAAATTATTATTTTCTACTACTTGTCATCCATAAAAAAATGATCAAACTAAAGTAGTTGGTAAGACTTTAACTATATTATTAAGAAATATCATTCAAAAGAGTTTGAAAAATTAGGAAAATTGTCTATTATTTATTGAATTTTCTTAAAATAAGAGTGTACATTCTACTACTAATTATTCTCCTTTTGAAATTGTCTATGGCTTTAATCCTTTGACTTGTTTGGATCTATTTCCTTTACCTATTAATGAAATGGTTAGTTTCGATGGCAATAGAAAAATACAAGTAATAAAGGTTCTCCACAAGAATATGAGGTGGAGAATATATATATATACAGGGTTGTTTTTTAACCAAATGATTGGGTTTGAGTGTATATATATATAAAAAAAAGATTTCCTCAACAAATAAGATCTAAGTTGATGTTGAGAGGAGATGGATCATTCTAAATCCTTGAAACAATTAATGATAATTCTTATAAAATGGATCTACCAGGTGAGTATATATGATGTTAGTGTTTACTTTTAATGTTTGTGATCTCTCTTTATTTGATGTAGATGATGAGTTATAGATGAATCCTTTTAAGGAGAGAAGGGATGCTACAATTAAGACTACATCAAAATATCAATTGCAAGTCCTAATTAAGCTGATTACAAAATCAAGGGTAAAGAAGATCAAAGATGTATTCAATGGGCTTATTCAGAGTATTTAGAACAAGATATATTTCTAGAATGCTACATCTTCAACAAGTGATGATCAGAACTTAATTATTTACTCATACATAAGAGGGGCCTGATCCATCTACTTAATGGGATAATTAGTTTCGATAGTTAGAGACTTATTTCTTCTAGTGCACAATTATATTCTAACAAATATGAATCTTGATTTGTGACACGATTAAATAATTGATGTCTTATCCCAAGTGCAGGAGTGTCGAAGTAATAAATAACTCGGCAAGACCGGGATCGATCTATATGAAGGTTAACTATATAAAATCACAAATAATAAAAGACAAGGAGTTGAAGAGAACTTTGAGATGTGATAATGATGTAAGGATTTAAACAAAGATAAAACAATTGTCAAGGTTAGAGGGTCCACTAATGGTATTTCAAATAGGTATAGTATAAACTCTTTTTATTACTCAACTGGAATAAATAACTCGGCAAGACCGGGATCGATCCATATGGAGGTTAACTATATAAAATCACAAATAATAAAAGACAAGGAGTTGAAGAGAACTTTGAGATGTGATAATGATGTAAGGATTTAAACAAAGATAAAACATTTATCAAGGTTAGAGGGTCCACTAATGGTATTTCAAATAGGTATAGTATAAACTCTTTTTATTACTCAACTGGAATAAATAACTCGGCAAGACCAGGATCGATCCATATGGAGGTTAACTATATAAAATCACAAATAATAAAAGACAATGAGTTGAAGAGAACTTTGAGATGTGATAATGATGTAAGGATTTAAACAAAAATAAAACAGTTGTCAAGGTTAGAGGGTCCACTAATGGTATTTCAATTAGGTATAGTATAAACTCTTTTTATTACTCAACTGGAAGCCACACACAAAGAAGGTTCCAATCGGATGATTTATCATTAATGGCTCATTATAAATTATTAACATGATCATATTAATTATCTTGTTTGAGTAACGCCAATACTTATAAATGTTGTCAAGTATTCATGGTGTTAACTTATGTCAACAACAAATTAAGTTCCTTTCATAGCACATGTGTCGGTTATCCATATAGTAGGCTATGAAAGAATCAAGTATTTGTTGTACCAAGAGTTGTACAACACAAATCTAGATTAACCATTTAACAAGCAATGTATTAAGAATGTGTAAGATAACAATTACAAAACATGTTAATAACAAACTTTTTTGAATATAAATATTAAAGTCCATGTTGAGTTTGTACTATACTTATTCTAACACCATTAGTGTAACCTTTTCACCTTAACAAAATAAACTTAGCTAAATATAATGAAGAAGACAAACATAAATAAACAAGATAAGAACATAGTTATGATATAAGTTAACTAAGTATAGTAAAGGAAATGAAAAGCATAAACAAAAGATCAATGAAAATCTAACATAAATAAAACTTGAACATTACAAAAATACAAATAAAGAAAGCAAGAGCAAGATCTTGATCTGAAAACCAAGATGCCTAAATGTATGGCAAATGCCTCCTTTTATAAGCTAAAATTCAGAACTATTGATTTGATAACTAATTATTGAGTTGGTGGCTAACTCTTGACTTGGTGGTTAGCTATTGGCTTGTTGGTTGGACAAAACATCATTGCTAACATCAGAATTTGAATAGATAGTCTTCCTAAAAGTTGTGGGCATTTGTCTTTACTTTCCAACAAAAAAAAAAGAATGAGGTCATTTGGACTTCTAGAACTCGAGATATGGGTTGAACACCGAATAGTGTCTAGGCTGCAGAACAGATTCAGACTTCTCTTTTGTTGCTAATATTTGAACTTGAAAATGACAGCTTTGAATCTTGGACTCTTCATGAATGTTTTAGGCCTATGTCTTAGCTTTCCATCAAGATAAGTTAGACATAAATCCAAGGTCTACAACTCTAGTTATGACCCAATAATCGAATGGTGTTCTAGTTTGAATTGAACCAGCATCTCTTCTCTAAGCTTAACCCTCTATTTGTCTAGTTAAATGCATCAATCAATCCTTTGAATTGTGAGATATGTCTGCATTTAAAATGAGTATTTACCATAAATTAAAGATATCTTATATTATCAGACTTGTTATTATAAAACATGCTTAAATTATGTAATTTAATGATACTTTAAGTGTAATATGATGATATAAAGCCTTAATGAAAATGCATTTTTAAGTACTAATCAATTTGATCATTGGATTGAACTAAAATTTTATCAAAAGTTATTGTTCTATATTGGATTAAAATTAGGACTGCTTTCTAGTTTCTTAGTAAATTAGGACTCTTCAAACTTGATCAATTATTATACATTATCAATTTCAGTCTTTCTTTTTCCTATTTAAATATGAACAATTACTATTCTTATCTTGTTGACACATGAATATTTATTTATAGTGCAAACAAAATATACATTAAGAAAAGTAGGAAATTTGTATCCATGTAAAAATATTTTTAACATGTTAAAATGTACCAAAACCAAATCCCAATTTCAAACCCAATACAAACTCATCACCCGTAAATGTCATGTCACTCCCCAAAGAGAAAGGAAAGCTCCTATAAAACTTTAATGGTAAATTCACTCGCCAACTCGAAGGACAATTTGGTTATACTGGAAGTAAGACCAGCATGATCCTTATTAGCTGCTCCCTTATCACTTTTTTAGAACTCCAGTCCCAGCTAAGTTAAAAACCTCAAAAATTGATTGAGAGAGCCATGTTGTTTGAGTTCCAACCTTAGCTTTTAATAGAGTTTTAAAATTAATTTTGAATTTTACATTGAAAATATCCTTTTAGTTATTCTAGTTACATGTACATAGGATATTAATGATGTGATTATCTAAATATCTAGAATTATCTATTAACTATTATAAATGTATGTGTCATGATAGTGTTGTAATCTAAGTCTAAGTTAATGGGACTTTATCTCTTATGAGAGTAAATATGAAATGAATGAGATATGTTCCCTTCATACCTTTATATATTTAATTGTTTTCTAACATGGGTTTGATTTAATTGAGTGTTTCAGATATTTGAGCATGTGTGTTTAGTAAGGGAGAAGTTCCAAGATTAAATGGATGACCAAGTAGCATCTAAAGAATAAAAAAAAATAGAGGTATAAGATAATAGAGCCCAACAAGAGAATTATAAATTTGCATCAAGAGAGTGATAGAAAAGGCCAATAAAGGCTTAATGAAAGCTAACAAGTCCTTGCACAAGATGAGGTGTGGTACAAAGAAGATCACATATGAAAAAGAGAAATGGTAGCTCTTCTTAAAAAAGAAAATGAAAAATGGCAAATCAGCCACGACAAGGAAAAAACAACAACATCATAATAAAGAGTGATCCAAAATATAATGGTCACTTAAAAAACTAAATCTTAAAAAGAGATGTTTAGCTAAAAGAATGACTAAGACAGTTGCAAGAAAAATCTTCTTAAGATGAAGATGGAAGATCAAAAAATAATAGCAACAATGCGGTTGTCCAAAAAAATAAAACAAGATATTGAGTTTTTTATTTTATTTTTTGTCATCAATAAGAGATGAAAAAAGTGCAACAACACAATCCAAATTTTAAGAGTTATGAGATTTTTAAAACTAAAAGGAAGTGTTAAGATTAATTTCAAAGTGTATATTTAAAGTGTCTTTGTAGTTACATAGGTATAGGTATATGTATGGAGAACATTAATGATGTGATTATTTAAAAAATCTAGAATTATCTATAGTCTATTAAAAATATATGTGTTCAAAGTATTGTAATCCAAGTTCAAGCCATGTCACCACACGTTGTGTGTGGTCATGTTTATTTTTTTTTTATTAATATAAATGTTCAGACTAATTTATATGTATTTCAATTAATTTTACGGATATAAAATTACGATGTTAACTACAATTTTATTACGCTGAAAAGTTAATTTTTTGCGTTTTCACAACCTTCATCAAATTGACACAATTCTCATTATTAAAAAAAAAAACTAATAATAAAATAAAATAAATGAAGAATGGTTTTTTGGATTTAGATGGCGAAATCACAGGTTACTTTAATGTTAATAGCCAATTCTCATGTCAGAGTACCTTACGAAAAAAGGATGGATGATTATTAGTCTTGGAATATATATGGCGCGAATAAAAAGAGTCGGTTACTTTGTTCAAAAAAAGAAGAAGAAGAAAGAGATAGAAGTGCCTAAAACCATGCAACACCAAAAAATCCTTTCACCTCTTTTTGTCTCTCTCGATCTTTGCTCTCCTTCCGTCCACTCGCTTCTCTCTCTCTCTCTCTCTCTCTCTCTCTCTCTCTCTGTTGTTTTTTGCTTTGTGGGTCTCTCTGCTCATTTTGCTTCCTGGGGTTTCTTTTCTTTTCTTTTCTTTGGGTTGCCAGCCTCTCTAGCACCTTTTGGCTGTGCATTTGCTTTCTTTCCTGTGTAAGTACTTTGTAAATTCTCGTGATTGTTTAGCACCTTTTTTTTGCTCTCTCTAATCTGCCACCACCTAACATTAAGGCATGATTTACATCTTACTTAATAAATCCATTAGGTGGAAATACTCATCCTCTTTTCTGTTTTACAGTATGATCTCCTGTGATGGGACCGTCAGAACCTGAAGCAAGACAGATGTTTCCAGATAACAAATCTGAACATGGGAGTGAAACTAGTAATGGTTTGAGGACGTGCCCTGAAACTACTCTCGGAGAAGATGATCATTTTACCAATAGCAGAATGTTAAACTCCCCGTCCTCCTCGTGTTCTTCTTCATCTGGAGACCGTTTTGAGTTGGATACAGATGAAATCAGCAAGTCCTATACAGATGATGTTGGGGTTCCTAAGCATGGCAAAAACACTCGATATGACCATGACAACGGCATTCCGATAAGCTACATGCCCTGGCAAGAACAACAACCCAATCATGCTCCTACAATATTGAGCTCAGACAATGGTTCCACAGCACAGTTCCCTCCAACGCAGGTGATGGAGCGACCTGCTGAATCAAACTCCTCTGCTTCTTATAGGATTCCATCTTCTGTATTTGCTAGAACTCAATCTAATGCTCAAATGGAATGGAGTGTTGCTTCCAATGGGTCATTGTTCAGTATTTATACAGGGAATATGAGCTTCACAACAGACGACCAAAACTCGGTGGGGAAATCTGGAGAGATAGGGTTTCCAAGTGATTCTACCTTGCCTAACCCGTTGGTTGATTTCTCAAGTAATCAGCATCCAATCAATAAATCAACGGACGTTGGACCAAAGAATGAAAATGTCGACGAGTACCTTGGTGTAACTGAATCAAAAGCTCCTGAAACAATGAGGGGGGTGGTAAAAGAGGATGGAGGAGATGACAATAAAGAGCGGTCTCTTGCCAAAGGATCACTTCATTCAGCTAGGCTTTCTCATCGTTCAGATGCAAGTGGAGAAAGCATCCAATCTTTTGCATTTCCAATGTAAGCCCTATTATTATGAGTTTTAGAATAAAACAATCACCAAGAAATCTGCGCATTATGCATGAATGTTTTGCTCATCTTAAGAAATCGTTTTGAAGCTTCAAGTCTTGTCTTTGAGGAGATTGTAGCCAAAATATTAGCATTCATGAATATGTAGGGAGTTAATTAAAAGGGTACATCAGAATTATATATGAATAGGGTAGAATATTATATAAGAAATGACGGGATTAATTATTGTGTTTATGTGAAGATTGACAGGAGATGATAAGAGTTATTCACTGTCTCAGAAGCACTATCCATCATCACGGCACCGGTCGCAGCCGCCGACTCCTAGATCAGCTCAATCGCCTCGGGCACGGCTAGAGTCACAACCGCTGTCAGAGCCAGTGACGGTGCCGAAAGCGAATATAAACGAGGCTCGGGGCAGATGGTTCTCCTGTATTCCGTGTTGCTCATTCTGTTCCTGATGGGCAGTGGTTTTCAGTTGCCTTAGGTTTGAGAAATGATGTTGCAGAATGGTAGGTCCTGTTTAGCTGTTGGCATCAATCATTACAGGATGCATTGGAAGAAATCTTATTCTTGTTTTTACCTTTGCAGTTTCAGTTTTCCTTTGGTTGGAGATGTTACCTTAAAAATCTTATGTTGGGATTTCGATGAAAAGGCCTTCAATTTGTTTGCTCCTCTTGTTGTTTTTAACTGCCATGCATATTAATCATAAAATACGGCAGGGAGTTCTGGGAGATTGGTTCGAAATAAGACCGGCAAGAGACTGTTCTATCAAATCTCATGATAATCAAGAGATAGATACTATGGATGCAAAATCAATCACGTCGCCGATAACTCTACAGCCAAAGCTTTTGTATTTACACAACACAACACACACACTATTATGACTGAGGTTCACTTCACATGTGGCTTGTAGTTGTTCGGACATGTTGATCAAAGAGTGCCTCTTTTTTTCCTTTCCAAGGAAATTGAGCCCGTCTAAACACGAAGGATTGAATTCTTGTCTGATAGGAGGAGGCATTTACTTTTGCTTTGGATTCGAGATAAAATACAAGAAGTAGTATACCATTACTATAGAAAACATTTTTCCCTTAAATTTCTTTCTTTTTTGCCCTTTAAGGACCAAATTGATGGTCAATTTAAATTGATTTGTTAAGGAACGGCTAGATTCAAAGATAAAGAACCGAAATGAAAAAAAAAAAAGATGGGTTGTACTTTCAAAATTGGTGTAAAAAGTTTACCTTGACCCTCCTATTTTCCGTCTGATACATTTTGGTTCTTTGGGTTCCCTAAACTTCAGTTTTCGTATAAAACTTTATCTTCTTATTTTTCAATCTCTAGTTTGAGAAAGAAAAGAGAGGCTCGTTTATTTCTAATGGTAGAGATAAAGTCTCAATTGACATCAATTTCTACCGCAAAAAGATCGTTATTGATATCAATTGATTCCATTTTATTGGGGTTCCATTGAGGTGTTTTTTCCCCTTAATATTGCCAGATCAAGCTTGAGAGAGCATTCTGATTTTGGTTTGAATTTGTGTCTTTTTGAAAAGTTTTAGGGTTTTTTCATTGGTTTATTAGTTTATTTGCATCATTGGTAGTTTTCCAACCACCTCTCTAATAGTTTGTTTTTATTTTTTTTCAAAAACAATTGGGACAAATAACATATTTGCAAATAAATAAAAAAGTATAAGAGCCCTCGCATGAGTGGTCTTTTTAAAATAGGCTGAGCATTAGAACCAACAGCACCTGACTTTTTTTTTTATTATTATTATTTTATTTTTAATTGATACCCTACTTTTTTTATATGTATTTTTTTTGTCTGTATTTTTTTTTTATCTATAGTTAAATTAAAACTCTCTCTGACTTTTTTAATTTTTTATTCATGTTTTTTAAATAGTATTTTTTTAATTATTTTTTATGTGTTTAATATTTCAAAGAGATTATTCTAATTTATCTATAGTTTTTTCC
>Ga0307507_10007884_pt1 | contig 15079 bp, 5 predicted proteins | sample 7_EM_MG_FD_207223 | JGI IMG/M metagenome (GOLD analysis project Ga0307507, IMG submission 207223) | Populus trichocarpa ectomycorrhiza microbial communities from riparian zone in the Pacific Northwest, United States - 7_EM | ecosystem: Host-associated > Plants > Roots > Unclassified | place... | reverse complement strand
TTTATACTGTGCTATAAGCGCCCTATTATTCCACTTAACCTATATAGCTAGTGTTTAAAACTGTGTTATATACTTAATTGCTAAAGTGCGTTATACTAAGTTCTAAAGCTTTTATTCCGCTATAGTTATGGCCTCTAGGTCTCTAAATATCTGCGTTAGTTATTCCGTAAACCTGTTCTAACTAGCAAATATATACCGTATGTCCTGGTTAGTCGTTATTATGCCATTGGCCTATATTTCCATAAGATATGGTTTAAACTACTTAAGTGCCCTCCCCATTAGGAATAATCCTGCATAGGCTACTTAATCTAACAATATTGCTAACTTCGCTCCTTCTTATACTACCTTAAAGTGCATCTGTGTAAGAAATCCCTTAAGCTTTAACTTCTCCCCTAAAAATCGTTTAATTAAAGGTAGCTTGATTTTTGCTACTCTAATTCCATTAATGCGTTCTTTAAGTATCCTACTATTGCCTTATAAGTGATTAACCATTTCCTATAACTAACCTTATGTAACTACTTAAGAATCCCCCTTATCTATACTGGTATCACCTGGCCCTAAGGTTGTGGCTACTATTAACGCCGTTATAACTAGTGCTTTAGGTGGCATGTTATTTGATTTTGTTTAATACCGTAACCTTAGTAGTAAATATGTAACGGAACCTTGTAGCAGAAACTACGGTGGGTCCTATTATTAGACTGGGTATGTAGGTAAGAATAAAATAACAATATAATAATAACTGGTGGAGTAGTTGCCTAACAGATTAACTCTAATTGTATTCTAAAATTTACTATAAGGAGAGAACTATCTATGGTAGGGACTAAGGTCCTTTAAATACACAACCATACTCCTAAGAAATCCTCTCTTGTATATAAGGTATGTGTTATCTGTGTTAAACATAACGTCCTTCTTGTTTAACGTAGTCAACGCGTTTAACACTATGTGACCTTGGTTACCATTCCTTGTTATATAGTTCCACCGGATCTATCCTGGACCGTGCCTGTATTAACCAACTAGCTTCCGCCGTCTCTTCTCCAAGTAGTCGTAACATTGTACTTAAAGCGTCCGTAACACTTTTAGTCCTGATATAAGTGGTAGGTATAAGGTAGCGGCTATATATATAGCTTCTTATGGAGTTTAATAGCCCCAAAGCTAGATCCATTAACTGGTAAATTAAGGGCGGCTTTTGCTAAGCACTAGGCTGCTTTTATATCCGTAATAAATCCTGATTAATCTAGGCCTCCCAATCTTTAACATCCTTCTACTCTTGGCTATAAAGAACAGCTTAATACTAGTAAGCTTCTTACTGCCTACCTTAATCAATTTCAACGGCACTGTAATTGCACTAAATCTTACTGCTTAAGATTAAAGAAAGGCTCCGCTGGGGTAAAGGAGTGCCGCTTCTACTTTCCACACTCTCTCTGTGATAAGGCCGCTGTATTAAAGGATTAAAATCCATGTTACTAGACGTTCTGTCTATAGCGTAACAATAAGCTTCTTAATGGCTACAATACAGCCATAATACTGGCGTGGATGGTAAATATTAATACGTCGCCCGCTATAAGCATATCAGTAATAGTTAACTATATAGGCAAATATTATAGTAAGGAAGAGAAGAAGTTAACTTCCTACTAGGAGTTACTCTAATTAGTATAGCTGCACGCCAACAGTCTTTATGCCTTTAGTTTAGTAGTAGCTAAGTTTATAAATAAGCTTATTACTAAACGCGATTGGTTAGCGTAGAAGGTATACCATCTACTTCTTAATATTCCCCTTTCTGAAGGCTTAAGGAATGTAGTAACTTTAGACTACTACTAGGAGGACGATCGAAGCGTTATATATAAGCTTAAGGATGGGCAACTGAGAGGGTACGGACTGTCTGACTATAAGAAATATAAGCGCCGCCTAGATAAGGTAGAGGATATTACTTTCCTTAAATTTTTACTCTATTTTAATCACTCTACTTATAAGCGTTGACTAAGAGCAAGGCCTTAAGTTATATCATACTTTCTGCGATATAAAGGCGATCCTTCCTATTTGCAGTATCCTAAGTTCTGCCGTGTAAAGCTTATTCTTTATTATCCGTGGAGGGAGTATAAGGATGTGGCTACTTATACTAATAGATTTGGGGCCCCTAATTATGTGGCTTCCTATTAGGCTTGCGTTAACTCTTATTAGCACCCGCCTAACTACTTCTATAATTAGAAACTAGAGGAAGGTCGCGAAACTGCTAATAATATTAATAAGTTTAAGGGCGATTTTGCAGATAACTTAGAACTATACCAGTCCTTTAAGGCCCTGTATGCCCACGTTTAAAATACCAACAGAGTTAAAATTAAGGATCCTAACAGGCTTAGTAATAGGGAGCTTAATTATAACTACAACTGGAGTATACATCAGGGTATATACCCGCAGCTTAATAAGAGGACTTGTTGGCAGAAAGCACGGCTATAGCCTCTACTATAGAGCCGCCTATCCCAAACAGCAACTCTGTCCTCCTTATAACTAGGCCAGCGTTATATCTATAACGTTATAGTTAATTACTACAGGCAGATCTAAGTGGGCCTTGGCCCCTCCCCACTGCGGATTAACATTAATAGAGAGGCAGGAACCGGCAAATTATATCTTATTACTGTCCTCTCTACTACGCTCTGTAATATGGTAAGGGCTAATAGTAAGCCAATGCTATTGGCTTAAGCGGCCCCTACTAGGGTAGCTACCTTTAATATTAACGGCAGAACTATATACGATTTATTAAGGTTGCCAGTAAATTGCCCGTTTAAGGAATTGCCTACTGCCAGTTTTACGCCTCTATAACAAGCTTTTAAGGATATTCACTATCTCGTCCTTAACGAGAAATCTATAATTGGGTAAATACATCTGGCCTAGATTAATTGCTACCTCCGTTAGATCTACCCTACGCGTAACAACGACTACTTTAGAGGCTTAAACATCTTACTAGTAGGCAATTTCTATTAGCTTCCCCCTGTAAATCAGGCGGCCTTATATAGCAATTTACCCGCTAGGCCGTTAGAGCTCGCTAGCTATAGAAAAGGAGCCTATAAGGCAATTGACCGAACTACTGTCCTGGATTAAGTTATGCGGTAGGGCAGTAATAATGCTAAGAGCTCTGCATTTAGGACCGCCCTTATAGAGCTATATAGTAATTTTGTAAGTAAATCGACCTGGAAGCTTCTTTTAACTAAATATAAGCAGGGCCTATCTACTAATAAGGTTACGGGCTTTAATAACACAATTCAGCTATATAGCACACGCGCTGCTGTAGGTAAGTATAACACTACTTAGCTTCGCGACCTTTTACAGCTAGTGGTGGCTATTAAGTTAGTTAACACTGGTGTAGGTGTATAGAAAGCTACTTCTAATTAGTGCGATACTATAGAGAATCTAGCCCTATATATTGGCGTAAAAGTAATGCTAATATAGAATATCTGGATTGAACTAGGCTTAGTAAACAGTACTACTAGTACAGTTAAAGATATTATATGGAAGGGACACGCGGATATTAAAAAGGATCAGCCTTAGTCACTACTAATTACAGTAGATGGGTATAACGGACCTGCCCTATTCACTCGGTAGAATGGTAAGAAAGTCATCCCTATATTTTCCATACTTCGTAAGTGGGAGGGTATAAGAGGCTCTTACTTACGGCGTCAATTTCTAATCACTCTGGCTTTTGCTCTTACTGTATATAAAAGCTAGGGCCTAACACTTAACTAAATAGTTCTAGATGTTAAGGAAAAGAATAAAACAGCTAGGCTAACCTATATAGCAATCTTACAAGTTAAGAAGCTTTTAGGGCTTATATTTAAACGTAGGTTTAATATGGAACGATTTCAGTTATCTATAAGTAAGACCAAAGAGGCACAACAAGAAGATTTTATACGGAGGCAGTAGCAACTACTCGTAAACGAGTTTTCCTAATTAGGAAATTATATACTGGCTCAGAGGTAAGTAGAGAATGCAGCATTTGTCTTAGTTTCCTAACTTTTGAACAGTTTAACCGCAAAATCTAATTTTCTAAATTTTAACCCCCCTATCCGTCCTACTTTCTTACCGCTTCTAGAGCTGTTAGATATACATACAATGGTATATAGGGAGAATTGGCAGTACTGCCGGATTAATATTGCTGCTGTCTATAGCGTTAATTGATTTTTGGAATTTTTCAATTTTTTTAAAGGGCGGAAATGTCGCTTATATAAGAAGTCACGTGACCTCCAAGAATACTTAGGACCGTATATTAGCAGCCACGACTTCTCTATACTATAGTTAAGATTTTATATATTACGGCGCTGGTGGAAAACGGTGGATTATGGTAGACGTTATGGTAGATGCCGAGTTATGTAAGTCCACGTGACTAGAGGACCGCATAAAACTTTACACGGCGCTGCTATTCTTCTCCCTTCCTTTCTCTAGCTTTGGATCCTCGTTTATAGACTACTAATTGTACAGGCTTGCGCGTCCCTTATGCCGTGCTCGTGCCTTGATTGACTGAGTTGCTAATATTATCTAAAGCTTAACTACTCTTTCTTCCTAAGAAGGAACTCAAATATATCTATAAAGGATATAGAATAGGACCCTAAGGACATTACTAGGACTATAAGGATAGGACAGACCCCTAAGAACTAAAAAAACACGAATAGAACGCGAAACCTAAGAATAGGACATGCATGGACCAGAACCCCTAGAAAATAAATAAACACCGGAAATTACCTAATACCCCTACCACTATGCCAAGAAATACAGTAGCCGGCAAAGCCGCTGTAGGACCTGTAAATACCTCTAATAGTGAAACAGTTGCCGTCTTAACCCCCTAGGAAGAGCTTGCAGCAGCTAATGCCGAAATTGAACGGCTTTAAGAGCTGCTTGAAACTAGAGACACCCCTATACCTAGTAAGAAGTTATTAGATACCTAGAGACTTGCTATAGTCCTTAAGACCCTAGCCTAACGTATAGCATTAGCATTGTTGCGGTTCGCGAAGGTTGCGGACCCCCTGTTGCTTACAGACGGAACTGACCCTATATTTGACAATTGGAAGCTTTAACTGCAAGATAAGCTTAAAGTCAATGCGGACCACTTCCCTACTATCTAAGCTAAAATGGCCTATGTCTTCGGCCGTACTGGCGGGGACGCATAGACGCATTTATGTCCGCAATACGCCTAGGACTTGGCAGACCCCTTTCTCTCTGAAGAAGAGATGGTTAACTACCTGTCTTCTATTTACGAGGACCCCTTTAAGACATAGAACGCCCGCCTTGATTATAAAGCTCTTAATATAAAGACAATAGAGACCTTTTTAGCCTTCTAGACCCGCTTTCTGTACCTAGCCGGCTAAGCCTAAATTCCCTATAAAGACCTAATGCTAGACCTTTTTAATAAGCTTACCCTAGACTTACAGCGCGCTATACTGCCAGTTTTTACTATTGTATAGACGCTAAAGGTACTTATGGACTACTGCCTAGCTATTGACTAAGGCCTCTGTCGAATTAAGGCATAATCTGAGCGGTACAAAGCTAGAAACTCTTTAAACTAGACTATAAGCACTTTATAAACGGCCTATAACACCCTAGCACGATCTGCAACTCCTACGGTACTAGCTGTATAGCCTGCCGTTAATTTAGTAGCTAGCCGTGCAGCTAGTCCTGCTGCGGGTCCGGTGTATACTTAGCCCATATATAACAACCCCTGTAAATAGGCCCTTAGTAATTAAGGAGCTTGCTTTTTATATAGTTAGAAAGACCACTTTGCAAAGGATTGCTAGATAAAGGTAAAAACGGGCGAGGTTCTATTGATTTAGGAGGATAGTGCGGAGTTGGAAAAAGAGGAACCCTAGAGGAAGACTCCTCTCTAGGGTTAAAAGGGATTGATATATTATATATTAATCTAGGTTGGCTAGTTGGTGGAAGAAGCTGTACTATCCCTTATACCTTATTTCGTAATAGATATTAAGTTTTAACCTCTGCTTTAGCTAACTCTAGAGCAAATGCCTTTGCCTTAATAGATACCTAGTGTGCCGTAAAGCTAGCTGACTTTTTAAATGCACCCCTTAAAGAACTGCCTAAACTAATTCCTATTTGCGGGTATAATGGACGAATAGGGCTACCCATTACGACTATCTTACGGATTTACCTCCGCATTGACGGATAAAGGTAGTATAACGTCCCCTTTTTTATTATGGACCTTGGGAGCTACGATATGATTATAGGGAGAAAATGGCTAGCCTATTTAGGCTTATAGCTTAACGTATGGAATAGATGGCTTATCTGGCCTAAAACCTTACCCCTAACCCCTTTCTTTATAAAAGAAATTAGCATTATAATGGAAAACCTTATACGGCCCTAGATTAATACTATTTACTAGGCTAATGCTATGCGCAGAGACTAGGCCTTTGAGAAGGATGTATGTTTTAATCCTTAACGGATCCATATACTACGCCGCCCCTAGACTGTGTATATTACGCCATCCGCACCAAAGACTTAGGAAGTTAGTAGTGACTTAACTAAGCCCCCTATAGAGAACCTAGGCCCTACACAGCCCTAAAGGAAAACTAGGGATATTGGACGCTATACTAAGCTGATAGACAGGAAGGATAACTTATGGAAAATGGAATATGAGCTAAGGAAGACTATACACCCTATACTATAAGATATGGCCCGACAAGCGTCTGTAAAGAAACCTATGGACCTCCCACCAGTTAATATCTGCTGTATTGGCGCTGTAGGATTCTATTGGAACTTGGTTTAGCCTAATACTGTTGCCTTTACGACTAGCCTATATGAAATTGATCAAATACTTAAGGAAAAGGAAAGCGAGCTTAGCGGATAGGAAAGCAAGCTTATGGATAAGGAACTAGTAGAACAAAAACTACCTAATTAATACTAGAAATTTAAGGATATATTCTCTAAGGTAGCGTTAGATATACTTCCGCCTTACTAACTGTATGACTATAAGATTGAGATTAATTAAGGTAAGGGAAGTACCCTTAGCTTTAGCCCTCTCTACCCGCAGTCTATTGCCGAATTGTAGGCTATAAAGCAGTACCTTATTAACAACCTTAATAAGGGCTTTATTGAGCCTAGCCAAGCCCCTTTTAACTCGCCTATTCTCTTTGCTAAAAAACTAAATGGAGGACTGCGCTTCTGTATTAACTACTATAAGCTAAATAATATGACCTGTAAGGACCGCTATCTACTACTCTTACTTAATAAGACTCTTGCCTAAATAAGTAGAGCTAGGGTCTTTATAAAGCTTAATATCCGCTAGGCCTTTTATTAAATTAGGATAGACCCTAGGTCTAAGGAGCTTACTATATTTTAAACCCGTTACGGAACATATAAATGTAAGGTACTCCCTTTTGGACTAACTAACGGACCAGCTATATACCAGCGGTATATAAATGATGTACTCTTTAACTACCTTAATAACTTTTGTACGGCCTACCTAGATGATATTATAATTTACTCTAAGAATGAGCTGGAATATAAGGAGCATGTCTATAAAGTCCTATAATAGCTCCGCGAGGCTGGTCTCTAGGCTGATATTAAGAAGTTGGAATTTAGTGTTAAGCGTATAAAGTATCTAGGTTTTATTATTAGTATAGATGGAATTAAGGCCGACCTAGAGAAAACGGCTGTAATTGACTAGTGGACACCCCTACGGACCATAAAGGGGGTATAATTATTTTTAGGTTTCTGTAACTTCTACTAACGCTTTATTAAGAACTATAGTAGGATTGCCTAGCCTCTTAACCGCCTTACTAGGAAAGACTAGCCATTCCACTTTGACGCTATATGTATGCAGGCCTTTAATGAGCTTAAAAAGCGGCTGGTATTAGCTCCCCTACTTGCCCACTTTAATCTAGAATGGCCCTTAATGCTAGAAACTAATGCCTTAGACGGTATAATAGCTGGTGTTTTTTTCTAGAAGCAACTGGATGGAGAATGGCACCCTATTGCATACTATTTAAAGACTATAATAGATGCTAAGCTGAACTACTATATTTATGATAAAGAAATGCTGGCTATTATTTCTAGCTTTTAGCACTAGTGTGTATAGCTAGAGGGGACCCCTAAGCCTATTAAGGTAGTTTTGGATTATAAGGCCCTGGAATACTTTATAATAACTAAGGCCCTTACGGCCCGCTAGGTATGCTGGGTGGATATCCTATCTTAGTTTAACTTCTTAATTATGTATAGACTAGGCGCTACAAACCGTGCGGATGCTTTTATAAGGCGTGAATAGGACCTAGGTAACTAGGCGGCTGTAAAGATCTTATTACAGACCTAGGTACTACTATGACTAGAGCACCTTGACCCTTGGATATAGGCAGAACTAAATACGGACCCTTTAGATGCTGAGATATGCCCTATTAACTCTATAGAACTTGACCTTATTAATGAACTGCTGTAGGTAAACCGTACGGCCCCTTCTCTACAGGAGTGCTGTGAAAAGGTAAAGGATGCTACTAGCCTATGGTCCCTTGAAAACGGACTGCTTAAGCACTGGGAACGGCTAGTGGTGGCAGAGGAATAGAATTTACGGACTTAGCTTATTGCTAAAGCATATACTTAGGTCTCTACGGCTTACCCTAGAAAAAATAAGACCTGTAGAATTATTGGCGACCGCTACTACTGGCCCGGAATGGTTACGGATATTAACCGCTATGTATAGAACTGCGACGACTGCCGTAGGTCTATAATTCTATGAGATAAGACCCTAGGGCTATTAAAGCTACTTCTGATACTAGAACGCCCCTGGTAGTATATCTCTATAGACTTCTATAAGTTACCTATGGACCGCGACGGATATAATATGGTTATAATCCTAGTTAACTGCTTTGGTAAGCGCCCGTTCTTAATCCCCTGTTATAAGAATATTGATGCTAAAGAGGCGGCCTAACTGTATATCTACTATGTCTACCGAATTTACGGACTATTAGCCTTTTGGAACGAGTTTACCTAGATTTTAAGTATTAGGCTAAAGCTCTCTACGGCATACCACCTCCAGATAGACGGTTAGATGGAGATTGTAAATTAGTACTTAGACTAGAGACTCCAGCCCTTTATTAACTACTTTTAGGATAACTGGAGCGGACTACTACCTATAATAGACTACGCCCAGGCAACCCTACCCTATAACTCTACGGGGTTTGCACCTATTTAGCTAGAAATGGGATACTTACCCTATATAAGCTTTGACTGGAAGAGACTGGAAGGACTATAGACCGTGTGCAAAAAACTATCTTATAAGGAAGCACAGCAGTATGCTAGACGCTTAGAAGAAGTATAGACGGTAGCCTGTAAGAACCTAGAGAAGGCCTAGAAATTGATAGAATAGTAGGTAAATAAGCACAGGCGCGAGCCTGACTTTACCATAGGCGATAAGGTTTGGGTTATAATAAAGAACTAGAAGACAGAACGGCCTAGCTGTAAGCTAGACTATAAGATGGTAGGACTATATAAGATCCTTAATAAAGAAGGCAACTTATATAAGGTTAAACTCCCAGACTTAATTAAAGTCCACCCTATTTTCTTACTAGATAAGCTATGGAAAGCTGTAAATAACCTACTACCTGGACAAAAGAATAAGCCTCCACTGCCGATTTAAGTTAATGGCGACGACGAATGGGAAGTTAATGAAATACTAGCCTGTAAACTAGTATGAGGAACGCTAAAATACCGTGTTTAATGAAAAGGTTACAATTTAGACCCAACCTGGTACCCTATTTGGAACTTTATAGGTTGCCCCTAGAAGCTTAAAGAATTCTATAACTAATACCCTAACAAGCTAGGACCCCCGAAGTATCTAGATAAGTGGATGGAGTGCTAGTATAGCGAAGATAATAAGCTACCTGTTAAGCATATAGATAAGAACACCCTACGGACATAATACGGACATATAAAGCCTGAGGGCAGGCTTTTTTGGAGGGGGGGTAATGTTACGGCGCTAGTGGAAAACGGTGGATTATGGTAGACGTTATAGTAGACGCCGAGTTATGTAAGTCCACGTGACTAGAGGACCGTATAAAACTTTGCACGGCGCTGCTATTCTTCTCCCTTTCTTTCTCTAGCTTTGGATCCTTATTTATAGACTACCAATTATACAGGCTTGCGTGTCCCTCATGCCGTGCTCGTGCCTCGATTGACTGAGTCGCTAATATTATATATACTGCACCTAGAGCTGCTTATAATAACTATTACCTATAGATCTGCCGATTTATAAATTAAAAATTAGACGTAGTTAGAGCTGTTAGTAGGGGTTATTAATCACGCTCCCTATGACAAAATTTTGGATTTTGGTAATTTAAACTAACGAATTAAATTAAAAGTTTAAAACGTCTAAATAAGGTTCTGCTAAGACGCTAGCTGGACCCTAACCTGGACCCTTTCTAACCTGTTAAATTCTAAAAATAATAACCTCTATTAAATTAAAAATTAACCTTATCCTTAATAAGCTATCTAATTAGATTTAATGGTTTTTTATTATCTAAGACACAGCCAAAACTAATAAGGTATAGCAGTATATCAACCTATTTAAGAAGAAAGACAATCTTCTAAAGCCAGAACTACCAAGTCGGCCTATACCAAGGGATATACTACCTATGGCTATATTAATAGCAAAGCTAGACCTAAACTAGCTTACTACCTATAACCAGCTCTACGCTAAATATAAGGACGATCTACGCGTACACTAAAAGCAAAAATAGGCTATAAATAATATCAATAACTACATTATTTGCACTATATTGGTAGCCTACCTTTCACTCATTAACAGCCTCAGTAGTCGGTTATATTAAATATTTAAGGCGTCTCTACTACTGTAGTAGCTACTACAGTGACAGAGACACCCTATATTTTAGTAAGCAATTAAGCCCATCTTGTATAAGAATCTTGTGCTATTAGTACTTACCAAATTATATACTCGCAGGGCCTCCTCCTGTCTATAAATACTCCCTCCTTTATACCTTCCTCTCTTCTTTTCTTCTTCCCTACGGGAGCTAGAGGTGCTCTAATACTCCTCCCCAGTCCCTACTAAGTTGACGTGGCAATATGGACAGCATCGGACGACAAGACGGGCGAGAGAGGACAGGAAGAATAGAGGAGCCTCCGGTATATATCAGTTGAGCAACATTACTGGCTATATTATAGCTGCCTAATCTCCTGTGCTCGTAGGCCTCCTCCTATCTATAAATACTCCCTCCTCTATACCTTTCTCTCTTCTTTTCTTCTTCCTTATAAGAGCTAGAGGTGCTCTAATACTCCTCCCTAGTCCCCACTAAGGGATCTATTGGTTGACGTAGCAATATGGATAGCATCTAACAACAAGACGGGTGAGAGAGGAGATAGGAAGAACAGAGGGGCGTCTAGTAGGTGTTAGTTAAGCAACGTTAATGTCTATATTATAGCTGCCTAATCTCCCGTTTGCAGGCCTCCTCCCGTCTATAAATACTCCCTTCTCTATACCTTCCTCTCTTCTTCTTTCTTCTTCCTTATAAGAGCTAGAGGTGCTCTAATACCCCTCCCTAGTCCCCACTAAGGGATCTATTAGTTGACATAGCAATATAGATAGCATCTAACAACAAGATGGGTGAGAGAGGAGATAGGAAGGACGGAGGGGCGTCCAGTAGGTATTAGTCGAGCAACGTTAATATCTATATTATGGCTGCCTAATCTCCCGTCCGCAGGCCTCCTCCCGTCTATAAATACTCCCTCCTCTATACCTTCCTCTCTTCTTCTTTCTTCTTCCTTATAAGAGCTAGAGGCGCTCTAATACCCCTCCCCAGTCTCCACTAAGGGATCTATTGGTTGATATGGCGATATAGACAGCATCTAATAAGGAGACGGGTAAGGGAGGAGATAGGAAGGACGGAGGAACCTCTAGTAGGTATTAGTTAAGCAACGTTAACGGCGGTTTTCGTCACCTAAAAATTGCGTTATATAACAATATTTGGGAACGCAAATATATACCCCCGTCCCATACTCATACCACTACTAAATATTCTAGATTTTGTACTCGGAGCTACTTATAATAGGCATTCCTAGAAGATCTGCCGGTTTAAAGCTCTATAATTAAATATTATTGACGTTTTATATAGGGGTCGTCGATTAAGCTCCCGGGACACGATTTTTAAAGTTTAACACTATACTAATATTATAACCTTCTTGCAGTGGCCGAGCCACCCCTAATCTCCTCCCCTCCTCCCTCCCATTACTTAGCGTTGAGCTATTGTGTCGTCGCTACGCCATTGCGTTGTTGTACATCTGAACTAGGTGGGCAATAACGTGGTTAATAGTTATTAGGCATTAAGAATATTTAGTATATAAAGCTTTAAATTAGAATCACAATCTACTATATTATATCCTATATAGAGGGCTTTGTATTAAAGCTCTGCAATCTAAATATATGCTATATTTGTGACCAATATATTCTTTAAGCCCAGCTTAAGTAGGGCGCCTTAGTTACTGCAGTAGATCCTTACCTAGTAGTAACCAAGGCGCCTTAATCTTACTACTACTTCTAAATTAAGTAAAAGCTCTATATAGGGGGGTCCTAGGGGGTCTCCCCCTGGAAAACCTTATCTCTATATATATTAATTAAAGTCTATATAATAAAGCTCTAAATTAAAGCTTTGGGTTAATTAATTGGCTTATTAAACTTGGGTCAAAATTTTAGTTAGGGGGCCAACTATCCGCATGTTACAATCTAACTTGCGTATGTAGTTAGAAGACGTTACTAGTTGTCTCCCATATAAGCCACCCAAGCCTCCGCCAGACACTGACGTCTCGGGTGGAGCATCTGCCGCTGCACCGCGTATTTAGCAATAACCTCAACTTCATGGATTTCGCAAATTTCCTTGCACTGGTTGGATTAGGAGACTTGCAGGAAGTTCGAATACGGCTTAGAGGATGCTGATTTGGGCGAGGCTCTGCAAAGGAGCCATGCTTAGCTTCTTGCACGAGCTGGCGCTGAGCCTTATATTCTTTGAGGTTTCAAAATCGTATAATAAGCCTATATATTACGTCAGGTTTCTTGTGGTGACGTCGTGAGGAAAATAAGTAAGGAACTGCTAAGACGTCAAGCTCCACAACTACATCGTGGCTCGATCGATCGCGACGATCACTAAGTAACACTACCTGATATAGGTGTATAAGCGAGGTAACGCAGGCTTAAAATAATGCCTTATTTTACAAAGTATTTTGAGCCTGCGCTATGCATGTGTAGTGGTCCTCTGTAAAGAGGCTTTTTGTGAACGCTAGGGCGTGTGCGACGACGTCTAGCCACTTTTCGTTGATCAGAGCTCAATCGACGGCTCCAACTTCTAGATTGAGCGACTTTACGAAAGTGTCAAGGATTGCGAAATCCATGTACCACTGACCCAACGCTAACCTAACGGCTTTTCTCGAGTTTGATTGGGTTTGCTTGAGGTGTGCTTGAGTGCGCTTGGCAGCCCGTCCCCATAACTTATATCATTGACCATGATTCTCTGCTCGGGAACGGAGGAGATTGATCGACTGCCCTCGTAATGGTGGAATCACACCATACTGGCATGTCTGCCCGCGGGCAGCATGTTTTCGTTATCAGCATCGCGACTCTCGTAATTGCCGGCTTTTTTGTCACCCTTCGTCTTTTTACTCGTATAAAAATTCTTCACTTTGTGGGCCGCGATGATGCATGTATCGCAATTGCTCTGGTTCGTTGTATCAGTAACAAATATCTTCATCAAAGAAACTTCCTGACTCAAGGATTGCACAACAGCTTTTCTCAGTCGGAAACACTGTGGCCATGTGCATTCGTTAGTACCCACGATTGCCATCCAACTAAGGACTTGAACTTACTTTCCCTAGAGGCCGAATCTACATTAGGCAGGCATATCTGGACTCTTTCACATGACACTATAATACAATTCGCAAAGGTAATATGCACGCAATCTCTCGACACTTTACGACTAGAGCTAACTGCGCGTAGATTGCGTATGCAATTGTTATCGTGTATACTTCTGGCTTCACACTCACCAAGATTTCTATCTTGTTGCAATATCTTCGAATCTTTAACGTTACTAATATTCGGAAACTCTGCTATGTCCAGATTGTTATTGTCTCTGTTTATGGGGTCTGGCTTTTTTTCTCCTCAATATTAAACTGTGTTCCCATAGCACGCAATTGGGACAAGACAGTACAGGGGAAGTGTCTTCCAACTACGCCGCTATGGCTAACTAACGCCGCGCTCAATATCTTAACCGACATCATGATTATATTGCTGCCTATGCCCGTAATAAGCTCGTTGACGCTGCCATTAAAGCAAAAACTTTGGCTTGCAACAGTCTTTGCATTTGGTTTACTGTATGGCATTCACCCTATGGACTGTGCTAGTAGTTGACTAACTTGAGCGAATACCGCTGTAGTGTTTGCGTTGTTTCGTTCCTCCGCCTCAATTCATTATACCTTGGCTCGAAAACAACAGATCCGACCTGGGACTTCGTTGGTGTCGCCATCTGGACATCCATCGAGTTGAATACCGCTGTTATATGCGCCTGCCTCCCGACACTAAAACCGCTAGCATCTCGATTGTTTCCGCGACTACTTCCCTCTAGTCGCTCGCACACTCATTACCAACATTATGGCAGCGGTATCGACGCCCACCGTGACACAGTCACGAGCAAGAGGCTCAAAGCGCTAAAGCTGAATTGGGGCATCAAGGGGAAGATTGTTGCTCCCAAGGCGAGAGAAAATAAAGGAATCATGTTTGCCCCTGAAGAAATCGTGTTAGGGAGCCTCCAAGGTAGAACAATGCATTTAGAGAAGAGAACGGATGATGCCGTGGTCAAAGTCAATATTTATTCTGCTAGCGATAATCCTTACAGTAATTCATCGAATTTAGAGGGAAATGATGGGAAAGGAAGAATGGAAAAGACCAAGAGCACCATGTCAACAAATCAGTGATGTAACTGGTCCGGTTGGAGCCAAATTTGACCTCCAAAACCAACCGATAAGCAATTTGAAGCTCCGAACCGGTTCACGAACCGGTTCAACCGGTTGAACCAGATGATATTTGGTATATTGT
>Ga0307507_10007883_pt1 | contig 15083 bp, 7 predicted proteins | sample 7_EM_MG_FD_207223 | JGI IMG/M metagenome (GOLD analysis project Ga0307507, IMG submission 207223) | Populus trichocarpa ectomycorrhiza microbial communities from riparian zone in the Pacific Northwest, United States - 7_EM | ecosystem: Host-associated > Plants > Roots > Unclassified | place... | reverse complement strand
AGATTTTTGCTTGTGCTTTTAACAAAGCTCGCTAAACAGCCTCAGACGTGATTGAGCGAGAAGGAAGACGGCCCTACCGTTATTCCGACGCTAGCCAAAAAAATCACGTCTGAGCTCGCTGAGGTAAATGGTGCGGTCCCGTGTCGCAAGCTGACTAAACCCTTTATGGACTTGCCGCCAAAATAACGCCTGAGCCTGTTTTCCAACTTTTATTAAGCTTGTCAATATAATCTATAGTCCATTAAAATGTGATTTTACCTCACGTCTGAGACATTGAGGTAAGTCTGTCCAATGGAGGTGCACGCTGACTCAGTGCGTCTCTGCGCAGCTTCGGGACGCGTTGATGAGTTGCTTGCAAAACAGGGCCCTCGGAAGGCTAATATGATTGGCCGCCTATCCGCTAATCAGTGAAAGCCTTAAGGCAACAAGTGGACTAAATGTGGTTAAAGGCAAATATGCATCCTCGCCTTTGCCAGGCGTAACTAGCTCTATATATAATAAAGTGACAGTTTAAGGGCTAGGTGAAGTAAGGGCAGATGAGGAACAGGGAAATCCTCGGCATTAACGTCTATTTTTGTGCAAGTGCGGGGTGCTGATTTGGTGGACGGCCGTCCACGAAAATCATGCGCCTCTAACTGGCTTGTTTCTGCTTTCATAAACGTAAAATGATTGGCCTCGCTAGTAAAATAATGACGCAATAAAACCGACTCATTCTTCTCCCAGCGCCGCGAACTTTCCGGCCAAGAAGGCAAGGAAAGACTTAAGTACTTTAGAGAGCTGAATTTCATTTCTTGGGTTGTAGGTCCGGCGAAATCATAGGATTAGGGGTGCTACAAGTACAAATAAAAGGTTCTGGGACCCACGGAGCCGTTAAAAATTATGTCACTCTCTATTCGGGAAACCCGCTCATGCGATCAACTCTATACAGTGATGCGGCATAAGTAGAAGCAACACTCCGCAGTAAAGCTGTCTTTAGATAGAGAGTTCAAAATTAATTCCTTCCTAAAAATAAGTGAAAGCCAGAAGCAGTTTGCGGCGTCCCCGTGAAATGTACTGTACTTCTTGTTTTCATGGAAGGGAACCAGGAAGGAAGAACGCTTTGAATTCCCAATGGAATTTTCGGTCCAAGTCCTTCTTTCAGTAATTGAGGACATGAGCGAGCAGCAGGCTGCAGCAAAATTTGGTGCGGTATCTTGTGTGTAGACTTGCTAATAAACAAACAATTCAAACCATAGATCTTTGGTTTGGTTGATTGGATATTTTAAAGCTTTAAGCTTATTTATTTTGTTTAGTTAATTAAACTAGCAAATGGTTTAGTTAGATTTAACTATTTGGATAGATTTATATATATTTTTATATAATAGCAGGAGGATCTAGGAGCTCTATACTATAATTTGGTAATAGGTGTTTGGTATTATATTAAGCTTAAAAGTTAGATAAGGTTATATAACTCTAACTTTAATGCAGAGTTTTCCTATATAAAAAGATGCCTAAAAAATTAATTGCCTGCTATAACGGTAGTAATATTAATCTAGCTATATAGCCAATCCTCTTTATATATTATTATATATATATAAAACAGCTCCTAAGGTAGGGGGTTATAACTCTTAATAGTACCAAAGTTGGGAGCTAAAATTAAAGATTTAAGTAGGACTTATTGCTCTATTTAAAAGTTAGTAAACTAAATTAAATAATATAATTTCTGGTTAAGTCTAAACTAGTATATAATTTCCTTATTAGGAAAGGTTATTTTTTATGTTTAATAAAGCCGTTACGGTTTTAGATTCGCGTATATTATAAGGCTATAATAATATTAGGCCGTATTTATAAGCAATAAGGCTTAAGCATATTACTACTCTTACTAAATAATTGTTTGCAGTTGTAGCTTAATAGTGGTATACTTAGTATATTAAGCACTATTTAACTAAGGTTAGAAAACTCTATTACTATTATCCTTTAGTATAAGAACGGATTATAAGCTGGTAGGTAATCTTTTATTAGTAAATTAAGTTTCTTTTACTACTTATACTTATTTTCTTAATTATTATATAAGGAAGGTGTTAGTATCACCTGGGGGGGTACTGTAATTGCAATATAAGGTAACAGGTTCTTTAATTCATTCGTGTCTTTTATAGAGGATCGTAAGGATCGCGGTGCCTAAATAGGGGGCTGATGAGTCACCGTAAGGATGACTAATTAGAGACATAACTACGTAACCTCTACTTGTACAGACACTGGCGACATTTACAAAAAGGAAAGAAGGTAAGAAAGTATAAAGGAGAAGTATATAGGTCAACAGGTGCTTAGGGCAGTAATTGTGAATGTCTTAGGTATTGCGAATATTACGGATATTGCAGACGTTGCGGATATTGTTATGGATATTGCGGATATCGCTACGGATATTGTGAATATTGCGGATATTGTGAACATTTGGATATTGCGGTGGAGATAGGTAGGCGCGTATAAGGTGTTACTAAGGTGTCCCATAACAGAGTATAGTTAAAGTTAGAACTGAAGGTATAGCGGCTTTAGAAGGTATAAAAGTTATTGCAGACTATAGGGGAAGTAGGTAGAAGGGCTAAGTCCTATCTATTGTTGTTGAAATAACAGTTAAGGAAGTTGATATCAACGGTAAGGTTAGGAAGGTTATTGTTATAGAGGTAGGTAGCGCTCTTGCCCTTATCATTGCTACTCTTATTGTTAATATTACCGCGCCTTACTGTACTAGGTTCCGTACTACTAGGGTCTATATTACTAGGCTCTATGCTACCCGTGAGGCTATAGGCAAAGGTATTGTTGTTTATAGACGTAACTATATTTTTAGCTATTTTAATTGGTATTAGTCCATTTAAGGTTATAAAGTGCTTAATACTATAGTTATTATAAAAGAAGTTACCGCTAGTAGGAACTATAGTTGGGGTTAATATATTAAATACTATAGCCGTTATATCCTTATTAAAGTTGTCGTTAATATCATTGTCCGCAAGGTACTGGTGGATACGTCTTTTAAATCCTTCTCTTACTTTATTATGTTTTTCTTTAGTGTGCCTAGTTAACTAATAGTTTCCTTTCTTATACACGAAGCACGTTCTAGTATTATTACTGTAACAATTATTTAATAAACTTAGTTGAGATATTGGTTAGTGGTAGCAACGGTTAGTAAAGAATACATCTGTAGGCTGTTCCGTAGGCTATAAGAACACATTAGTGGGTTATCCTATAGTACCATTAATCTTCTTATAAGTGATAATTAATGATTATAGGCTGTTTATAAGGCTAGTGAGTGTAGTAAGTGGGTTAGAGTAAGCTACCTAGCAAGCAGTGACGTCTTAATAAGCAATAATAAGCTTATTGTGTAGGAAGTTGTTATTATAGAGGTTAGTGTTAAGACCATACTGTAAATAACAAAGGTCGTTAAGCAGTAGCTGTAGGCAGTCCCCTATAGACTTGCCTTTATTTTTTATTATTACGGTCTTTAAGGTTATAGCGTTCCATTTTGCTAAGATTCCACGCTTATATTTTAGTCCTTTAAAGTAGTTACGTATAGCATTATAGATGCTGTTAAAGGTGGTATAGGTTGCCTTATTCTTATAGTAGAAGTTAAGAGTAATACCCTATAGCATTATTGGAAAGCCTTTAATCTTTACCTCTTATGGTATATCAACCCTATCATAAAGGTTGTTGAAAATTGTAAGCTTATGGTTAAAGTTATTATCCTTTCCACTATACTTGCTTTCCTCTGTATATATCTTTACTAAGGTTACTAAGTCTCTGCTATAGGTGGTGGCTTTGGCTTCTATAGAAGGAGCTATAATATTTATAGAGGGGGCCGTGACGTCCGTAGGGGGAGCCGTGACGTTTATAGGTAAGGGAGGCTCGGCCGTAGGGAGGTCATTTAAGACAGCTAGGGTTAGGGTAGGTGCCGTTAAGGGAGTTAATAAACGTGATTTAAGATGGCGGTTAATAATATATAAATTAAAGCGTCCTTTATTGTTAATATATAGCTTAATTTCTGCATCTGACTATTCTATAGGGTTGTCTTCGTGGGCGACATTATATAGTACTTATAGTACTAACTTGCTCTTCTTATTAAAGACCCATACTCTGTTGCGTTGGAGTAGTTATTTAAGTCCTATAAGTGCAGGCCTATTAGCGTCTTTAAATGTCTATACCTTAAAATTATTAAAGTCCTCTTAGTATAATTCCCATAGGCTTTTGTCTTTAAAGTTATATTTAGTATACTTATTAATTTTAAAGTTAATATAGTTAGTAATGTTTTCTGCGGTAGTCTTATTAGTTAAGGTAATTCCATTGCTCTAGTTTAGACGTTGGGTTCCTATATTAGATATAATTAACTAGTGTAGATTATGGTGTAGGTCATGGTCTTACGTATTAAGCGGTTAATAGGTATTAGGGGGTACTGGCGCTCAGTAAAGAGGTCATACTAGGTATTGATTTTGTGTAGTAGACGCGAACCGGACGAAGCCTTAGTAGGAGCTAGTTCTTTGAGTTCCTAGGGCCTTGGTAGGAAGGGTTTTCCTTAGCAAACGCGACGTGATCGACGGGCCTTGGTAGGAGCGATCGCGTATTGTCTCTCGAGTGGTTGTTTTGCGTGATGGACGCGAACCGAACGAAGCCTTGGAGGAGTCGGTTCTTTGAGTTCCTAGGGCCTATATAGGAAGGGTTCTCCTTAGCAAACACAACGTGGTCGACGGGCCTTGGTAGGAGCGATCGCGTGGTGCCTCTCTTCGTAATAACACCTGGCTGATCTGTGATATCACCCGGGGGGGTACTGCAATTGCAATATAAGGTAACAGGTTCTTTAATTCATTCGTGTCTTTCGCAGAGGATCGTAAGGATCGCGGTGCCTAAATAGGGGGCTGATGAGTCACCGTAAGGATGACTAATCAGAGACATAACCACGTAACCTCTACTCGTACAGACAGAAGGTGTTATAGTAAAGGCGGTGCCTACAAAGCTTCTAATAAAGTTATTAATATTAGATTATAAAGGCTAATTTTTCTTAAAGGCTTACCCTGCCAACTATAGCTTCTTTTCTTTATACTTAAGCCAGAGCTTCTAAAAGGAAGCGTTATAGCTAGTTGTCTAGTTAGGCCTCTCTTTCTGATTATTTTGGCAGAATTGCTTAAGGTTAGGGTATAGTAGGTAAGCTATATAGTAAATTGGCATCTAATTAAGCGCTATATAGTATTTTTAAAGTTTCGCCCACCTACGATTTATATTAATTTTATAGTAATCCTTAATTACCTCTTAATTAGGATAATCCTCTATTATCGCCTTAGTTAATTAGGCTTTAGCTTCTTTATAGCACCTTATTAAAAACTCTATATAAGGGATAACTTCCTATATTACGCCATTACGCCTAGCCTTGCCTCTTTTTTTAAGCTTAAGTATAGCTTACTAAAGCGGCCTAAGAAGCTAAATATATTATTTAATAACGTTCTAATTATAGGAAGTAAGGCCGCTAACTTATATATAGAGAGGATAATTAAGGGGCTTTTAATATAGATTTAGATTCTTTCTATATTATTAATGTTACGGCACTGGCAAATTGCTGCAAACTGCTGTCATGTGATGGCAAGTTGCGGCAAGTTGCCATCACGTAACCAGAAGATTGTATATAACTTCAAGCGGTGCTTCCGCTCTTCTTGTTTCCTTTCTTTAGCTTTGGATCCTCGTTTATAGACAATCCAATTATACAGGCTTACGCGACCTTCTTGCTGTGCTTATGCCTTAATTAACTAAGTCGCTAACATTATCTAAAGCTTGTCACTACTCTTCTTTTCTAAGAAGGAACTTAAATATATCTATAAGGCCACAAATAGGACAAGGAAATAGAACAGGACCCTAAGAACATCACTAGGACCATAAGGACAGGACAGACTCCCAAGAACTAAAAGAACACGAATAGAACGCGAAACCTAAGAATAGGACACGCATGGACTAGAACCCCTAGGAAATAAACAAACCCTAGAAATTACCTAATACCCCTACTACCATGCTAAGAAATACAGCAGTTGGCAAAGCCGCTGTAGGACCCATAAATACCTTTAATAGTAAAACAGTCGCCGTCTCGACCCCCTAGGAAGAGCTTACAGCAGCTAATGCTAAAATTAAGCGGCTTTAAGAGCTGCTTAAAACTAGAGACACCCCTATACCTAGCAAGGAGCTATTAAACACCTAGAGACTTGCTATAGTCCTTAAGGCCCTAGCCCAACGTATAGTATTAGTATTATTATGGTCCGCGAAGGTTGCGGACCCCCTATTACTTATAGACGGAACTAACCCTATATTTAATAATTAGAAGCTTTAACTGCAAGACAAGCTTAAAGCTAATATAAACTACTTCCCTACTACCCAAGCTAAAATGGCCTACGTCTTTAGCCGTACTAGTAGGGACGCATAGATGCATCTACGTCCGCGATATACCTAGGACTTAGTAAACCCCTTTCTTTCTAGAGAAGAGATAATCAACCACCTATCTTCTATTTATAAGGACCCCTTTAAGATACAGAATGCCCATCTTAACTATAAAGCCCTTAATATAAAAATAATAGAGACCTTCTTAGTTTTCTAGACCCGCTTTCTATACCTAGCCGGACAGGCTTAAATCCCCTAGGAAGATTTAATACTAGACCTCTTTAACAAGCTTACCCTAGACTTATAGCGCGCCATGCTACCGGTTTATACTACTATACAGACGCTAAAGGAACTTATGGACTAGTGCCTAGCTATTAACCAGGGCCTCCGCTAAATTAAGGCACGCGCTAAGCAGTATAAGACTAAAAGCTCCGCCAACCAGAACATAAGTACTATAAGAATAGGCTATAGCGCCCTAGTAAGATCTGCAACCCCTATAGCACTAACTATACCGCCCACTGTTAACCTAGCGGCTAGCCGTACAGCTAGCCCCACTATAGGTCCGGCGAATACTTAACCTATATACAGCAACTCCTAAAGATAGGCCCTTAGTAATTAAGGAGCCTGCTTCTTATATAGCCAAAAAAACTACTTTGCAAAAGACTGCCTAATAGCGGCAAAGATAAACGAGGTCCTGTTAATTTAGGAGGATGGTATAAAGTTAAAAAAAAAAAAGGAATCCTAGAGCAAGACTCCTCTCTAGGGTTAAAAGGAATTAATATATTATATATTAATCTAGGTCGGCTAGTTAGTGGAAAAAGCTGCACTATCCCTTATACTTTATTCCGCAATGGATATTAAGTTTTAACCTCTACTTTAGCTAACTCTAGAGTAAATACCTTTGCCTTAATAAACACCTAGTGTACTGTAAAGCTAGCTAACCTTTTAAATACACCTCTTAAAGAACAGCCTAAACCAATTCCTATTTACGGGTATAACGGACGGATAGGACTACCTATTATAACTATCTTACGGATTTACCTCCGTGTAGACAGATAAAGGTAGTATAACGTCCCCTTTCTTATTACGGACCTAGGAAGCTATAATATAATCTTAGGAAGAAAATAGCTAGCATATTTAGGCTTATAGCTTAACGTACGGAGTAGATGGCTTGTCTGGCCTAAAACCCTACCCCTAATACCTTCTTTTATAAAGGAAATCAGCATTACAATAGAAAATCTTATGCGGCTATAGATAGACACCATCCACTAGGCCAATGCTATGCGTAGGGACCAGGCCTTTAAGAAAGATATACAGCTTAATCCGCAATGGGTCCGTATACTACGCCGCCCCCAGACTACCAATATTATACCACTAGCACTAAAAACCTAGGAAGTTAGTAATAAGCTAGCTAGCTTAGGCCCTATATAGCTATAAAGAGCAGCAAGGAATATTAGACGCTGTACTAAATATATAAACTAAAAGGATAACTTATAGAAGATAGAACAGGAGCTAAGGAGGGTTATAACCCCTTTACCGCAAAATACAGTCTATAGAACGTTTGTAAAGAAACCTACAAACCTCCCACTAGTTAATATCTGCTATATTAGTGCCATAGGGTTCTACCAGAACTTAAAACGGCCTAATACTGTTGCCTTCACAACTAGCTTATACAAAATTAACTAGATAATTAAAGACAAGGAAGCCCTAGCCCGTAACTAGCTTAAAGGGGAAAGCAAGCTTATAGATAAGGAGCTAGTAGAACAGAAACTACCCCGCCAATACCAGAAATTTAAGGACATATTCTCTAAGGCAGTATCCAATATACTCCTGCCTCACCAACCGTATAACTATAAGATTGAGATTAAGCCAGATAAAGAAAATACCCTTAGCTATAGCCCCCTCCGCTAACAATCTACTAATAAACTATAGGCTATTAAGCAGTACCTTATTAACAACCTTAATAAGGGCTTTATTGAGCCTAGCTAAGTCCCCTTTACCGCACCTATTCTCTTTGCAAAAAAGCCTAACGGTGGACTCCGTTTCTGTATTAACTACTATAAACTAAACTATATAACCTACAAAGACTAATATCCGCTACCCTTACTTAAGGAAACGCTAGCCCGCATAAGTAAGGCTAAGATTTTTATAAAGCTTAATATCCGCCAGGCCTTTTACCGAATTAGGATAGACCTAGGATCTAAAAATCTTACCATATTTTAGACCCGCTACGGATTATACAAATATAAAGTACTACCTTTTAGATTAACCAACGGACCAGCTATATACTAGCGGTATATAAATTATATATTCTTTAACTACCTTAATAACTTCTGCATAGTATACCTAGACAATATTATAATCTACTCTAAGAATAAACTAGAACATTAGGAACATGTCCATAAAGTCCTATAATGGCTCTACAAGGCTGGTCTCTAGGCCAATATTAAGAAGTTGAAATTTAGTGTTAAGCGTATAAAGTACCTAAGGTTTATTATTAGTACGGATAGAATTAAGGCCAACCTAGAGAAAACAGCCGTAATTAACTAGTAGATACCCCCACAGACTATAAAGGGGGTATAATTATTTTTAGGTTTCTATAACTTCTACCAACGCTTTATTAAGAACTATAGCAGGATTACCTGGCCCCTTAACTATCTTACTAAGAAAGACCAGCCCTTCCACTTTGACGCTATATATAGGCAGGCCTTTAATAAGCTTAAGAAACGGCTAGTATTAGCTCCCCTACTTGCCCACTTTAACCTAGAATGGCCCTTAATGCTAGAAACTAATGCCTTAAATAGCGTAATAGCTAGTGTCTTTTCCTAGAAGTAACTAGACGGAGAATGGCACCCTATTATATACTATTTAAAGACTATAATAGTGCCGAGCTAAACTACCACATCTATAACAAAGAAATGCTGGCTATTATCTCTAGCTTTTAGCACTGGCGTATATAGCTAGAAGGGACCCCTAAGCCTATTAAGGTGGTTTCGGATTATAAGGCCTTAGAATACTTTATAATAACAAAGGCCCTTACAGCCTAGTAGGTACGCTAGGCGGATATTCTATCTTAGTTTTACTTCCTAATTATATATAGGCTAGGCGCAACTAACCGTACAGATGCCCTTATAAGGCGCAAACAAGACCTAGATAACTAAATAGCTGTAAAGATTATATTACGGACCTAGATGCTGCTATAACCAGAGTACCTTAACCCCTAAATATAGGCAGAACTAAATACGGACCCCGTAAAGGCCAAGATGTGCCCTATTAACACTACGGAACTTAACCTTATTAATAGGCTACTGTAAGTAAATTGTACGGCCCCTTCTCTATAGGAGTACCGTGAAAAGGCAAAGAACGTTACCAGCCCATAGTCCCTTAAAAATGGATTACTTAAGTATTAGGAACGGCTAGTAGTAGCAAAGGAACAGAACTTATGGACTTAGCTTATTACCAAAGTATATACCTAGGTCTCTATGGCCTACCCTAGAAAAAATAAGACCTATAGGATTATTGGCGACCGCTACTACTGGCCTGGAATGGTTATGGATATTAATCGCTATATACGGAACTGTAATAACTGCTATAGGTCTATAATTCCATAAGATAAGACCCTAGGACTGTTAAAACTACTCCTGATACTAGAGCGCCCCTAGTAGCATATTTTTATAGATTTCTATAAGCTACCTACAGACCGTAACGGATATAATATAGCTATGGTTATAGTTAACCGTTTTGGCAAGCGCCCGTTCTTAATCCCTTATTATAAGAATATTAATGCGAAGGAGGCAGCCTAATTATACGTCTACTACGTTTACCGAATTTATGGACTACTAGATACTATCGTGTCTGACTATAGCCTATAGTTTATATTGGCTTTCTAGAATGAGTTTACCTGGATCCTAGGTATTAAGCTAAAGCTTTCTATAGTATACTACCTCCAGATAGATAGCTAGACGGAGATTATAAACTAGTATTTAGACCAAAGACTCCAACCCTTTATTAACTACTTTTAGGATAATTAGGCCAAACTGCTACCTCTAATAAATTATGCCCTGGCCACCCTACCCCATAACTCTATAGGATTTGCACCTATCTAGCTAGAAATAGGGTATTTACCTTATATAAGCTTTAACTGGGAAAGAATGGAGGGGCCACAAACTGTATGCGAAAAACTATCTTATAAGGAAGCCTAGCATTACGCTAAACGCTTAGAAGAAGCCTAGAAAGTAGCCCACACAAACCTAAAAAAGGCCCAGAAATTAATGGAATAGTAGGCAAATAAATATAGATATAAGCCTAACTTTACTGTAGGTAATAAGGTCTGGGTTATAATAAAGAACTAGAAGACAGAACAGCCTAGCTATAAGCTAGACTATTAGATAGCAGGACTATATAAGGTTCTTAAAAAGAGAGGCAACTTATATAAAGTAAAGCTCCCGGATTTAATTAAGGTCCACCCTAAATTCTTACCGGATAAGCTACGGAAAGCTATAAATAACCCATTACCTAGATAAAAGAATGAACCGCTACTACTAATTTAAGTTAATGGCGATAACAAATAGGAAATTAAAGAAATACTGGCCTGTAAACTTGTATAAGGAACACTAAAGTACCGCATAAGTTAGAAAGGATATAATTTAGACCCTACCTAGTACCCTATATAGAATTTTATAGGTAGCCCCTATAAGTTATAAGAGTTCTATAGCCGTTATCCTAACAAACCTAGACCGCTAAAGTACTTAGATAAATAGATAGAGTGCTAGCATAGCAAAGACAATAAATTACCAGTAGAGCATAAAGATAAGAATGCCCCGCGGGGGTAATACAGATATATAAAGCCTAAGGGCAGGCTTTTTTGGAGGGGGGGTTAATGTTATAGCACTAGCAAATTACCGCAAACTGCCGTTATGTGATGGCAAGTTATGGCAAGTTGCCATTACGTGACCAGAAGATTGTATATAACTTCAAGCGGTGCTTCCGCTCTTCTTATTTCCTTTCTTTAGCTTTGGATCCTCGTTTATAGACAATCCAATTATATAGGCTTGCGCGACCTTCTTGCCGTGCTCGTGCCTCGATTAACCGAGTTGCTAACAATTAACTAGACTTAATTATTATAATCTTCCTATTCTATTTATTAATATTATACTATATTATTAAGAAAATAGGGCCTTAAAGCTTAATAGCTTATTTAAATGTTATTAAATAACTATTCCACCTAGTTTTAATAGGCTTAATAAGCTTAAGGACTTTAAAATTGGTGCGTAGTAGTATAGCGTTTTTCTCTTGCTGGAAGGCATAGAACTATTTATACTTTTATAGCAAATAGATTAAATAGATAAAATTAATAAGAGTTCTAAGCGGGCCTTCCTTTCGCCACTCCTCTAAAAACTACTGCTCTTTTTATAATAGTCTTAGTTCTAACCAAATTAATAGTAGGGGAATGCCTACCTACTATTAAGTTCTTATCGCCGTTCTTAAATATATTTTTATTGGTTCTAAATAGACTTAATTAAGCTATAAGATTAAAATATAAGTAGCGCACTATACTTAATGTTGCTCTTTATTAAATCTAAGCTCTACTGCAAGGAAGTTAATATAGGTATTATTATTATAGGCATTATCTATAATAAACCAGCCAATTTAACTACTAAGATTGTACTTAGCAATAGTATTACTAATAACGTTATAGTAGTTATAGCCGCTATATAGGCTAAGCTGCTCTAGTAGAGTAAGTATAAAGTCTTAAATCTGGCCTTAATTATCTAAATAGTAAATATAAATACTAGTAAGAGCCTTCTTTTTATTACGCATTGTCTAGCTATTAAATAATATATAAAATCTTATTATTAATTACGCTAGTTCTTCCATTACCACACCTTTATTACTATTATATTTAGTAAAAACTTAACTATAAATTAATTTGTGGTTTTGGTATAGATTAAGCTCGGCATCTTTATTTGCGGCTATAATTAGGGCTTAAAATTTAAGTTGCTTAACTTCTTATAGAGGGTGGTTTCCAGCGGCAATCTATAGTATAACTGCTTATTTAAAGATATTGGAGTTATAGGACTTAATAAGCTTACTAGCAACAGCTTATAATATATAATAGGTTTACAGGCGACTCACAGGAGGGTCTTAATAGGCGTAGTGCACGCAACCTGATGCGCATATGTATAAGGCGACTTATAGGAAGGTCTTAATAGGCGTAGTGCTCGCAACCTAATGCATACATATAGGGGAGGCTATAGGGGAAACACAGGCCAGTTGGACAAGGACTTGACAGTTAAAGACATAGGCCAGCTTATAAAAGGGGGGGACACAAGCTTGGTTAGTAGGAGAGGGGAGAGTAGGTTATTTAGTATAGGACCTAGTATCTCTACAGCCCCTCTCCTGCAAGACACGGTCGGCCTATTATAAGGAGACTCTTACAGGCAACACGAAACGGGAACTGGTAGCAGTATAGGGTATTACGCCCCTATATTGCTACTAGCCTCCCGCGGGGTATAGTGCGTAGTAGCTACTACTGGCTCTAAGGACCTTACCCCTTAGCTAGGCCCTAACCCTTGGTGCACCTGGTAGGTAGGCAGGATTACGTCCTAGCTAGAGAGACTACTACGTGGCTCAAGAGAATGGATGCGCGTGTTAGTATACTAATAGACGGAACCGTTAGCCTCTAGGGCAGTACGCTGGTGAGGTATGCTTAAGGAGTAAACAGAAGTTACTTAGGCAGGGGAGGCTTTTGGTTTAGGCCTTAACTGTAGAAGGTACCCAAGGCTTCCATATTACAGGATACAGCCACGACGCCCTCGTAGGATTACGCTAGTAGGTATATAAGAAGGGAGTTACGACCCCTAAAAGCGGCAGCTTATGCCTATACCGGCGGAAATAATAAAGAAAGGCGTAAAACTAGAGGCTATGGAAGGCTCCTAAGCCGTGCGAAAGCATACCAACTCTAGGAGGAGATTCTTATATAGACCGCTAGGGGGCGGTCTAGTACTTGGGTTAACCCCATTATAAGATATCCAAAAGAATAGTAAAACCCCCCGTTAATTGGTAGTGGCAGCTAACTGCTTATGGAAAGCCCCCTAGGCCTTTAGGCCTAGGTAACTGGGACTAAATACTAGAAAACTGGGGTAGAGGCCTGGATAAGCAGGCATATCGAACTCTACTATATAACTACCTGCTATATTGCAGGATGCAGCCACGACGCCCTTATAGGATTACGCTAGTAGGCACATAAGAAGGGAGTTGCGACCCCTAGAAGCGGCAGCTTATGCCTATACCAGCGGAAATAATAAAGAAAGGCGTAAAACTAGAGGCTATAGAAGGCTCCTAAGCCGTGCGAAAGCATACCAACTTTAGGAGGAGATTCTTATATAGACCGCTAGGGGGCGGTCTAGTACTTGGGTTAACCCTATTATAAGATATCCAAAAGAATGGTAAAACCCCCCGTTAATTAGTAGTGGCAGCCAACTACTTATAGAAAGCCCCCTAGGCCTTTAGGCCTAGGTAACTAGGACTAAATACTAGAAAACTGGGGTAGAGGCCTAGATAAGTAGGTATATTAAACTCTACTATATAACTACCTGCCCATGGCGTTCGACTTATAGTCGACTTACAGTCGACCTATAGTTGACTTATAGGCGACTCACAGAAGGGTTTTAATAGGCGTAGTGCACGCAACCTAATGCGCATATATATAAGGCGACTTATAGGAGGGTCTTAATAGGCGTAGTACTCGCAACCTAATGCATATATATAGGGGAGGCTATAGGGGAAACATAGGCCAGTTAGATAAGGACTTGATAGTTAGAGACACAGGCCAGCTTATAAAAGGGGGGGACATAAGCTTAGTTAGTAGGAGAGGGGAGAGTAGGTTGTCTGGTATAGGACCTAGTGTCTCTACGGCCCCTCTCCTGCAAGACACGGTCGGCCTATTATAAGGAGACTCTTATAGGCAACGCGAAACGGGAACTGGCAGTAGTATAGGGTATTGCGCCCCTATATTACTACTAGCCTCCTACGGGGCGTAGTGCGTAGTAGCTACTGCTAGCTCTAAGGACCTTACCCCTTAGCTAGGCTCTAACCCTTAGTGCACCTAATAGGTAGGCAGGATTATATCCTAGCTGGAAAGACTACTATGTGGCTTAAAAGAACGGATACGCGTATTAGTATACCAATAGACAGAACCGTTCGCCTCTAGGGCGGTACGCTAGTAAGGTATACTTAAAAAGCAAACAGGAGTTATTTAGGTAGGGGAGGCTTTTGGTCTAGGCCTTAACTATAGAAGGTACCTAAGGCTTCTATATTATAGGATGCAGCCACGACGCCCTCGTAGGATTACGCTAGTAGGCATATAAGAAGGGAGTTACAACCCCTAGAAGCGGCAGCTTATGCCTATACCGGCGGAAACAATAAAGAAAGGCGTAAAACTAGAGGCTATAGAAGGCTCCTAAGCCATGCAAAAGCATACTAACTCTAAGAGGAGATTCTTATATAGACCGCTAGGGGGCGGTCTAGTACTTAGGTTAACCCCATTATAAGATATTTAAAAGAATAGTAAAAACCCCTATTAATTAGTAGTGGCAGCTAACTGCTTATAGAAAGCCCCCTAGGCCTTTAGGCCTAGGTAACTAGGACTAAATACTAGAAAACTGGGGTAGAGGCCTAGATAAGCAGGCATATTAAACTCT
>Ga0307507_10007882_pt1 | contig 15084 bp, 6 predicted proteins | sample 7_EM_MG_FD_207223 | JGI IMG/M metagenome (GOLD analysis project Ga0307507, IMG submission 207223) | Populus trichocarpa ectomycorrhiza microbial communities from riparian zone in the Pacific Northwest, United States - 7_EM | ecosystem: Host-associated > Plants > Roots > Unclassified | place... | reverse complement strand
TCTACACGAAGCTCTACACGAAGCTCTACACGAAGCTCTACACGAAGCTCTACACGAAGCTCTGCACGAAGCTCTGCACGAAGCTCTGCACGAAGCTCTGCACGAAGCTCTGCACGAAGCTCTGCACAAAGCTCTACACGAAGCTCTGCATCGGGTCCCCGCTATATTCCCGATAGCGTCTACACGTGTCTCTGCCTATGTAGCCGCCTTATTTTTTTACCCTTCTTTCCTTCCTTACATCCTCCCTACCTAGGGAGGCACTAGAACGGCAGCCAGCAGAGGACCGTTGCTAGAACTAAATAACTATCGCTAGAACCAGACGACCGTCGCTAGAACTAGACAACCATTACCAGAACCAGACAACCGTCGCCAGAGCCAGATGACTATCGCCAGAGCCAGATAACTGTCGCTAGAACCAGACAACTGTCACCAGAACCAGACAACCGTCGCTAGAGCTAAACGACCATCGCCAAAACCAGACGACCGTCTCCAGAGTTAGACAACTGTCGCCAAAACCAGACGACCGTCGCCAGAGCCAGACAACCGTCGCCAGAACTAGACGACTGTCGCTAGAGCTAGACAACCGTTGCTAGAACCAGACGACCGTCACCAGAACCAGACGACCGTCGCCAGAACCAGACGACCGTCGCTAGAACCAGACGACCGTCGCCAGAACTAGACGACCGTTACCAGAACCAGATGACCGTTGCCAGAACTAGACAACTGTCGCCAGAGCTAGACAACCGTCGCTAAAACCAGACAACCGTCGCCAGAGCCAGACAACAACGACTAGCCAGCGAGCACTATAAACAATTCGATCGATTAATCGAATCAAGGTAGCACAGACAGGTAGGCACAAATAGGGAGATGCTAATAGGTAGGCAGATACAGACAGGTAAGCAGATACAAATAGGCAAGTAGATACAGACAGGTAGGCAGATGCTAACAGGTAGGCAGATATAGACAGGTAGGCAAATGCAAATAGGTAGGCAATGTAGATAGGTAAGTAGATATAGATAGGCAAGCAGATGCAGACAGGTAGGCAGATGCTAACAAGTAGGCAGATATAGATAGGTAGGTAGATATAAACAGGTAGGCGATATAGACAGGTAGGCAATATAGATAGGTAGGCGATGTAGGCAGGCAGGTAAGTTAATAGGTAGATAGGTAGAAGAGAACCATCGCTATATTATATTAAATTATCTAAAATAATATTATTTATTTTGCTAGCCTTATAAATAGCTTTAAAGTCGCTTTTATTTATTTAAAATATGTTATTAGTATAAAAGAGGTAAATATAATTATAGTTGCTAAATGTGCAGATTACTGGCAGGTTGCGCGCAGGCTGCGTATTAAAAAAACACGATATAGGCTAGTCGGTCGAGTTGCTAAATGACCTTAACTGCGCGCCAATTGCGTCAACCACTAACCATTGAGGCCATTGAAAGGGTACCATATTTTGCTGATATAACTTCCTTAAAACAAACCTAAAAACCAAGTCCGAGTTTCTCTGCCGGAAGATAGTTAATACTAATATTAAGAAATTCCTAAAAGGCAAACTAGGATTAACCTATAAAGATATTTTATAATGCTTACTAAAGGAGCTTCGCGGATATATTAAACACTTTTTCCCTAAAAACGCAGATAAGCTGCCCCCTTACTAACTATAGGACTATAAAATTAAGATTATACCTAAAAAGCAGGCCCTGTATTATAAGAACAGACTATGACGGTTCGTCTACATAGCTACCATCAAGGCGTCGTCAGTCACGGATTAACGTTGCCCTAACGTTGCCCCGACGACCGAACATGTACATAGTTGTCTACCGCGCCCCTTTCTTTGAGCCCTTACCTTAGTCTATTTATAATATAGCCCCTTATTGTTGCTAGATCTATCGGATCGCTCCTATGGAAAGCTAGCCGTAATATTAAACTAAGGTCAACCTCAACTGGCCTGTAGAGGCGACACAATACTAGGTCCAACGGTTAAACGTATAGCTAGATAGAGAGCTGTTCTACCACTATAACTACAGACTAATTAACCCTCTAAGCCCTGCTCAAGGCAGGCAATTGTAACAGCAGATTAAGCAGCTAAAAGAAGAGACTATAGTAATTAGATTAAAAGGATTACCCTAATTACAATCTTAGTAGTAAGAGTTGCCTAAGAAAGTAAAAGAGACACTATGGCAAAAAGGAGCGCATTAAGGCCTAGCGCGCTAGAGATAGCTACTGACCTAATACTGGCAGTATGTGAGGAACCTGTAGACGCGTTACTTAAGCCGCTGGAGCTCTAACTGTACTACGGCGAGACGGAGCTTGTAGACGATATGAAAAGCAAATAGGACCGTCTTATAGCGCAATTGGAAGACGACGAGAACCCTATATACTTTAAAATGGAGACAAAGAGAGAGTATATAGCTGTGACCACCCAAAGCCTAGCCGCGATCCTTATAACCGAACTTATAGAAGAGCTGAAGCTCCAGGGAATACAAAGAAAGGCAATGGAATAGCAGATCGCTATATTATAGCGTCTTGTAAACAACCACGCGCATAAGGCCCTTAATGGGAAAGAGGAGGCTGAGGTAAAAATAGCGGAGCTTAAGGAGCACTTGGATAATAGGATAGATGAGCTCCATGAGGCCAATTAAAAGATATTAAGGATAGGCTATAAGGTTACTATACAAGCCCCAGATTGGGAAGACAGCGAGTAAGGAAGTATACTGTTACAGATAATATGAGAAGGGACACCACTCTCTTAGATAAGTAGTGTTACGGGCTTAGGACGTATGGCAAAGTTTCTAGACCTACCTACGCTAATAGATAGGAAAGAGCCTACCTATTGTGCCTGGAGCGGCTATATACGAAACAAGCTTTAATCTAATGCAGACTGGTTCTATTAAGACAACCTAGATTAGAAAGAGGATGTAAAAGTAGTGTATATTAAAACGCGTGTAGGAGGCAAAGCTTATAACCACCTCTTACCCTACCTAGAGGCAGAGCGCAATGCGGAACGCAACCCTACTAGTAAAGAAGTACTTAAGTTCCTAGAGAACGTCTTTAAAGACCCAGATTACCGCATTAAGGCCTAGCAGGAGCTTAAAAGTCTCAAGATGCCGTACCTAGGAGACTTTAATAATTTCTAATCTAACTTTATACAGCTAGCAAATATCTTAAGGATGCCACAAGATTAGTAGAAAGAGGAGCTTTACAATAAGCTTTATAACAGCCTACGCGTCTAAATGGAAGTTAAGGTGGCAGATAAAGACTATAACTTCTAGGCCTATTATAAGACTGCCTAATAGTACGCCCAAGGTCTAAAGCAGATAGGTAAGGAATAAAGTAACTGCAGAGCAGCCTAGGCTAGTAAGAGAGCTTCCACTAGGGGCGCTAAAGAGACTAAAGGTCCCCCCTCTTCCCAGCAGCCTCTAACTCTAGCACCAGCTGTAAAAGCGCCAGTTACCTGCTTTAACTATGGCAAGTAAGGACACTACTCTAATAACTATACAGCGCCGAAGAAGACAGAAGCTAAAGCAATTAACTAAAGCAAAGAGTACGAGATAGTTACTAACTTAGTAGAGTTGGAAAACAAGCAGCTCTAGGAGAAGTCTCCTGCCTAGAGTAGATTAGAGCAATTAATACAGCGCCTATACAGCTAAAGGAGATCTTAGGAGGCGCAGCCCTTACAACGCTATGCAGGATCGCGCTAGGCGGCGTGGCTCTTAATATAGTAAGCCTACTTAACTCCGGTGCGGGCGGAGAGGCCTTTATATACCATAAGCTACTACTAATTATTAAGCAACGACTGCGACTAAAGCTCTACAAGATTAAAGGACAAGGAGTTGCCGTATCTGGCTATAACAATTAGCAGATAGACACAATTAGATAGCTCTTTAAGGCGAACCTAGTTATAGATGGTTGATGAGTCCCTATATGGTTCCTATTCTGCGATATGGGCCGCTATGATCTTCTTATTGGCTATAGGTGGTTTAAGAAGACTAGGGCCCTTATTAATTACAAACACTAGGTCTTGGTATAGCAAACCAAGAAGAACTACTATGGTAGGTAGGATGTAATTATACTAAGAAAGGAGCTCCTACCCCCGCCAATTAATAAGGATTACTAGAGAGATGCAGATTAAAGAGACGCACTGCTAGATTAAGAGTCCAAGTCTACCCCCTAACGCATCCTTAAACATATAGTTACGATTAGTAAACTTTAAGAGAAGAAGTCCTCTACTAAAATTAAGCTGGAGGGATAGGCTAAGCCAAAGCAAGCTAAGCGGACCCCGTACGACTATAGGCATACTTAGAAGATTGATACCTAAGATATAATTAGGAAAATGGAAGACCAGCTCCACCCTAGGCCAGCTTCACCATTAAAGCTAAAAGCAAGGAGGCCTTTATCTGCTAAGGAGTTTAGAGCAGTAGACATCGCGCTACTTAAGGTAAGGAACTTCCTACAAGGAGCGAAGCGTAGGGACGTAGTAATTGGATATACCAGCCTCTATAAGATAGACCAACTAATAGAGAATAAGAAGGCATAAGACGCTCTACCTAATAATAAGAAAGAACTTTGCCAGCTTATCTATAAAAAGCTGCTATAGCCCTACCAAGAATACGCTGACTGTTTCTTGAAAGCTATATCCAATACGCTACTACCGCATTGCGAGGGGGTAGACTACAATATTATTCTTAAAGGCAACAGCCGTGATCTAGCTCCTAGCCCGCTATATAATATGTCGCTAGAGCAGCTAGAGCTTGTTAAGGTCTACCTATAGGAGTACCTATAGAAGGGGTTTATTGTACTAAGTGATACACCCTTTGCAGCTCCGGTTCTATTTGCTAAGAAACTAGAAGGGGGGTGGCGATTCTGCGTTGACTTTTAAAATCTCAATGTAATTACTAAGAAGGACCGCTACCCGCTGCCATTAATTAAGGAGACGTTAACCAGGCTATTAAGAGCTAAAATCTTTACCAAGCTAGATGTTTAATAGGCTTTCTACCGTATACGGCTGAAGGAAGAGGTAGAGGAGTTAACTACCTTCTATATAAGGTACGGATTGTACAAGTACCGCGTCGTACCCTTTGGATTGTGTAACGGCCCTGCATCCTTCCAGAGATTTATTAATAATGTCCTTTTTAACTACCTAGACGATTTCTGTACAGCCTATATAGACAATATCCTTATCTACTTGGACGACCCGCTAGAGCACAAAGTCCACGTTAAAAAGATCCTGTAAAGGCTTTGAGAGGTAGGCCTATAGGCGGATATTAAGAAGAGCGAGTTTAACGTTACGGAGACAAAGTTCCTAGGTTTTATTATTGGTACTAATGGGATCGCTATAGACACCAACAAGCTAGCTACAATTAAGGATTAGGAGCCCCCTACTTCTATAAAAGGGGTGCAATCCTTCCTAGGATTCTGTAACTTCTACTAGGCCTTCTTAAAGGATTACGGCCAAGTTATATGACCGCTTAGTAAGCTCATAAAGAAGGGAGCGTGGCACCTACTAGGGGAGGAGGAGCTCGAAGCCTTTAAGCGAGTTAAGGCCCTTATACTATTAGGCGGTGTAATAAAGCACTACTCACCGTTCCAAGACACCTATATGGAGACTGACGCAAGTGACGGAGTAGTAGCTGGGGTACTAAACTAGCTACAAGACGATGGGACCTAGAAGCCAGTAGCCTTCTTCTTAAAGACGATGTCCCCTAAAGAGATGCGGTATAAGATCTACAACAAAGAGATGCTAGCAGTAATAAGAGGCCTATGGGAATGGCGAGGTCACCTTGTCGGCCTCTAGCGTACACCCTTTACAGTAATTACGGACTATTGAGCCCTTAAGTACTTTACAACCAAGAGGCTGCTAAATCTATAGCAGGCCTGCTAGGCAGACCTACTAGCTGATTTCTATATGCGGATTACCTATAGGCCAGGCACGGTAAATATAGTGGCTGATACCCTATTACAAAAGCAAGAGGACCTAAAGACGCAGAAAGAGAAGGACGTAGCTGCACGCACTATATACTTGATCAACCCCGCCCTTATAATTGCTACACTAGAGGAAACCTCTAGGGACCCCCCAGTGGCAGCAAATCGCGAATGGGAACTATATAAGCTGGTTAATTAGGTCCTCCAGGCCAATTAAACTAGCGAGTTGCTAGTAGGGCTACGTCAGCTAGCTAAGTAAGACTAAAAGGGCTGAAAACTCTAAGGAGGGCTACTAACCCGCTTTAGTAAGCTAATAGTCCCTAATACTAACTGCCTCTGTACCTACCTTATTGTAGAGGTACACTCTTACCAGGTAACCGCTTACCTAGGCAAGACGAAGACTAGGAAACTCGTAGCAGACTAATACTATTGGCCAGGACTACCCTTAGACTGCGATACCTATGTAAGAAACTACAGGGCTTGTAGGAGGACCTATATACCTTGGGATAAAACCCTAGGCCTACTGCACCCCCTACTAATTGGTGAATGCTGCTGGCAGCACGTCTCTTTTGATTTTAAGTCCTTCCTAACGGATAAAAAGGGCTTCGACAACGTCTTTGTAGTCGTTAATTGACTAGGCAAGAGAGCCTTCTTACTACCCTACTATAAAACTGCCACCATAGCTGACGCAGTAAACCTATACTACTAACACGTCTGGCGCGTGTACGGCCTCCCAGAGACGGCTATATTAGATTAAGGACCCCAATTTATCTTAGCCTTTATAGACAAGCTATATAAACTAACTAGCATTAAGCAAAAGCTCTCTACATCCGGTTACCTATAAACTAATAGTAATATAGAGGTACTAAACCAGTATATTGACTAACGCTTAAGGCCCTTTATCAACCACTACTAGGACAATTGGTTAGAGCTCCTCCCCTATATAGACTTTGCACAGGCAATCTTACCGTATAAATTTACTGGCTTTGCACCATACGAGCTAGAGCTAGGATTTAAGCTAAGGCTTTACTTTGACTGGGAGGAATGTATATAAGCAACCTTAACACCTTGTAAGAAGCTGACATAATAAGAAGCTTAGGTTTTTGTATATAGGACCTGGGACGTAGTTAAATGGGCAAGAGATAACCTAGTAAAGGCCCAAGAGCAGTAGATAAGGCAAGCTAATAGGCACTATTATAAACCAGACTTCGGAGTAGGTAATCGAGTATATGTTACTAGGAAGGGCTGGGCTACTAACTAACTAAGTATTAAGCTAAATAGACAGCTTGTAGGGTCCTATAAGATTCTAGGCATAAAAGGACACTCGTATATTATTAACCTACCCCTAAACATGAAGATGTCAAACGTCTTCTATGCTGATTGACTATAAAAGGACCCAGATAACCCCCTGCTAGGCTAAAATAGGGAGCTAGAGGAGCTAGTTCTAATTAATGGCGAGCTAGAGTATAAGATTAATAAGATCCTTACTAGTAGAACCTACCACGGAAGGCTATAGTATAAGGTTAACTGGGTAGGCTATAACCTGGACAACACCTGGTATAACGCAGACGGCTTTATTAGCGCCCCCTATAAGATTAAGACATTCCACAACGAGAGACCCCATGATGCCGGACCACCCGTACGGCTGCAGTAATGGCTAGAGGCGTATCACAAGGACATAGATCTAGAGCCCTTAGAGGAAGACAATAAAGCAGAGAAGGATAGAAGGGCAAGACGGACAAGGAGAGCCTGACTATAAGGATTGAGGGCGATCCTCCTGGCTTAAAGGGGGGTGATGTGACGGTTCGTCTACATAGCTACTATTGAGGCGTCGTCGGTCACGGATTAACGTTGCCCTAACGTTGCCCCAACAACTGAACATGTACATAGTCGTCTACCGCGCCCCTTTCTTTGAGCCCTTACCTTAGTCTATTTATAATATAGCCCCTTATTATTGCTGGATCTATTGGATCGCTCCTACGGAAAGCTAGCCGTGACACAGACCACTTTTACCTACTAAACTTAGTTATGTAAAGAAGTGGATTAATAAGATGCTGGATAAGGGCTTTATCTACGAATTAACTTTACTAGCCGCCGTACTACTTCTCCTTACTGCGAAACCTGGTAGTAGTGTATAAATCTACTATGACTACTAAGGCCTAAACACAGTTACTATTAAAAATCGATACCTATTGCCACTAGTCTATAAGATACTTAACGCACTCTATAGTACTAAGTACTTTACTAAGCTTAATATAATTGCTACGTTTAACCGGATCTGGATCGCGGAAGGCTATAAATAGCTTATAGCATTTATTACCCGGTTTGGACTCTATAAGATATTAGTTATACTATTTGGTCTCTATAACGCGCCCGCTATGTTTTAGAACTATATTAATTATGTTTTGCACAACGCCCTTAATAACTACTATACTGCGTATCTTGACAACGTCCTTATCTTCTTAAAAACACGCGCTAAGCATATAAAATATATAAATAAAATTATCCAGAGACTTGGTAATGCTAGACTCTAAATTAATATTAATAAGTCCGAGTTTTATACTACTAAAACAAAATACCTTAGCTTAATTATCTTAACTAATGGCACAACTATGGACCCTAAGAAGGTGCAGGCCTTATAGAAATAGAAGGACCTAACGTTAGTTAAGGAACTATAGCAGTTTTTTAGCTTTGCGAACTTCTACTAATAATTTATCTAAAGCTATTCCAAAATAGTTAAGCCTATAACTAGGCTACTAAAAAAGAGCACTAACTGGTTATAGGGCCCTAATTAAGCACAAGTGTTCTAGACCCTAAAAATAGCGTTTACCATAGCACTGGTCTTAGCATATTACAACTATATAAAGAAGACGGTGGTAGAGATAGATGCCTTAAACTAGGCTTTAGGTGGAGTACTCTACCAAGCTAATAAAAGTAATAAGCTTAAGCCAGTTGTATTCTTCTCTGCTAAGCACTTAGCCCCTAAATGTAACTATAAAATATATAATAAGGAACTCCTGGCAATTATTAAGGCACTAAAAGAATAGTGTTCCAAACTATAAGGAACTAAGTAGCCGTTTAAAATTATTACGGACTATAAGAACCTCCAGACCTTTATAATAATAAAACAACTAAAATAGCGCTAAGTCCGCTAGGCTAAGTTCCTTTTCTAATTTAACTTTATTATTACCTATAGGCCTAGCACTAAAGCTATAATCCTAGACGCTCTTAGCCGCCTCCTAGGCGTAGCATCTGCTAATGCTAGTAACGAATATTTATAATATTAAGACCGCATTATCTTACTACCGAAAAAAGTTGACACTACTATTATAGAAGAGCTACTAAATAAATCCTAAGACCAGAGCGCTAAAGACTTTATTATAGTAATAAACCCAGAACCTAAGAAAAAATCCCTTAAGGAGCTTATTAAGAATACCTATAAAGAAAATAAACTCGCTAGGGATATGTTGGCTGCGCTATGTAAATAGGAAGGCTGTAAGGCACGCCGTTGGCCTAAGCAGATTAGGAAGTTACTCCGCTATAACAAATCCAAATGCTTAATTATTAACGGCCTAATCTACTATAGGAATTGAGTATTTGTCTCTAATTTACCTAAACTCCAACTAGAAGTTATACACCGCATATATAGCTTAGGTCCTGTAGGCCACCTAAGCCGCATTAAGACGCTAGACCTCCTTAATTAAACCTATTAGTGGCTAGGTATTTTATAGTTCATAGCTACCTTTGTAAAAGACTACGCTCTCTACTTCCGTATAAAGACCCCACGCTTAGCACTACCCGGTTTCCTAAAACCACTAAAACTACCAGTCCGCCTGTGGACTAATATCTCTATTAACTATGTTGTTAACCTACCTAAGTGCCTTTATAATGGCAAAATATATAGATATATCTTTGTTATTATTGACCGCCTAATAAAGATAAAATACTTTATTTTTATCACTAGCCTAGACACTAAGGAGTTTATTAAAGCATTTATCTATACTATCTATAAGTTACACGGCGCTCCAAATACTATTATTTCTAATAGAGGCTCTTTATTTGTTTCTGATTTCTAGCATTGCCTAAACTAGCGCCTAAAGGTAACCCTAAGCCCTAGTTTTATATAGCACCCTAAAACAGATAACTAAACCGAGATTATTAATGCAGCAATAAATAAGTACCTACGCGCCTTTATAAGCTTTACTTAAAACAACTAGGTAGATTGGCTCCCTCTTACTAAGTTTGTTATAAATAACTAGGTTAACAAGACCACGGGAATCTCACTATTCTTTGCTAACTATGGCTATAACCTATATCTAGGCGTTAAACCAGTGGGCCCCTAGCTATTAGCCCTATCTGTAAATGCAAAGAAGAAATACCTATAGGCTGATACTATTATAAACCGCTTTAAACGTATCCTAACTTAGCTTAAAGCCTTAGCTTGTATCTCCTAGCAACGCTATAAAGACAACGCCAATACAAAACGGGATAAAGGTATAATATTTAAAAAGAATAATATGGTTATAGTTAGCCTTAAAAATATAAAGACCAACCAGCCTAAGAGGAAGTGGGATAATAACTAGGATAGACCCTAGCCCGTCCTAGCTACCTATAGAGGAGTAGTTGTAGTGGACCTCCTAGACCATATTTATATTAATAAGTCTTTCTATACTTTAAAGGTCCGCCTTTGGTTCCCTAAAGAGATCCCTAGCTAAGCACGCATTAACAAAAAGGAATGTTATAATGTTATAGGCGGGATAGCCAAAAGAGATGATAACGGTAATATTATAGATAAGTGGGAATTTAAGAAGATCCTTAATGTGTATAATGAATAAATAGACGAGCACGGCTTAATATACTATATTAAGTAGAAGTATTATAATAAAGAAACCTAGGAACCCAAGAAATCCCTAAAAAGGTGCGAGCGCGCACTACTTAAGTTCTATAAATAACACCCTAAGAAGCCTGGACCCCTAAACTAGGTATAAGATAAGGAAAAGTCACGCCAAGGTTATAGTTGACTATATTAGTTTATAGTGGTTAAGGTTAATTTGTGTCTAAACGAGGTTATCTATAACTAATTAGGTTAGTTACGTAAGCTAAGCGAGCTTAAGAAATCTACCAAATTCCACCTATAGAATAGGAGAATTAATTAAGCATTAATCAAAAATCAGTTACCACTCAATACTATTGCAATAGCGATACGTATCACCGGAAGTGATACTAACACTAATCAGTGATCACAGATTAGGAGACATATCATCTATAAAGAGAGGCGAACTTAAACAGTCCCTTTTTAACTAGAGGTAACCTATTAAGAACGTTTGCTAAGGAGTATTAGTCGACGTGTATTTAAAGAACCAACCCTATCTCGCAAGAGAGGCCCTTAATTCTTTATACACAGTCCTTAGGTATTTAAAGAGTTAACCCCTATTTAGTATAGGCCCTTAATTCGCGTCCATTACGCACGTTCACCACCAGATCACTTGCCAAGGAGTATTAGTTAACATATACCTAAAGAACCAACCCCATCTTGCAAGAGAGGCCCTTAATTCTTTATACACAGTCTCTAGGTATTTAAAGAACCGACCCCTATCCAGTATAGGCCCTCGGTTCGCGTCTATCACGCATTTCAATTAGTTCGCGTCTACTACGCGTTCAGAACTCAACAAGATAAGGAACCCTTAGTTCGCGTCCATTACGCGTTTTTACCTAGAACCTCGACAAGAGTCACAAGAATCGACATGTCAGACATTAGGGCACAAGTCAACGAAGGACAAGACAGATAGAGCGAGGGAATTAATGCAGAATCCGACGACGTTAACAAGAAGGAGATTAAAGAATTCATAGAGTTTAAGCTCCTTAAGTACGAAGCATATAAGCTTAAGGACAATAACCTATGGGAAACCTACCGCGAAGACTTTAGTACCTTTACAGCACAGACCTTTAGAGACTATAACCAGATTACTGTTCGCAACCTCCGACAATTCCTCCGATGTTAGAATTAAGCGAGAGATGCTGACTAAGCTCTAGACACGTCGCAAGAGCGAGCTCTGCATGTTAATCTAGATAGACATCAACCGCATCTACTACATCACGAATCAATCAATATTCATCGTCTGCGTCATCTCTATCATCAATTAGACCCTCAAGACTGTTCTGCTGTAACCTTATGACCTTGTAATTCCAATAGGTTATGAGCCCAGGTAGCGACACCTCTCCTGACTCGAAAATCGACCCTGAAAATGACCTTCTCTACCTTAACCTCAACGATACCTACATACGATCACAAGGCCGGTAAAATCGTTATTTTTAATGGAGACAACTTTGCAGACTAGAAGCGCACCTGCGAGGCAGCCCTGATTATGTTAAAGGGCTGGGATTTTGTTACTGGTGTAGAGGACCTAAATCAAGTCAATTTAGCTAACGGAAGAAAAAGATAAGGGGAAGCAAACAAGATTATTTATAATTCAATAGGAGACGACCGTTAGGAAGAGATGCGTGCGATAATAAAGGCGTACAATATTTAAGGAATGTAGGAAGGAATAAAGAAGTTTAATAAGGCCAATAACAAGGTCTATATCTCTAGACTCCGCAGAGAGTTCTATAGCACTATATTTAACCCTACGAAGATACGAATTATTAAGTTCCTTTAAATACTTAATTGATTTAAGATTAATCTAGCCTTAACGCCTTAGGCACTTACCAATAATAATATTAAAGAGTAGCTTTTCTTGGCCCTCCCAAGCGATATTATATAGTAGAATGTAAAGACCTAGTGTCTACAAGACAAACGAGACCTTAAGAGCTATATTACCCTTCTTTAGGAGTAAGAGACTGCTCTCCCTATATAAGTACAAAATGCAGCACTTATATATGAGAGGAAAGATAAACCTAGGGGGAGAAGGGGAAACCAAGGTTAAGGTTAAACAAGGGGCAGAGGTTATGCTAGTAGATTTAATTATTCCTTATCGCGTTATTGCTATAGCTCATCGTCTTAAGTAACTAAAGAGCTAAGATAACTAGAAAGAGACAAATACAGAGTATACTATTAGAAAGGTCACTACCAGAAAGACTATCCCCTACTTAAGCAATTCCAATTTAATAACGCCAGGAAGATAGATTAAGGTACTCCTAAGGCAGAGGAAGTAGGGAATGTAGTAATAGCTAAGGAAGAATTTAACAGCGATTTAATCTACCTTAACCCTAACCCTAAACGTGCTATGCTTATAACGACGTCTCTAGCTTAGGCTCTTGACTTAGGAGTAACTAAGCACTTTACTAATAACCAATCAGACCTAATATACTTAAAGAGATAGAATACGCTATAATAGGTCTATACTACAAATAGGACCGTTATTTCTGCTATAGGCTATAGTTAAGTTTAAATCGGTACCTTAAAGCTAAAAGATGTCTGGCTTGTACCTTTATTTAAGTTAATTAAGCTGATCTCAGTAAGGACTCTTACTTAGAAAGGCTACTTAATTACATTTAACCCAGATAATTAAGCTACTGGCAAGCATAAATTAGGTGCGATATTTAAGGCTACTATAAGAAACAACCTCTATGTACTATAAGAGCATTAGGAAGCACTTAATGTAATAGCAGAAGCATATAATTTACAACCAAATGTTAGTGAAATAGATGCTGAGCTATAGCACCGCCGAACTAGATATACAAATTATAGCGACCTATTTAAGCTATAGCACTCCTTACTAGGTATAAAGCTTAAGAAGAGAGTAGTACTAGTTAGTAAGAGTATATGCGAAGCTTGTCTAGTAGGGAAGATATAAGAAATACTAAGTAAGAAGATAACTAAGTGCGAGAAGATACCTAGTTAAGGGCTATACCTTAATACTACGGAACAAATCAGTATATTAATTAGAGGTTATAACTACTACCTCCTAGCCCTAGACGACGCTATATACTATACTTAGGTTATTCCTCTTAAAACCCTCTAAACTAAAGAGGTGCTGCCGTATATTAAAGAGATTATTATAAGAGCAGAGAGATTTACTAGGACTAAAGCTGCATAGATTTAAGCGGACAATAGAAAGGGGGAGTTCGGCTATAGATTTTAAGACGAACTAATACCCTAGGGTATTAACTTTAAACCTTGTCCGCCATATAAGCACTTATATAATGGCGCAATCGAGCGCGCGATCTATATAGTTGACTGCAAGACAAGGTCACTTCTATTTTAAGGAAATATACCAGTTAAACTCTGGTGCTATGCAGTTAAGTATACTATCTGGATTAAAAATTAAGTACCCACCTTAGCTCTTCTATTTGATGACGAGTATAGTGGTGCTATTATACCCTATAAGGCATACACCTATTAAGTCCCTAACCTTAAGAATCTAGTTGTCTTTAGGTGCCATACCAACCCAATTAATACGCTTAAGAAACACCCTAGGAAGTATAATTTAAGAATAAAACCTAACTATGTTTTTATGGGGTTAAAAGGGAGTAGTTAATTTAAGATAATAAACCTGTATACCTAAGCAATTGAGCTATTTGGAGATGCTAAAGTGAACGAGTATAGGTTCCCTTATAGAGCACCTTAAGTGCAAGCTACAAGACATAATGACCGAGTAGGCCGCTTAGATTAAGTAGGAAGCCCAGGTTAAGATTAAGCAGGACGCTTAAATCACGCTATAAGCTAAGCCGCGAACCAACTTATACCTCCCCCTACTACCTTAAACGCGCCGACAGAGACTCTAGTTGCGAGAACTGTGAGTAGGCAAGATAGTGATCGAGTAGGCCACTTAGATCAAGCGGGATGCTTAGATTAAGTGGGAAGCCTAGGTTAAAACTAGGTGCCGACAAAGACTCCAGTAGCGGGAACTATGAGTAGGCCAGATAGTGACTAAGTGGGCCGCTTAAATTAAGTGGGAAGCCTAGGTTAAGACTAAGTAGGCCGCTTAAATTAAGTAGGAAGCCCAGGTCCAGATTAAGTGGGACGCTTGAATCTACAAGGTAATACTAAGGGTGGGACGCCTGTACTAAAGAGAATGCACACCTATACTATTATAAGGGGGAGAGTACCAGAAGGAAGGTCGTTACTCCTAAGCAAGCTAGTTCTAAAGCACAAGTACAATGCCAAGGGAGAAGTAATTCGCAAGAAGGCAAGACTATACATTTAGGGAGACAAGC
>Ga0307507_10007881_pt1 | contig 15091 bp, 2 predicted proteins | sample 7_EM_MG_FD_207223 | JGI IMG/M metagenome (GOLD analysis project Ga0307507, IMG submission 207223) | Populus trichocarpa ectomycorrhiza microbial communities from riparian zone in the Pacific Northwest, United States - 7_EM | ecosystem: Host-associated > Plants > Roots > Unclassified | place... | reverse complement strand
AATAGTTAACTAAATAGGTCCTATTTTAAGATTAATAATACCTCCTCTATAGGCTATCTAATCTCCTAAAATTGTTATAAGTGGATATAGGTGTTTCTTCTGTCTATATAGTAACCCCATCCTTTCTACTACCTTTGGTAATATGTGGTTCCTAGTTACTCTACTATCTACTAACGCTTTAAACTGCTAATCTTGCCATTTAACTTATAAATTTAGGTGTTGTTCTTAAATTTCTTTAAGGGTCTAAGGCTCTAATACTGGTTTCCTCTAGTCCTATACGCCTCCCCTTTTCCTAACTGTTAGCTGCTAGATCCTGCTTATACTTAGTCTAACCTTAGCTAATATTTAGTTCGTTTCTTTTCCTCTATATACTATGGATAAGTATTCTCTAGGTACTCCTACTACTATTATCCATCTAGGCATTCTTCTATAAGGAATCTTCCTGGTTAAAGTATTAAGTCCCCTTAACCTTATACTTCTACTGGGTGCTATTTATATATATACTTAGCGTTTCTAAACCGCCTTTCCTTGGGTGCCTAATATATCCTTATTAGGTACTTCCGGTTCTTATCTTTTGGTACTCTATGTATGTTATAGGTGTCATCCACATAAGCTATCTACAATAGTGTGTAATGCGCTGGGTGACTTAGGTTAACTCTTAGTTTGTCTTTATCCTTAAGTTTAAACCTATACCTAGTTAACCTGACCGCTAGTATCTCTATTACGGGTACTAAAACTTACTATTCACTTCTCTAGTCCCTAGATCCTTCTTCTAGGTTCCTTAATATTATAATTAACGCTCCCTTAATATAACTTATGCATTTTTCTATAATGGGTTAGTCTTGGACAACTTTTTTATCTAGCTATATATAAAAGTCTTCCTATTTATTGTTGTGTTGTTGCCTATACCACTTTCCGTATAACTGGTTTAGTATATATAGTCTATCTATTAGAAAGTACCTTGTTATTGCTACGTTATAACATCCTTTAGTATGTCTTTCTTTAAACCTAGTTAGAATATCTAGATCCTCTTTTTATTCTAGTTTATCTAACTACTTTACCCTAGGTGTCCCTGCACTTGGCCTATTAGTAACTCTTTATACGGGTGCTTTGTCCCTTATATAACCTAGCGTTGCTGACCTCTTGTCTAGCTTTTGCTCTTGCTATATAATAATTCTTGTTCTAAACTTATCTATAGTTTCTTGTTTTCTGCGTCTTGTAGCTAGATCTTTATAGTTATCTTACTTTTTAATCCTGGTATTAACCATTTAATCTTTAAGCTAAATACTATATTTACCTAGGATTGCTAACGTTCTTATTTGTTCCCTAAACTTGTAGTTCTTAAACTTGCGTCCTATACTTATTCGTTTGTCTATAAACTAAGCAGCTGCCCTTTCCCATCGGTTTTCGTCTGTTATAGGTTCTTGGGTGTATCTTATCTCGTCTTAAGAATCTTAAGCGTCTTTTATCTCTTCTTAAGAATCTTAAGCCTGTGGCCTTTTACCTTTATTAAGTAATAAGCTAGCACTAGTAGTTATCTACTTACTTAGTTTCTTCTAAACGTTGCTCCTATTATCTTGTAAAGTAATGGAAATTGTATCCAATGGTGTTGCAATACCCGTTACTAAACCTTATTCTATAATGGTCTCAGTTTCTGCTTCTATTTTGACCTCTTTAAGGTTTACGTGCTTCTAGTAAGCTACCTTTATTGCCTCATTATTGGTAAATGCTTCGCCTATATTAAACTTATTGTCTTTAATGTCCGACCTATAAGCTAGTTCGTTAGTTCCTCTAAACTTAGATAATAATGGCTCCTATAGCTAATAGCTTACGCTATACTTAGCGTCCTTATAAATTTGGTATACGTTATTATAACAAAACGCAAAACTGTTAATTAAACATTCTTTTATTCCTCGTAGTATACTGTTATCCCTCTGTATATATATGTCTCCTACTAGTTGGGTTCCCTTTACCACGTAGTTATTCTAACTACCTCTATAGTCTCTAGCGAAATAACCTTATTTTCCGTAATTTATGCAAGCCCTATCTTTAAACCATTTTTCTTGCTATGGAGTCCGCCTAAACATCTTCTGCTGCTAAGATCCCTAGTTTAGCCTCTACTCCTAGGTCCTTTAATTACTAGATTCTTAACCTTTAGGTTTCTATAGTTTCTTTTCCCATCTTTAGGTTTCTTTAGTACCGCTTAGGTCCATTAGCTCTACGCCATTCTATAATTTTTAACTCTATATCTGTCGTTGCGTACTTTACGCCTTATACAACTATAGAACTCTATCTTACCCTTTCTTAGCTTGTTCCCTTTAATAGATCCTATTATTAATCTTTATTAACTAGTCTATTAACTCCCTTAGAGTATCCGTATCTTCTATTAGGATAATTACATCCTAGACTTTAGCCTTAAGTCCTTACTTATACTATGCTATAAGCACCCTGTTATTCCACTTAACCTATATAGCTAGTGTTTAAAACTATGTTGTATACTTAATTGCTAAAGTGCGTTATACTAAGTTCTAAAGCTTTTATTCCGCTATAGTTATAGCCTCCGGGTCTCTAAATATCTGTGTTAGTTATTCTGCGAACCTATTCTAACTGGTAAATATATACTATACGTCCTGGTTTATAGTTGTTATACTATTAGCCTATATTTCCGTAAGGTATGGTTTAAACCGCTTAAGTGCCCTTCCTGTTAGGAACAATCCTGTATAGGCTACTTGGTCTAATAATATTGCTAACTTTACTCCTTCCTGTATTACCTTAAAGTATATCTGCGTAAAAAATCCCTTAAGCCTTAACTTCTCTCCTAAGAACCATTTAATTAAAGGTAGTTTAATTTTCGCTACTCTAATTTCATTAATGCGTTCTTTAAGTATCCTATTATTGTCTTATAAGTAATTAACCATTTCCTGTAACTAACCTTATGTAACTACTTAAGAATCCGCGTCCGTTATGCTGGTATCTCCTGCCCCTAAGGTCGTGGCTACCGTTAACGTCGTTATAACTGGTACTTTGGGTGGCATATTATTTAATCTTGTTTAATACCGTAACCCTAGTAGTGAATGTGTAACGGAACCTTGTAGTAGGAACTACGGTGGGTCCTATTATTGGGCTGGGTATATAGGTAAAAACAATTTAACAACATAATAATAACTAGTGGAGTAGTTGCCTAACAGATTAACTCTAATTATATTCTAAGATTTACTATAAAGAGAGAACTATCTGGGTAGGGACTGTGGTCCTTTAAATATACAACCATACGCCTAAGAAATCCCTTCGCTCCGTAAGGTATGTGTGCTCTGTCTGCTCTGTTATAGATTACACAGATTATATAAATTATATAGATTATATTACGTAACCTCGGCTACTATTTCTTGTTACATGGTTCTACCGGATCCATTCTGGACCGTGCCTGTATTAACTAACTAGCTTCCTCCAACTCTTCTCTAAGTAGTCGTAACATCGTACTTAAGCTGTCCGTAACAACAACGAGCAAGAAGAAAATACACAAGCAGCCATAACCCCAAAGATAAGAGATAATACAAAGACATAAGAAACCAGTTAAAGAACACCCTAAAAAAAGAGGCAAGAAACAACTGGAGATGGTTTATAAATAAGCATACTTCTAACCTAAGCCTCCCCTATAATAAGGGCCTTTGGGCCATGGCAAAATAGGTAAAGAAAAAGGTAGGGCGCCTAGTAGAAGACCTACACCTACCGCCCCTATAAAGAGTAGGGGAATTACAGGCCATTAATAACAATAATAAGAAAGTAAAGATCCTTATAGAAAGGTTCTTCCCTTAACCAGCTCTAGCAGACCTTAGTGACATTACGGGTAAAACACCAGTAACTTGCCTATAGGTTAACAGCGACATAATAATAGAGGAAATGGCCAGAACTATTAGCCGCCTTTTAAATAATACAGTACTAGGACCAGATGGGATTCTAAATAAGGCCTTAAAGACTTATGGACCACTTATAGCACCCTAGCTTACAGATGTAGCTAGAGCATGCTTTACTATAGGCTACTACACGCGACTCAGAAGATCTATAACAACGGTTATCCTATAAAAAGAAGGTAAAGCAGATTACTTAATCCCAGAAAGCTACCGCCCTATTGCCTTAGAAAACACCCTTAGTAAGATCCTAGAAAAGGTAATAGCGGACCATATAGTAGATACGGCTAAGGAACACGCCCTACTACCACAAAGCTAAATGGGGGCAAGAAAGAACCGCTTAATACTATTAGCACTTATGCTACTTACTGCCACTATTAAATCTACATAGGCGATGTGAAGGGACTTTATAGTATTAATGCTCAGCCTAGATATTAGTGGCGCCTATAATAATATACCCCATGAGCGTCTTCTATATATCCTTAGGGCAAAAGGCTTCCCAGAATAGATTATACAATTTATTTAAGGGTTTATAGGTTAGAAAGAAATATTACTAGTCTTTAGTGGATACTAGAGCCCCCCTATTATAGTTATAATAGGAATACTATAGGGATTACCCCTCTCGCCTATACTCTTCCTTTTCTTTGTAAGCAACCTGCTTAACTCCTTTAAGGAAGGGGTGACCTAGGGGATAGGCTTTATTGATAATATAAACCTAATTACATACGGGCTAATAGCCGCAGAGAATTGCAGAATACTAGAGAAAGCTTATAACACCTATATAGAATAGGCAAGACAATATAGGGTCCAATTCTTACTAGAAAAATACCAGCTAATCCACTTTATAAGAAAATGCAACTAATCTACAGATCTCTAGCATATAATTCGCATTTAAGGCTTTAGGGGTTAACCAGTCCAAGGCCTAAGGGTATTAGGAGTATAGGTAGACAGCAAGCTCCGGTAGAGCGCATATACGGCGTAAGCGGCCCATAAGGGCCAAGTATAGTATATCGTATTATCCAGGATTGTTAATTCTATATAGGGTCTATACTTCTAGAGGTTACGCCTACTATATATAGCAATTATCCGGCCAACTATGACGTATGGGTCCAGTATTTGGGCCATTAGAGAATCTAAGAAAGGCCCCCCTAAATTACTCCTTAAATTACTCTAAAAGGTCTAAACAGCCTGCCTCTGGAGTATAACAGGCAGATATAAGCGAACGGCCATAGTACTGCTTAAGAAGGAAGCAAATATTCCCCCCCTATAACTATATATTAAAGCCGCTGTAATGTAAAGGGCGTAAAATAAATATAACTCTAATATTATAAAGTATATTAAGACACGCCTAAATAAACTATAGAGGGACCCTAGGGCGCCCTATAGGAGAACAAACCAACAACCCTAAAGTAGGGAAGATATATTAGAGAAATAGGTAAAGAAAGTAGAAGAAGAATAATACTGCTTTAGGGCCCAGGCCTAAATGGAGGAGAAAGGGAGATGCGCAAGAGGCCAGCAAAAATAACAGTAAGAGAGAGAAAGGAGCTAAAGTAGAGTATAAAAGAACGCTGGGAAACCATCTACTATAATATAATACTGGCTAGACTAACGCTAGAGAGGCGCATGGGAGTTAAAGGTATAGAGGCTAACTAAGGTAAGAGAAACCTAAGCCGTAGTATAGTTAACGCCATAGGGGGTAAATACTCTAGGGCTCTAAAAAGGCCTAATAAAGGCAGAAAATATAATGGTAACACTCTCAAGAACAGGAATAATAGAACTAAAAGACTGGCTCTACTAGGTGGGTATCCTAGTAGGTAGCCTAAGATGCGAATATAGCTGGCCAAGATAGACACCAAAATATGTAATACTGTTATGCCCTTTACGCATTAACTAAGAAGCAATACTTTTAGTAGCTGGCACAGAGAACTATAATATACTGCTCTTAATATAAAAAGGCCTTAAGGCGGTTACCTAGTGGCTTATTAGCTAAAATGTACTAAACCAGTTCTAGGTTGCAAAGGAAATGACAATAGAGGGTAGGGGGGCGACTAATAGGCGCCCCCTAATAACTCTATAGTAGTAGAGTAAAGTTTGCGATACTAGCGCATCCGTAGGCTTATTACGGCAGCAGTAGTTCCCAAGGAGGTCAAAAAGTAAGGTAGTAGGAGCACTATAGGTGACTCGCAGGCGCCTCGCAGGCGCCCTATAGGCGAGTCCTAAAAGGCAGGGAGATAGATCACGGGGTTTTCTTAAATAGAGTTTTCTCCCCACATGTATATAAGGAGTAGTCCGCGTGGGCCCAATAGGGATTTAAATCGGACGTTAAGCAATAAATTATTATTATTATATAAATCCTTTTTAAGCAGCTTAATATATATTAGTAATTATATTTTAATAATTTATAAATCTTTTAATTAGGGGTTTATAGTTACTTAATAAAATACTAAGGTACTAATAACTATTAAATAGTAAAAAATAGGAGAAAAGGCTATAAGAAATCTAAACACTTATCTTTATTCTATTTAAAAAATATATATTATTTTACTGCTTACTACCTATATATTTAAGCCTTATATATATATATAAATATAGTTACTTATAAAAGTTATTAGCTAATACTTAATTAAAAATATATTAAATAAAATAAGTTTTATATTAACTAATTTTATATTTTATTTATATATAATAATAATTTATTACTTAAAGTCTAATTTGGATCCCTATTAGGCCTATATAGACTACTCCTTATATATATATAGGGAGAAAACTCTATATAAGAAAACCCTGTGATCCATCTCCCCGCCTTTTAGAACTCGCCTATATAGCGTCTATAAGGTCACCTGCTTTTATTTATATATATATATATATATTATTTAAAGGTTTAATAAATTTTAATATTTAAATAAATACTTTAAAAAATATATATATACTATTATAATAGCTTAAAGTTAATATATTTTAAAAATTTTAATATTTATTAAAATTTTTATTTATTATAAAATAATATTATTTAAAATGCTTTTTTTACTATATAGTTATACTATTTTTAAAATTTAAGTAATAATTAATTTATAATTAAATTATTAGAATTATAAAATATATATTATTATTATTTATTACTTAATGTCTGATTCGGATCCCTATTAGGCCCACGCGGACTACTCCTTATATATATATAGGGAGAAAACTCTATTTAAGAAAACCCTATAATCCGTCTCCCCGCCTTTTAAGACTCGCCTACAAGGCGCCTGCGAGGCGCCTGCGAGTTACCTATAGTGCTTTACTACCTTACTTTTTAACCTTCTTAGGAACCACTGCTGCCGTAATAAGCCTACAGACGCGCTAGTATCGCAAACTTTACTTTACTACTGTAGAGTTATTAGGGGGCGCCTATTACTTACCTCTTTGCCCTCTATTACTATTTCCTTTGCAACCTAAAACTAGTCTAGTACGTTTTAGCTAATAAGCCACTAGGTAACCGCCTTAAGACCTTTTTATATTAAGAGCAGTGTATTATAGTTCTTTATGCTAGCTATTAAGAGCATTGCTTCTTAGTTGGTGTATAAAGGGCATAACAGTATTACGTGTTTTAGTGTCTATCTTGGCCAGCTATATTCGCATTTTAGGCTACCTACTAGGATACCTACCCAGTAGAGCCAATCTTTTAGTCCTATTATTCCTATTCTTAGGAGTGTTGCCATTATATTTTCTGCCTTTAATAGGCCTTTTTAGAGCCCTTAAGTGTTTACCCCCTATGGCGTTAACTATGCTATAGCTTGGGTTCCTCTTATTTAAGTTAGCCTCTGTACCTTTAACTCCTATACGCCTCTCCAGCGTTAGTCTAACTAGTATTATATTACGGTTAATGGTTTCCTAGCATTCTTTTATGCTCTACTTTGGCTTCTTTTTTTTTCTTGCTGTTATCTTTACTAGCCTCTTACGCGTCTCCCTTCCTCCTTTATATAGGCCTGGGCCCTAATGCTGTACTATTTTTCTTTAGCTTTCTTTACCTATTTCTCTAGTATATCTTCCCTACTTTAGGGTTATTAGATTATTCTCCTATAAGGCACCCTAGGGTCCCTCTATAGTTTATTTAGGCGTGTCTTAATATACTTTATAATATTAGAGTTATATTTATTTTACGCCCTTTGCATTACAGCAGCTTTAATATATAGTTATAGGGGGGGGGATATTAGCTTCCTTCTTAAGGAGTGCTGCGGCCGTTTGCTTATACCCACCTATTATACTCTAGAGGCAGGCTATCTGGACCTTTTAGAGTGGTTTAAGGAGTAATTTAGGGGGGCCCTTCTTAGTTTTACTAATAGCCCAAATACTGGATCTATATGTCATGGTAGGCCGGACAACTGCTGTGTATAATAGGCGTAACCTCTAGAAGTATGGACCCTATATAGAATTAACAATCCTAGATAATGCAATATACTATGCTTAGCCCTTATGGGCCGCTTGCGCCGCATATACGCTCCACTAGAGCTTGCTATCTACCTATACTCCTAATACCCTTAGGCCCTGAACTAGTTAACCCCTAAAGCCTTAGATGTGAATTGCATGCTAAAGATCTACAAATTGGTTGCGTTTTCTTATAAAATAGATTAGCTGGTATTTCTCTAGTAAGAATTAGACTCTATATCGTCTTGCCTATTCTATATAGGTATTATAGGCTTTCTCTAGTATTCTGCAGTTCTCTATGGCTATTGGCCCGTATATAATTAGGTTTGTGTCATTAATAAAGCCTATCCCCTAGGTTGCCCCTTCCTTAAAGGAGTCTAGTAGGTTGCTTATAAAGAAAAAGAAGAGTATAGGTAAGAGGGGTAATCCTTATAGTATTCCTGTTATAACTATAATAGGGGGGCTCTAGTAGTCGCTAAAGACTAGTAATATTTCTTTCTGGCCTATAAACCTTTAAACAAATTATATAATCTATTCTAGGAAGCCCTTTGCCCTAAGGATATATAGGAGGCGCTTATAGGGTATATTATTATAGGCACCACTAATATCTAGGCTAAGTATTGATACTATAAAGTCCCTTCACATCGCCTATACAGATTTAATGGTGGCAGCGAGTAGTGTAAGTGCTATTGTGGTTTTCTTATCTACTGCAACTCGCTTCCAGATAAGCCCCCCCTAATATTAAATAATATACCCTATACAGCCCCACTAATATATCTTTATATTTTATAAATGAGAGTCTTATTTTATAGCTCTATTCCAGGGCTATAAAATAAGCCCTTATTTATATAAATTGGACTAATATTGGTGGAATGATATGGGGTGCTTTACAACTTGAATTAAGGCTCTTGTCACGGGACACCCCCGTAACACCTTACACACGTCCACCTGTTTCCACCGACTGAACAACCGAAGACCGACCACGAGACGGCAATCTGACAGCAATCTGCCGTATTCCGCCGCAATCTGCCATCTTTACTATTGGAGTTGCCAACTGGCAACTTTAAGGACCTCTAACTGCCGAATTCTGCTAAGTTCTACTAGAACCGCCACCTAAGCTCTACTCTGCCCGTGTGTAGCATAGTACCTATTAACCTAGCAACTAAGCGAATGTTATATACCCTTTTTCCCCTATTTCCTACTTTCCTTTCCTTACGCAACGTCTTGACTTTATTACACAGTTTATGTATATAGCTTAATAATATCTACTTCGCTATATATTATTATCGCTTGTACTTACTCTGTGACACTACGTTGCGTTAACCCTATATACTACCCTTTGAAATGTAGAACAACCCCAAAGCCCCCGTGACAGCCGTTAGCATTATGTCCGTACTTTAAGAACAATTAGCAGAAATATAGAAGTCCTTTATGGACGCCCTTATATAGAACCAAGCCACTTTAACTTAACGATAAGCCGAATAAGAAGCACGATACTAGCAATTAATTAAAGACCTCTAAGAAGAAATCCGCACCCTTAAGATGCCTATATTAGGGCCCTAAGACCGAACACTATCTCTAGAGATGAATACGCAGAACGAGAGCCTTAAACCTATAGTAGTTACTTACCCCAAACCGACTACTATACCGCAATGATCTGAATGACTACTAAACCCTCCAATATTTATTAGTAAATAATAAGAACTCTAATTATTTCTAAGCCGGCTTAAAAATAAGCTAACTGGTAACGCTAACCGCTACCTAACTAAAGCTAACCGACTCTGCTACGCCCTAAGTTGATTAGGAGGAGACGTAGCTAACCTTATTAAACCTCTTTAACCAAACTTAGTACTAAGCCTAATTGTACTTCTTAAAGCTATATATGGTGACCCGAACCGCCAAGCTACTGCTTAAAGAAAGATAAACCATATAACTTAAGGAATAAAAAGCTTCCTAGTATACTTCTCCGAATTTAACCGTTATATAAAAGAAATAGGCTGGAACGACTCCGCACTAATTAACAGCCTTATTAAATCCCTAAGCCCTGAACTAAAAACCTCCCTAATAGGTATAGACTTACTAGGAGCTCTTAATGCCTGCGCAAACGTTATTAATAAACGATATAATAATATACTACGCCTGACACCGAAGTCCACTCCTTAATATAATACGATAAACCTGTAAATATCTACTAAGTTATTGTCTTAGCCTAAGCACCCTAACGCTATAGATATTGACACTAGAACCCTAGGATACGCCCTACTAGGGTCCTCTAAACGAGAATAACGCACTAAGCTAGGCCTCTGTTTTAAGTGTGGAAGTAACTCCTACCTCTTTAACCACTGCTCCGTCCCTATGCCCCAACGCGAATTACAAACGGCTAACACTAGTAGCCGTTTACCGCATTAATCCTTTAGTTACTGTCCCTAATCTCTACCTAGTTCTAGCCCCGCATCTAGTAAGCACCACTTATAAGGACGAAGCTATAACCGACATGTTATAAGAACTCCACCCTAATCGCCTCTAAAAGGAAGGTCCCAGAGCTAAGTCACTCTTTGGGACAGCGCTGCCTTAGGATCTTATTAAATGCTTTAAATGTTACAAACTCTGACTCTTGGGATTATAGCATAACCGTTAACTATTATCTTTGGTAGAATAATTAATAGGTTAATACTTAAGTCCTAATTAATATAGGAGCTAGTAGCATAGGATTCATTAATAAGATCTTTATATAAGATAATGGTTTTACTCTAACCCCCCTTAACTGGCATATTAATATATTTGGATTTAATAGCAAACGCACTATCTTGGGCTGTATTACCTATGTAGTATTTCTAAGACTCTAATACCTAAACCATAAAGAACTGATTAAGCTTTTCGTTACTACTTTAGGTTACTTAGTGATACTTAGACAACCTTGGATAAAGCTATATAAGGTAACCATTGATTAGGACAACCTTAAGCTTCTATTTACCGCCTCCTGTTGCAAGCAGAAGTGCCTTATAACTCACTACTTAGACCCTAAACCGAAATCTAAAAAATCTACTAGGATCTATTAGTCTAAAAAGTCTACCTAATTCTACTAAGAACCTGAAAATTATACCAAACTACACAAACCGACCCTAACTACTGTACCACCCCAAACTAAGCAGAAGCCTAAACTTAAGCTTAATATACAAAAGTACTAGAAGAACTGGTATTCTACTATAAAAAGAATACTTAAAGAACCCGAACCCAAATTTAACACTAACTCTGTACCTAATACTGAACCTAAAGTTAAATAAGAAATAGTAGATAATTAAAAGGAAGTTGCCAGCTAGTAACTTACCCCCCTTTCTATAGATATCTATATAATCGGAGCTACCCCATTAGTATAACTCGCTAGGAAACCTAAATATATAATCTTTGCCGTTACAATGGCCGATATTAAAAAGGCCCTAGTACTAAAGAAGCACACTAACCCTGCCATAAAAGTACTAGTATGCTATTATAAGCATCTGGAAGTATTTTCACAAAGGAAAGCTAATAAGTTAGTAGAGCACTAACCATACAACCACAAGATCGTACTTAAAGAAGGAAAACAACTAGGATTTAGACCCTTATATGGAATATCCCAAAACAAACTCTAAGTATTATGGAAGTACTTGGATGAACACCTAAGTAAAGGATTTATTAGAGCAAGCTCTTCGCCTATAGCTATACCTATAATCTTCGTTAAGAAACCTGGCGGCGGTTTACGCTTCTATATGGACTACCAAGCTCTTAACGCTATTACTATTAAGAATTAGTACCCGCTCCCGTTAATTTAAGAGACACTAAACTAATTAAGTAAGGCTCGCTACTATACAAAACTCGACCTTATCTATGTATTTAACCGCCTCCGTATTGCAAAAGGAGATAAATGGCTTACAGCATTCCGTACTAGATACGGACTATTTAAATACTTAGTAACGCCGTTTAGCCTTATAAATGCCCCGAGTTTATTCTAATACTTTGTAAATAATACCTTATAACCTTACCTAGACGTTTTCTGTACTGCTTATATCGATAATATCCTGGTATATAGCAATAACCTAGCTGAATATAAGAAATACGTTGACCTTATTTTAGAAGCCCTACGTGGAGCTAGACTATAATTAGATATAGATAAATGCGAGTTCTATAAAACGGAAGTTCTATACCTTAGACTTATTATCTTTATAGATGGCATATAAATAGACCCAAAGAAAATTAAAGTAATTGTAAACTAGCAAGAACCCAAGAATGTTAAGGATATAAGAGCCTTTATAGGATTTGCTAATTTCTATTAACGGTTTATTAATAACTTCTCTGCCCTGGTTTTACCTTTTATAGCTCTAACTTAAAAGGACAAAGCCTTTATCTTTAATAAGGAATGTAAGAAGGCCTTTACCTATCTAAAAGTTATATTTACTACCGCACCTATACTCTAACACTTTAACCCGAACTGAAAGAGTGTTATAGAAGCTGACTCATCTAACTACGTTACTAGAGGCATTCTATCTCAGTATAATAAAAAAGGGGTACTGTACCCTATAGTATACTTCTTAAAACAACTAAGTCCAGCTAAATGTAACTATAAGATCTACGATAAAGAATTATTAGCTATTATTAGATGTTTTAAACAATAATAACCTAAACTAGAAGGCGCTGGATTTCCAATTAAGGTCCTTAGCGACTATAAGAATCTACAGTACTTTATAACTATAAAACAGCTAAGTTATTATTAAGCCCGCTAGTTAGAATATCTATCTCAATTCTAATTCTTAATTACGTACTATTTAGGCGTTTAAGGTTAAAAACCTAATACCCTAACTTAACGTTTATAAGATATAACAGCATAGGAAGAAGCGCGCGCCTACTATAAATAAACCCTGCTTCGTCCCGAATTATTTAATCCCCTGGCTGAAGACCTTATAGTATATATCCTTAAAATGACTGATTAATTAATTAAACAGATTATAATTAATAAATACCTAAACAACGAGTTTATCCAAGAGACACTTAAGCTAATTTAAGATAGCATTAGACGCTTTAAAAAGATCTCTCTAAGTAAATATAAAGTTTACGGAGACTACTTATACTACTAGAACCGCCTAGTTGTCCCTAATTATAATAAACTTAAGCTTAAGCTCCTTAAATATGTATATAACCTACTAGTAGCCGGCCACTTAGGCTAAGGAAAAACCCTGGAGCTACTCTAATAGGAGTACTACTAGCCAAATATATATAATATAATACGAAGGTATATCTCTAGCTACTATACCTACTAACAAGCCAAAGCTTTGCATAAGACATATAACGGCTTTCTAAAGCCACTGCCTGTTCTGGACCGAAGATGGAAGGATATTTTAATTAACTTTGTTATTAATCTCCCTAAAAGTAAAGGCTGCACAAATATTATGGTAGTTATAGACCAACTATCTAAGATAAGACACTTGATCGCCTGCCCTAATATATTAGCATCTACTGTTACCCAACTGTTCCTAGATTACGTATAGAAACTCTATAAACTCCCCAAAACAATTGTCTCTAATAGAGGCCGCCAGTTTGTCTTAGTGTTTTGGAAAAAACTAACTACCCAACTCTATATTAAAGCACTGTTGTCTATAGCATATTCCCCGGAAACGGATGGTTAAACGGAACGTGTAAATGCTATAATGGAACAGTATATTTGGATATACATGTTGTATCTATAGGACGACTAGATGGACTGGCTTGCATTTACTAAGTTTACTACAAATAACTCTGTCTTAAAAACCACAAAGGTCTCCCCATTCCTGGCTAATTATGGCCAGCACCTACAAATGGGTTTTAAACCCTTTAGTAATATTCCTTATCTAGCTTATTAGGCCTTATAAGTTGCAAAAGCAAACAAATTTATAAAGAAGATAGAAGAACTATAGGAGTTCCTTACTAATAAAATAATATGGGCCTAGTCTGTCTATAAAGCTGTAGCAAATAAGAACTAAACCCTAGCACCAGCTTACCAAATTGGTAACTTCGTCTGGCTAGACGCAAGAAATCTAAACACGAAACGACCTACTAAGAAACTTAATTAAAAGAACGCTAGCCCTTATAAGGTTAAAAAAGTTGTCTCTCCTTATACCTACTAACTGAAGCTCCCTGATACAGTTAAAATCCACCCTATATTCTATACGTTAGTCCTCCGCCCTGCCGCCCCTATATTAGACGCCCTGCCTGGATAGATCTAAGACCCTCCCCTACTAGTTAAAGTGGATGGTAAGGATAAGTACCTTATTAAAAGAGTTAATGACATTAAGTATAATAAACGGAAACGCAAATATATATACCTTATAAAATGGAGAGGTTTTACTAAACCCTTATAGGAACCTGCCGACTTTGTAGGACTTATATAAGCCGCAGAAGACTTTTACAAACTCTACCTAGAACTACCACAGCCCTATCTCGCAGATGCTCGAGTTTAAAGGGGGGGTACTGTTATGGGACTGTTGGAATTACAAGGTTATAAGGTCACAGCGGAGGTGTCTTAAGGGTCTATTTAATGATAGAGATAACGCAGACGATGAATATTGATTGATTCGTGATGCAGTAGATACAGTTGATATCTATATAGATTGTATGCAGAGCTTGACCTCGCAATGTGTCTAGAGCTTAGTCAGCACCTTATCGCTAATTTCTGACACTCCCCTATGCTGACGACGCTCTCCTCGTCTGTCCTAAATAGGCAATTATAAAGCTATTCCCAAATACCTTGCAAGTGCCATTTGGCCTAC
>Ga0307507_10007880_pt1 | contig 15093 bp, 17 predicted proteins | sample 7_EM_MG_FD_207223 | JGI IMG/M metagenome (GOLD analysis project Ga0307507, IMG submission 207223) | Populus trichocarpa ectomycorrhiza microbial communities from riparian zone in the Pacific Northwest, United States - 7_EM | ecosystem: Host-associated > Plants > Roots > Unclassified | place... | reverse complement strand
CCACCCTCCTAACCTCCCCCTCGAACCGCTGCGCACACCTCCACCCCTCGAGCGCCACATTAACCAGCCAAAGCGCCCACACCCCGCGCCGGCGATCAACCCCATGCACCCTCAACCTCTTTGCCAAATTGACCACATCACGACACTTCTTGACCAAAATCCCAGCATGCACCACAGCAGTAACATCAAACTTCCAATCAACATTCCAAACCCTGTCGGCCAGAAAGCCCCCGACATACGGCGCCTCCCTCCCACGGAAAATCCAAAGCGCGATAACAAACGACAACGCGATGAACCAGCCCATAGCCAGGAACGAACCCGGCGACGTGGGCGGTAGGTACCGCGTGACGACAATGTCAGAGCGATTATCCACGACTTTCTCACTGGCGGCGGACATCTCCTTGAGCCGTGTGGCGCATGCTTCTTCCCAGTCGGAGTTTGCCCGCTCGTTCGCTGGGTCCGCGGGGATGGGGGGTAAGGGAGGGGTGAAGGGGATGGTGGCCGTGCGGGGCACGGGGTTGTACCAGACTTCGCGTAGCGGTTGGAGGTAGGTTATTGTTAGCTCCGTTGGGGTTATGGAGGTTACGACTATGTCCTGTGGCTCGAAGGCTTGGGCGTGGTGGGTTAGGAGTGGGGTGATGATTCTGGGTGGGATTTGGAGGATGAGGTTGCGCACGGGGAGGGGGTGAGCGAGGAGGGCTGTTGGGTCGATTTTGGTGGCCATTGCTGCCTGCTTGTTTGGTCGAGTTTGTTTGGTGATGATGATGGTGAAGGTTTTGATGATAGGGGAGGAGGGCATAGGGGGTTTTGTATAGTAGATGATCACTAGTGTCCGTATTATATATACTAGCCTTGTAAAAAAAAAAATCGACAAGACCTAGCCAAGGATTTTCCTCATGGCACGTGGTGCCACTTCGGGGATGCAATTGGAGCCTATCCCACTTTCCAAGCCCTTGGTACAGTAGGAGTCTACAGTAAGTTCACAAATGAGCCGCCATCTAAATTGTTCCCGTCTACCATCCCGATCTGGGAGTTGCGGTGCTTGTACTATATGTAGAAATTAACACAGTGGTCCCTCCCACGCTTCCCTCTTTAGTTTTAGAAGCGCCGCCTGCTTGTGTGGGAATGCGAACTCCTTTTCTTTGTAGAAACCGGCGTCCATGAGGTATTTGATGAATCTGCAATCGTATCAGCTCTCCCTTTCTGAATACCAATCTAGCTTTGGAATACTGACTTTGTGTTGTCAACCCTTGGTTCAAGCATCACCGTCTGCGTTCTTGGATCGTCGAGAAACATGACTACACTCGTTAGCTCTGTGACAAATCTAACAATACCCCACGAGTGACTTACAGTGCACCAGGCTAGAAATCCAAACCCCCACCCTCTGTGGCCCCCTAAACTTCTGTTCCCCAACCAGACAATGCACACCCCTATCCCACATATTCACATCGCTTGCATACCGTCCCAGTGCGTCTTCCTTAACCCAGTAAACCTCAAAGTATCCGAAAGGCTCATCGTCCCAACATCCGATCATTGGGAAAAAGTGCTTAGACCCCAATCCCTTCTTCAGGAATGATCTCGTCTTTTCCAGATCGTCAGCTTCCTCCCCCCAGAACATTGCGACCCTGGGATCGTTCATCCATCTGTGAACCACCTCCGTATCTTCGTCCAGGTCTGCCAATCTAAAAGTGAGGAATTGCCCGAATGATGAAATCCACCTAGTGTACATGTCACCGTTAGGCTGAGGGCGAGGTCTGACCGGATGCCTAACACGATCGGTAAAGGTGTACTCCACTGGCTTCGGCATGCGTAACGGCTTCTTAGCCGCGCAAACAGGGCTCAAGAACGGCTCGGGCGGTAACTGCCAGAATCCCACTCTAGTGGCATAGGCTCCGATCCATTCACCCGACGCTGCTCCAGAATCGGGAAACGATACCAATCCAGCTGCCTCAACGGCTTGCAGGTTGGCCAATTTGAAGAAGGGACCGGTGTTATTGAAGTGAACCTGCCAGCTTCCCTGAGGACTGCCTTGTTTATTCGGTATCAACTCCGCAGGGGGCGCAGGTAACTGAAAATACCAAAACAGCATCACCCAAACTTTGAAAAGTGCGTATTCTTCCTGATTATCCTCATTGCTGTAGTACCTGAACGATAGAACATCGTCGTGGAGGGTTGGGTAGGTAGAGGAAGATGATATTTCGATTCCCCATCTCAAGTGGTTGCATTCGAAATCAACTTTGCAGTCGTCACGGCCGTCTGTTGTTACATGAAGGGCAATTCGGTTGGGAAGGTGGAGCTTCTCGACTATGGGCCGGGGAGGCTCTTCCGGTTCATGTTGTGGCTCAGTGTCCTCAAATCGGTTGTCCTCAAACAGGGGCCCGGTTGGATCAGGAGAACGTGGGGTATGCAGATCTGGAGAGACCCGTGAGTGGATGGTTATTATATCTGATGGCATTGCAGATTTATCATTACACAACCTCACTTAGAAGGCCAAAATAAGGAGGAGAAAGTATTGTAGTTGGTGTAGTGGTGTTGGGAGGGAGGGTGGGGAAAGGAACCAGAGAGAGGGAGGGGGGGTAGGTTGTTTGGTAAAAATGAGGGGCCCCGATAGTCTACCCTCTTTCCTTGTATGGCGAGGTGCTTCGTGTTTGTGGCGGTCTAGCCAATTCCATGTTCCATTTCTCATTTTCCTTCGTTTAATATTGATTGGCACGAGAAGACGTTTCCCGATAGTGTGTTACAATAATATATATGAACATGACTATCAGATCCTTGTGGCTCAGAGCTTGGGGTTGTTTTGGTATAGTATTTGGATGTGTAAAAATTGAATCTGATAAGACCCATTGATGGCGGGGGTGGCTAGAGTTATCTGGTGTGAAATAGTACTGTAGAATTCTGCGCCAGACCAGAAGTAGCTATCAAATAACTGTTTTTGGCACCAGAATTGGGCTTTGGGGGCCATATTAGCTGGCTCCGCTCCTCAAGAGCTGCTGAATAAAATCATAAAACCCAATTATTCCATATCCCGCTCTGCCTCCCTGGTATATAACGAATTTTGCTGTTTCAGATAGCCCAAGAGATACGGTTTCCGCCAAGACAACGTGTTTCTCGAGGTTCTATTGTGCTACACATTTGAAACCAATCCTGTAAACAATTTGTTAAACAGTGAAAATTAATTGTGAACCTATCATACCACAATCCACAGTATTAGAAAAATCCATGAGTTTGATATATAGTATAGCTTGATATGAAGATTCACATAATGGAACACTAGGCTATAGAAAACATGCTAGGGATTCTGAGTGCTGGAGCTCCAAGAGAAGAGCGCAAGAGTGCTCCTAAGACAGCCAGTTTGTATGAAATTTCTGCATGGTAATTGCCGGCATGCTGGCTGACTTCTGTTACATACTGCCGGTGGTGGGTAGAACAAAGAGAGTTGATGACTTTATTATGTTAAATTCTCTACGATTCCCTTTCGTTCCCCTGCTCGGACAGAGTTCTTGTCATCGTTGATTAAACTTGTGCATTTTATATGGAATGGGGTGGATGGGATGTTAGTTCCTTTTGGGTAACCGTTTCCGCATATGCCTCCAGTGGCATAATGAACTCTTATCACAATTTGTTTTACTGAACTGTGGAGAAGAGGTTAAGCGAAGCGTTTCCAAGAGTTACGGCAGTCGTGCTCGGGTATAGGTGCTTGGAAGGGTATGAGAACTTTGCGGGCGTAGCTGCACTTGTATCTGGCACAGAGCAGGCTTTTTTCCGTTGGTTGGGTGGTTGTGCAACAACAGCCGTATTTTCCGATAAGGTACTTATTTTCAGGTACAAAGTGCAGGGCAACAGGCAAGGAGCATCCGAAATTCGTGTATCAACTCAGCATGGGCCCTCGGATACGCACAGATAATTAGCCATATACTTTTCTAATCCCTGTGTTCGGATATCTCTTGCCTGTTACTTGTGCCTGCGGGGGTTCACTTGCTTAATACCGGTACCGTATATCACAAAAGGAAAGTAAATTGTTTGAACGATATTGATCTTGGGCCTAGTGCCACAATTCGCTAACGACGGATCTTCTAATCCCAACAAAACAAAACGCCCAAGGACGACCTTGCCAAAGAGAAAATAAGAAAAGCCTGTCCCGAAAAGCAAAACCGATAGTATTTATAGAAAAGCACGTCTCTGCCACGTAAACCCTACCCATCCCAGAGCTCCTATTTACATCCCACCGCGAAGGCGGAGAACCAAGTGCAGAGTTGACTCTTTTTGAATATTATAGTCGCTCAAAGTGCGCCCGTCCTCCAACTGCTTGCCGGCAAAGATAAGACGTTGCTGATCTGGGGGGATACCCTCCTTCTCCTGGATCTTGTTCTTTACGTTGTCAATAGTGTCAGAGGATTCAACTTCCAAGGTAATGGTCTTTCCAGTGAGAGTCTTCACGAAGATCTGCATACCGCCACGCAGACGAAGGACAAGGTGGAGAGTGGACTCCTTTTGGATGTTATAGTCGCTCAAAGTGCGTCCGTCCTCCAACTGCTTGCCAGCAAAGATAAGACGTTGCTGATCTGGGGGGATACCCTCCTTCTCCTGGATCTTGTTCTTTACGTTGTCGATCGTGTCCGAAGACTCAACCTCGAGAGTAATGGTTTTACCGGTAAGGGTTTTGACAAAGATCTGCATACCGCCACGCAGACGAAGGACAAGGTGGAGGGTGGACTCTTTTTGAATGTTGTAGTCGGAGAGAGTTCTGCCATCCTCAAGTTGCTTGCCGGCGAAAATAAGACGCTGCTGGTCTGGAGGGATGCCCTCCTTCTCTTGAATTTTGGTTTTGACATTATCGATGGTGTCTGAAGACTCGACTTCAAGAGTGATTGTCTTTCCAGTCACTTTGAAAACTATTAGCAAATGGCAAGCAAACAAACAAACAAACAAGAAACAAGTCAGGAAACATACAAGTCTTTACAAAGACCTGCATACCGCCACGCAGACGAAGGACAAGATGAAGGGTAGACTCTTTCTGGATATTATAGTCCGAAAGGGTACGGCCGTCTTCGAGTTGTTTACCGGCGAAAATCAAACGCTGCTGATCTGGAGGGATGCCCTCCTTCTCTTGGATTTTGCCCTTCACATTGTCGATGGTGTCCGAGGACTCAACCTCCAAAGTGATGGTCTTTCCGGTAACTGTGTGCAGCATCAGTTTGTGGTTTCGTGAATAGATTTTGGGTTTGGAGAGGGGTCTCACGAGTCTTTACGAAGATCTGCATATTTGATTTTTGGAGGGATGAAGTTGAGTGAGTGTAAGCTTGAGAAATTTGAGGTTGTGTACTGTTTTCGGGCGTGGATGAGGATGGCGATGAGGATGGCGATGAGGATGAGGATGAGGAGGGATGAAGAGAGAGGGAGAGATAGAATCACGAGAAGAGAAGAAGATGGGCTTTAAATGTGCGGAAGCGAGGTTTGTGGGCTGGGACTGCCTGGGGGTAGGGCTAAGTTTGCCTTAGAGAGTGCGGTCCTGTTGGGTACGTCATATCACCGTAGCTGTCGTAACTAAGGTCTTGAGAGAGCCCCGTGGAACTCGCTGGAAACAAGTTTGTCCGGCCTTCGGTCTCCTTCTCTGCCTTGTATACGGAGTGGATATATCTGGGGGGATATATCAACGGGTGGTCTCCACCCGTCTTGAAATTTCCTCTGAGCTATCAGCTTAATGGTTGTAGCTAGCCTGGAGGCTTGTTCATTGCAATCAGGGCCTCTCACTACTCGAGCAGTACGCTTCCATGCGGGACGCTTATCTCTCTCCAAAGGACACATTTCATTCGCAGACGCAGTAATGGAACCTTTAATATACTTTTCTCTCACAGGAAATCGGCCGATAGGGGCTTCAACTCTTTGAGAATTCTACGGCACATTCCTTGGAACACAATTTGTACATAAGAAACCTCTGTATATTGCCGAATAGCTTTGGTTACATGGTTATCAATGCCTCCCTGCATTGCATGTTCCTGACGGCCCATGGCATAGAGACTGATTGGCCAAGCTGAAGTGGTTGGTTTCACTGAATATCAGAAACTCTGCAGCAGGCCAAACATAATCAATCCCACGTGGTCTGCGAACCGGTTTTCCAGAGTTCGCAATAACTTTGATCATATCTCACTCGTTTGGCCCAACATCCACCGGCAGAGTATCGAAAATGCATGACGAGGTGTTATCCTGCTACAGTTGGAGAACGGCCCATGTGGGGTACATCTTCTCAGTGCTAGCAGCGGGCTAGCCTCTAGGCCCCGAAAGATCTAAGGTTGGGGTATGTTGCGTCCTAACTTCTTTGTTCTCTTTGGCAACTCAATCACCCCGTTTATCTCGACCGAACAACCTATGGTGGACAACTAATCGCCAAGTGAAGATAAAAGGCAGGACGCCTCTTAAGTTCTAGAAAGCCAACACCTAGTCGCCGACTATCGCCGTTGTTCCCGTCGTGAGTCTTTTTTATCTGGATTGACCGCAGTGCCCACCTTCCACCTGCATTGGCGACCAGCTTTGACAACTGCTGCGACTGTGTGCCCAGTTCTGAAACAGAGGCATTTTATTTGCCGATAATAAGAAGCAAGCGCATATCAGGAGATATCCAAGTGCTCACATAAGAAAGCCGTACACCTGGGCTGTGCCTGTGTCTGTGTTGCCCTGTTGTGTGTTTCTATTACAGCGTGGTCAAAACACAAAACTTGGTAGTGTCGACATTGAAAATACCAGATGGCGGTTTCACACACGAGAACATACTGGCAGTCACACCTACAAGGTAGGCTCCATCTTGCAGCTTTTCACAACCCCCGAATCAGCCCTCCGGGCAACTTTCCCCTCCCTTGTATTCTCCTATCTTCTATAACTTCAATGCTGTGAAAGCCGAGAGAGCTACACTCACATACTTTGGGAGAGGTGATATAGAGCTCTGTGCCTCCAAACGCATTCCATCTCCTACTTACGAAGTTTACGAACATAGCGGCGGAAGCATACCCTCACCCCCCAGCCCCGATCCCGGGCCAGCAGCATCACCGCACTCCGGGCAATCGTGGTACTCCTGCGTTGTTAGTGTAGCCGGCAGAGAGTACGAAACTAGTTATGTGTACAAAGCCGAGGAGAACGCCAAAGAGAAAGCAGCAAAAAAGGCCTACGAAGCCCTGAATTCCACTGCCTAGGGGGTGGCTTCCCACGCGTGTGCCGACAGGGCTGATTAGTGGGGGGGAATGGCAGTTGTGGCCACCGGGTGCGGGGAGACCTCGTGCGCTGTGCAGGCACACGGGAGCTGGTACGGATCTGGACGGACAGAACCTGGTTTTTCTTGTTTTTTCGTGAAAGTAAATCTGGAACACGCACTCGGTATGGGCATCAGTACAGCTCGATTTCCGGCCTCTCAATCCTTTCTCTCTCTTTTTTCTTCTCTCTATTTCCTTACTTTCCCTATACTATTCAATTTACATCAATATTTTCTCTTTCCCTATTTTCTTACTATTAAATTTCTCTCTACTTCTCCACACTTCATGGAGACTCTACTGGCCTTTGTTCAAATCGTTATGGCTTTCTTCTCAGGATGTCGGGTGATATGCAATACTTATAGGTTAAAAACCGAGTCCCATTTTTGTTGGGGTTATTTTAAAGGTGCAGTAGATGAGATAGAGGATCAAAGAGCAGGAAGAGAGCGAGCCATTGGGGGCAACCATTCCATTTACGATGTAATATTAGCTAGTTGCTGCAACTTACAAGTATTGTTATGATTGTATCTTAGGTCCCCCTCGATCAAATCGGCACAGGAATGGGGTTGTCGCCTATTGCTCTACCGTATCTCAGGCTTGTTTTTCCTAGGCCACACTCCCCCGGCCAGCGAGGGATGCGCCACATTAGACCGAGTCTATTTCTTTACTTTTTCCACATTGAAGATATTCCGATGCTCTTTCTAGTTTCTGATTAATACGCTCATTCACCCGCTCATGTTCACGGGCTGCTATTATCGCACAGGAGCTAGTCTTCCAGAGCGCTAAGAGACGCGATTCGTGGGCTTGATGGGCGGATGCTGCCACAAAGAACCGCTCTAGCCCCCCAGAGCCGGCTTGCAGGACCCCTCATGCAGTCAACGAATCATGTACCCCAGAATTCCTTCCAACATCAACGGTATCTCTCATTCTTGCTCAGTAAGTCCTCTCAGATATCACAATTGCACTACGGTACATCGGCCTCTTGGTCCAGTTTGCAAACGAACACCTGTTCCTCAGCCCTCCTGCATGTTCTTCCAAGCGCGCACCAGTACGATCCGTTCACGTATGCGAGGAAGTCCCGAGTCTCTAATCCTAAGTCCTGAGGGTAACACTAGATAATGCTAGGCTTCTTCTTTAATACCCCATTTAGGATCTGCTGCCGTTTTAGGACACTGGTACCCCAAGACCAATAGGGGAGAATTGGACTCTTCGGGTATCCTCCCTATGGCTTTAACCCCCCTCACCCCTCTCCCACCACCCGGCTAACCCCCATCTCCCGACTGGCAACTCCTCTGAGGTCATGTAAGGAGTAGGGAGTATGAGAAGAGGAGAAGAGGGGAAGATTGAGAAGGTACAGTATCGTATGCGGAGGAGTGAGAAGTAGCCAAGGCCGCAAATCGATCTCGAAACCCCCGTTGTTGCCTAGGAACCGCAGGTTACAGCAGTACTTTTACATCTGCCCCAATATCCAGCACGTATAGCGCAATATTGACGACTTCGTCGATCATCTATTTCGCGCCGCTTCAATGCGGGACCTATTTGCACGCTCGCACTCTGATTTTCCTCACGCAAGGCCTGGCGCACTTCCTGCTCGCGCAGGCCTTAAAAAAAACGAAAGGCCGTTAGTTATGCCAACGCATCAATGCATTTCGTCCTCCAAAGTTCGTTTCTGCCTATATTATCAATATGTCAGCTGGAGGCCAGTCAATCCGGAAAGGAATAATCCAAGTTCTCTTTACTTGATGCATTTTCGGCAAGCCAACCGGCTAGCGGTCTTCAGTTGAATTGAAATAGCTAGATAAAAGCTTCTATGCTCTTTGTCACGCTCAGTACAGCCTAAGTCTCTCCCCCTTAGAATACCGTAAGTAAACCCTTCTGCTCGTGTGCTAACTTACCTCTCAAGCTGCCCTCTGCCGTCTTATCTGCCCTCTGAATTGTTCTGTGTGCCAGCGGGTCCTCTGGATCCGATCTGTTAAGCCTGCCTCCTCTCCCTATTTCCTCCTTCCAATCCTTTATCTTTCTTTTTTTCCTTTCCTTTTCTTTACTTAGCACCGTGCCCTAAAGCTAGGCTTTAGGGGAAAAAGAGTCCCACGATTATCGGGGTTGGCTTCGGCTATTCATGGGATTGAGCGTAGGTTGGAGAGACGAATTGATATACTTAGCCTGGCAAGGCGAAATTTTCTGATACCCCAAGTGGGGAGGGGAAGAAGGCCGAGAGGTTATTAGAAGTGCATACTGCAGTGAAAAAAATTCAATCGAACGAATCGATTTTCATGACACTTGAATTCCCTTTCTTGGGGTCCTCATTGTCTCGTAGGAAGAGAGGGGATTCCTCGCTCGTCTCGGAAGACTTCTCGGCACTATCGTACCAGTAGTCTGTCTCCCACTTATGGGCGAAGGGGCGGATGTTCCTCATGCGTAGCTTCACATGGAGTGGGGAAGATGCTCTTCTCTTACTTACCTACCTTCTTCCTTTGTTTTTATTCCCATTTCATCTTCGGCACCTTTAGCTATGACCTGGAGCCGCGAATTGCAGACCAAAGTAGTGACCCTGGGCGCCAGACATAACATGGGTGGCTTAGTGACTCCAACGCGTCTCGATATCGCCACCCCACCCGAATATGTTTCGAGATATTTCGTTTTGGCGTCGGACGACTACTCGAGTAGTCTTCTGGGTTGCCCCTCTCACCTTCACTTCTGTCCTCCCTCATACCATTCCCACTCCGGCAATTCAGTCTGTCCCGCTCCCGCTGGTAGAGAAAAGCAAAAAAGCAACGGGAGCGCTGTCACGGGAGACAGCACTCATTGGCAGTGAGATAGGGATTAGGTCCACCCCCTCCCCCAACGACGTATCGTGGAGCATGGTTGCTTACAGGGGGGGGAGGGGGTTCGAAAGCATACAGTATCATTCGATCAGATATCATCCACCATCCTCCGCTTCGACGTACTCAATACCGCCGGACCGTTTCTATTCGTTCACCAACCGCAGAGCTTCCTGCCCCAGCGAATCGGCCACTCCCAGAGGATGACAGCTATGACTGAGGGCCCCCCGCACTCCGGGTCATATATTACAGCTGCTGTGCTCTCTCTGGAGCAAGACCGAGGACAACTCACCTACACCCACCTACTGGCCCTCTCAAGAATTGAACCACACTACAACAATCCCTCGCTCTCCCCTTCTACCACTTGACTTTTTCGTATAAGACGGTTCTAGGTCATATTTCCTAGGCCGCAAGGTACGATCGCCTTCATTCAGCAAGTTCGGGGCAATTTCAAATCTCTCAAAGACGGCATGCCAATTGCTGGAAGAAACCTGAGAAAGCAATAACTCCCCCTCTCCGTCCCTCTCCCAGCCGTGTATCGAATACAAGGGCATTCCCCAGAAATACGCTATCATCCGGCGCTCTCCACCACCTCCGGCCGTGGCAAGAAACGTACCATATACCTTTCCACATAGCACACGCACGGCCCTAGCTCCCGCGCCCTTTGTGCTAGAATCCAGCCCTTAACCCGTTTCACTATCACCTAAAATGTATTACATCTTGTATCTCTCGAGTGAGCCTTCCCCACCTCCCCAATATCTCACTTTGACATATATCCGTTAGCAAACACAATACTTAAGCTTAATTGGCCTTTGTTTCCCATACTTCCCATGCACTTCCCCGCAGAAAAAGCACCCGCAGCCTGCTAGTCAAACAGGGATATCAGAAAACTAACAAGCTATCTCAAACAAGGTCTCTGCCGTCGCCGTAGATGGTCAGACCCGCACTACGAGTGCCAGTACCTTCCCTCGGGGATCTCGTGTATAGTGCGGGTCAATAATAGGGAGTACCAGTCAGAAGGCGTGGTGGAGAGCGAAGTCCTCGCACGCGAAGCTGCAGCAATGCGCGCTTATTTGCTCTGCCGGAATTTTTCTGTGACCGACGGCGCACACCCTGGCACCAATGCACTGGGCTCTGGGAATGGTACGTCGCCCCCGTCACAGCAGGCTGCATCATCTCTCGCAGGCGGCCTTGCACCACCGCATCGTGGATATCCTGGAGCCGGAGCCGGAAATACGTATATCACTGGCTCACTACCTGGCCAGGGGAACTTGCCCATGAATAATGGATCCTCCGGTAGGATGGTCACATCCCAGGGGGTTGTCATCGTGGGCCATCCGCAGGTCGGCACTTGACTTGAGTGTTTCGGAAAAGAAACGGGTTCGTAGTGTATCTTCGTGTGGTGGGAATGGAGAGTGCGGGGTTTTCCAATTTTCTCTTATTTTTTTATTTTATTTTATTCTCCCATATGGTCCCCCTTTCCCCTCTTTTTCCCCTTTTGTGCCTGCTTTTGCCTCTTTCTACCCCTTGCTAGTTTTCTGATGCTGGAGACTCTTATCTATTGGATGAAGTTAGTGATAAGATTCCCCTCCCCCGCACTTTGGCATTTTTTCCCGTTTCCTGAAAGGAGATCGAGAAGTCTTCGCTGTCGGCATGTATCGGTCATATCTCCTTTTGCATGATGTCCTCAATCATATATCGCGCTAGTTTTTGAAGAGAAAAAAAAAGCAGTTTTCTTTCTTTTTTCCTCCTCCCCACTTATGTGTACTTTACCCCCTCACTCATTTTTAACTACGACTTCGAACGTACTTTATAACGGCGGAAGTCCTGGCATAGTTAGCAATTCTGTGGATGTAGACGCTACGAGAAGCTTTGATAAGGAGCCACGTAAATCTGCTGTACCAGAGTGACACTTCCGAAAGAAATATGGCTTCGTGCTTGGGGGTGATAGGCTGTTTTCGGAAATATAGTTTAGTATAAGGGCTATTAGATGGCAGCTTTTTTCTGGTCTTGTGTCACTGCCCCTTGCCTTTTCTTTTTTCCTCCTCACAACGAGAGGATGGGGGAAGGCCTTAGCCCTAGGAAAATATTGGACGCACGCTCTAAGCAGAGATCCTGTACTAGCTATTGGTCCCACAAAGCAGTGTGCCGATCCGATTCAACCATGGCTCTGTTGCCTCCAAAAAACAGGAGCCTTGTTATGATATTGAACTCGGGTACCGGTACTCGATTATTATTGTCTTTCATAAGTAGGCAGGAGTTTGCAGCAGTGTTAACTTATACAGTTACTATATCTACTATTACCGTACAATGCGTTAGCCTGATGGTCGTTGTATAATACGGCACGTACTCGAGTAGACTAAGAGTTTCTACTAATCGGTCTATCCCCGATTAAGTACGGTGGTACTGTGCATTCATAATAAACTTTACTTATACACCCAACACTAGACTAAACGAACCCATTAGAGTAACGAAAACATTACTAGTAATATAGTTTTCGGGTACAAGTACAAGTAAGCATCAGGGTATAAAAGCCCCCCATTAAAACGTGATTACCCCAGTAAGATCTGAATAAATAAAAAAAGCACATTCTCGCGGACCATACCAGCAGAGCCCTACCGGTAAGTTACGTCGTTGAACAGGAGGTCCGAGACCCCTCTCATGTGACCGAGAAAACACCACAACACTAAACACATCGTCAAAGCGTCAACCCCCCCGGTCAAACCCTTTCTGCTGTGCCGGATATCAGTCACTTTTAGCGTGGTGATAGACAAGGCTATCATCTCGACTAACCAAGATATCACCTATTAGAGGAATAGAAAGTCAGCCTACGATAGCTAAACAACAAATCTGAGTTTCGCTAAGTTGAAGGAAAGCCACTAGGACTACCGGTACCTCCCCGAGCTAGGGGTGGGAAAAAAAATAAAAAATACTCCAGTTCGTCAAAATAGGGCAAGGGACTCGCTTTAGCGATTTACGAGTTGATATTCGCACTCGCACATCCTAGCACGAATCAACTAAACAGCATCGCGGCTTGTGGATCTGTCCCCGCACTGACAATTCACCACTGCTGCGCTGTCGGGAATAAACCTTGCGTAAGGGTAAGGAAAGCGCGAGGGAAAAAAAGACTAAAAAAAACTCGAGGTCCCCGCCCCCCTTTCAGGGGATTTTTCCCCAGTCGCCAGTTCATCGCATGCACCCCGGCCGTTACGTGAACGTTAGGTTCCAAAGGGCCTTTCAGGCTAGCGAGTGATGTTTCATGACGGCTGAGCACTAGTGTCTATCGGTTGGTATCGACTACCACCACGTCAAGGGCAGGAAATGAAGAGAGGTTTTTTTTGTTTTTCCTTTTTCTACAGTGTCGTAATGAGATTCATGTCGTTTGAGTGTTGGCCGGCCGTTTTTTTTCTCTTTCGCCCTGATTGAACATCACATCCCTGGTTACTGCTGTGTGTTGATCTGGGATTGGATTTGTTGTTGTGGGACTTAGTAATTACTTATTTGGATCAGGGATTGATAAGTTAGGTGGAAGGGTGGGGGGCAGATAAGGAAGAGTGGTTGAGGGTAAAGGTAAGTGGTAAGACGAGCAGGGTATGGGTGTCCCGAGACTTTACGGTTATTGGTGTTGAGCAAGAGAAATGCTCTAGGGCCACATACCCTGTCCGTCTCATCACTTACTTGTATCCCTCTACCCGAGCACTTGTCCTTCGTACAGTAAGGTCAAAGCGCGAACAAGCTTTGACCAATGATGCTGAGGCAAACAATAGGGTAGGTTCCTTGTGAGCAGGCTAGCCCAGCCAGCCCGATGGAAACGTGCAGGTGCTCGAGTGTATGGCTCGTTACACATCCCCGCAAGCCCCAGCTCAGCAGGAGGGTGATGTCTGGGGTGGACGCACGGACCGTGTCTCTCCCACGAAGAGGCCGTTCTGCCCTGCTTGATTACTCCCCAGCAGGGGCCGCCGTCGCCGCAGAAGTAACTACCGTCCTCAACAAGAGCAGTAGTGAGCAGGTGGGATCCCTGGTGCCTGCATGTCCCCTGTATGTCCAAGGATGTGAAAAAGTGACTGCTTTTATTCTTTCTTTCCTTCTTCCTTCTCTCCCGTTTCCCGGTGGTGGGGGGAGGAGGGGAGCGAAGGAGCAAGGGGGGAAAGACGCCATGAACCTAATTCGTGGGATTCTCTCTGCGAAGCCGATATAAAATCTCCGCCAACGTTATTGCGCGGGTTGGCATCTTTGGTTAGGAACCCTAACCCTATAGTGCTCGGATCTCTTAGTGGGGAGTCTAGAACACACATATTACTACGAGAGAGGAGTTGGGATGTGAGATTGGAATAACGGTATGGTATGCTATCATACGAGTACTTGGCTGGCACATCACCTGCCATGGGCTGTTAGGTGATTTTGGTGACTTAGCATACTCAAATACAGCCGCTAGCTGCTGCATACCTGATCATTGAGTGAATTGGTTCTATTCGTGAATTGTTCCGAGCCTATGATTTTGGGAGTGCTTATTGGTGTTTGGAAGGCTGCAGGAGCTAGTCTGGTCTGTTAGGCTTATTTCTACGTCACTGAGAGCGGTTTTAGGAATGTCGGTGCGGGGACTGCAGGTTATTTTAATCTATGCTAGGTCGATCGCGATAGTCTTTCTGCGATATATTGTAATGTAGGTTTAATACTCGAGCATAGGAAGAGATAGGCAAGAATCTTGTCTATGACTTTAATGCATACACTAGGATGTGCGTAGACGTTAGTGAACTAGCATGGCACGACATGTAGGGTGCGCAGTACAGTAAGAGTACTAGTACTTGAGTACATACGAGAATTACACACGACGACTTCTCCGACAATACAAAAAGGAAAAAGAAAAAGAAAAGAAGAGCATAAATTCATATCCCACCACTAAATCACCTCAAAATCGATACCTAAAAAGCCAATCCGCGGCACTCTCTAGTATAGATAACCCCCCCCCCCCCTTTCTCGCCACAACTCCAATCAGACCCTCAACAACTCCTCCCTCCAGGCATATGCAGCGA
>Ga0307507_10007878_pt1 | contig 15096 bp, 4 predicted proteins | sample 7_EM_MG_FD_207223 | JGI IMG/M metagenome (GOLD analysis project Ga0307507, IMG submission 207223) | Populus trichocarpa ectomycorrhiza microbial communities from riparian zone in the Pacific Northwest, United States - 7_EM | ecosystem: Host-associated > Plants > Roots > Unclassified | place... | reverse complement strand
TAGTCCTATTATAGTACCCCCCCTTTAGCTAAAGGTCTAAAACAATTTAATTTAGTTAAGAATTTATAACTTATTGCGTTATAAGCGTTATAATATATTTTAAGTTCTTTTTAATTTTAAGTTTCCTACTATTATGTTTTATATTTTTATGTTAAGTAGTAGTTATTTACCTTTATATTATATCTATCTAGCTAAAGTAGGCCATAAAGAATAGTCCTTATAAAATTCTTTTATTAAGGAAGGCATATTAGCCTTAATCTAATTATAAGTTTCCTAGGTTTGTATTTTATATCCTTTCTACTTAATAAGAAGTTTAAATTATTTAAATTATATTTTCTATTATATATTATTAATAAAGTTAATAAAGTAAGAACTGTTACTATTATTAACAGTTATAAAAAGTAGTAGTAGCAATTTATAAGTTATAGGATTATCCTTTAAAAGTTATAATAAGCTTATATAAAACATTAGGTGTATTTTTATCTTAGTTAATAGTTTAAGCTTATAGGTATATAGGCTTAGTTTCTTCTTAATTTAGTATAGGCCCATAAATTTCTAATTAAGTTTCTTTAAGGGCCATTAAGTCTATAGGTTTTATATATTTAGGTAAATTATATTACCTTCCTTAAAGTCCTATACAGGAGCTTATTCTTTATTTACATGCCATTCCTATACTATTTAAGCGTATATTAATTTACTTTATAATAGTTCCGTTAACTACTTTATTTAATTAGTAAAGTTATATATATTAATTAACTAAATCTATTTAATCGTGGGTCCTATTATATTAATTTTAGGTTATAGTTTAAATCTAAGTTAAGGGTCCTGTCTATAGGTTGCGTAAAACAGCGTTACGCCTATTAATATATTTATTATATTATTCGCGATAAACCTAGCTAAGGGCAGCTATTTTTCCTAATTATTTTACAGGTAGGAGCAGTATATTTATAGGTATTATTCCATAATTATATTTATAATTTTAGTTTAACTATCTATCTCTAAATAGAATGTAGTTAAAAGTTATATTTAAATACTTAATTATTTATATAGGGCTTACCAGAAATTTAAAACAAACTAGCTTCTATAGTTAGATATCATTAAGTTAGAAAGTCTATATAGTTTAAAGACATGCTTAATAAAATATTTAGCTACTAATATTACATTAATTAAGTCCATAGGAATTATATATTGTATTTTTATAAAATAGTTAATAACCACTATAATATTTATAAACCTATTACTGCTAGGCAAGTTAACTATAAAGTTAATTAAGATATTGCGCCATTTTTATATTGGAATTAGTAGCAGTTAAAGTACTCCTTACTTTTTTATATAAGAGGTCTTTCTATATATATATAATTAAATAATTATTCATTGCTTAACGTCCAATACAGATCCCTATTGGGCCCACGCGGACTACTCCTTATTTACATGTAGGGAGAAAACTCTGCTTAAGAAAACCCCGTGATCCATCTCCCTGCCTTTTAGAACTCGCCTACTTAGCGCCTATAAGTCGCCTATAGTGCTCTTCTACCTTACTTTTTAACCTCTTTAGGAACCACTACTGCCGTAACAAGCCTATAGACGCGCTAGTATTATAAACTTTACTCTACTACTATAGAGTTATTAGGGGGCGCCTATTGCCCGCCCCTTTGCCTTTTATTACTATTTCCCCTACAACCTAAAACTGGTCTAGCACACTTTAGCTAATAAGCCACTAGGTAACCGCCTTAAGACCTTTTTATATTAAGAGTAGTGTATTATAGTTCTCTGTGCTAGCTATTAAGAGCATTACTTCTTAGTTAGTGTATAAGGGGCATAACAGTATTATATATTTTGGTGTCTATTTTGGCCAGCTATATTTACATCTTAGGCTACCTACTAGGACACCTACCTAGTAGAGCCAATCTTTTAGTCCTATTATTCCTATTCTTAATAGTATTGCCATTATATTTTCTACCTTTGTTAGGCCTTCTTAGAGCCCTTAAGTATTTACCCCCTATAGCGTTAACCATACTATAGCTTAGGTTCCTCTTGTCTAAGTCAGCCTCTATACCTTTAACTCCTATATATCTCTTCAGCATTAGTCTAACCAGTATTGTATTGCGGTAGATGGTTTCCCAGTATTCTTTTATACTCTACTTTAGCTCCTTTCTCTCTCTTACTATTGTCTTTACTAGCCTCTTACGCGTCTCCCTTCCTGCTCTATATAGGCCTAGGCCCTAATACAGCACTGTTCTTCTTTACCTATTTCTCTAATATATCTTCCCTACTTTAGGGTTGTTGGTTTGTTCTCCTATAGGGCACCCTAGGGTCCCTCCATAGTTTATTTAGGCGTGTCTTGATATACTTTATAACATTAGAGTTGCGTTTATTTTGCGCCCTTTATATTACAGCGGCTTCAATATATAGTTATAAGGGGGGAATATTAGCTTCCTTCTTAAGCAGTGCTATAGCTGTTCGCTTATACCCACCTGTTATGCTCTAGAGGCAGGCTATTTGGACCTTTTAGAGTAGTTTAAGGAGTGATTTAGGGGGGCCTTTCTTAGTTTCTCCAATAGCCCAAATACTAGATCCATATATTATGATTGGCCGGACAACTGCTATGTATAATAGGCGTAACCTCTAGAAGCATGGGCCCTATATGGAATTAACAATCCTAGATAGTGCAATATACTATACTTGGCCCTTACAGGCCGCTTGTGCCGCATGTGTACTCCACCAGAGCTTGCTGTCTACCTATACTCCCAATACCCTTAGGCCCTAAACTGGTTAACCCCCAAAGCCTTAGATGTAGATTATATGCTAGAGATCTGCAGATTAGTTACATTTTCTTATAAAATGGATTAGCTAGTATTTCTCTAGTAAGAATTGGACTCCATATTGTCTTGCCTATTCTATATAACGTATTCCACCATCGAGCCGGCCAAACCATCGAGCCGGCCATTTTTCCTTGGCATAACCAACTTTCTCCTTATTACGTAATATCTCAACAACGCAACGCGATAGCTATTTAATACGAAGGTAGACTTAAGCTTGCTCTTTACGCTTATAAATCTAGCCAATTTAAGAGACTATAACGCGCTGCTATAGCCTTTAACGTTATGCACCAGAGACTCTCTAATCGGCTCTATAGAATCGCCTCTTAAACCTAAACCCAACCTAATTGCTAGAAGCTTACTGCGACTAAAGAGTAGATAATTATCCAATACATCCTTAACCTCGATTCGCGAGGATTTGCGCCCCGGCTATGCGAGGTGGCAGATATAGCTAATAAAGTGCTAGGTATTTGCGGTGGTGAGCTAGTTGGCAAACACTAGGCTAAGAGATTTATAACGCGTTTAGATTAGCTTAAGATAGCGTTTAATTAAGTAAAGGATTGCTAAAGAATACTCTAAGAGGATCCAGAGATAATTAGCGCATGGTTTAAGCTAGTAGAGGACACTAAAGCCAAGTACGGCGTCCACGATGATAACATGTATAACTTTAACGAGACTGGCTTCCAGATGGGCGTTATTGGCTTAATAAAGGTTGTTATAGGTGTAGAGAGACGCGCTTAACCAGAGCTTATTCAGCTAGGTAATCGCGAGTAGGTTATAGTCATCTAGAGCATCTGCGCGGCTAGGTATACAACCCCGCCTTTTATTATCTATAAAGGACGCGTCTACATCTCTGTATAGTACAAGGAGGCTAATATCCCGCGCAATTAGAAGCTCTCTGTCTTTAAGAACGGCTGGACTAACAATATGCTTAGTCTAGAGTGGTTAAAGCACTTTAATAGGCACACAAAAACGCGCTAGGTGGGGGGGTACAGGCTACTTATTCTAGACGGCCATAAGAGCCACCTAAACCAAGATTTTAAGGACTACTGCCTTAAACATAAGATCCTTACCCTCTATATACCAGCCCACTCTTCGCATATCCTCTAGCTGCTTAATATGGTTTACTTCTTGCCGTTAAAGCGCAAGTACTCCTAACGCGTTAGAGACTTGGCACGCCAACGCGTCTTCTATATTAATAAGGAGGGCTTCCTACCAGCCTTTAGAGACGCGTTTCTTAACGTATTTATAGAGGCTAACTGCCAAAAGGCCTTTAAGGCATTAGGACTAGTCCTTATTAATATATAGGTGGTTCTAGGTCGCCTTAAAGTACGGCTATATACCCCACCAGCACCCCCACTATAGGAGACGCTATGGTAATTAAAAACACTAAGTAATACGCATAAATTCGGATTTTAGTTAAAGCTAGTAAGCAACTCCTTTACTTAATTACCTGTTATAGCTTAGGCTGGCTTCTCTTAGCTTATAAAAGGTAGTAAACTTATGCTATACCAAAACGCGCTTTAAGCAGCCCAGATTTCTAAGCTTAAAGAGCAATTAGCAGTAATAACCAAAAGAAAAACACGCAAACGCAAGCGGATTTAGCATGGTGGCATAATAGAGTATAGTAAGGCTGCAGCCTAGGTGGCCGTAGAGGCCTCTGTAACTGCTAGGCGGTTAAAAAGGGCTCATAGTAGTGGTAATTAAGAAAGAGCTTAGCCTGCTCTACAGCGCTATAGAAACTGTAGCAGGACTGGGCACAACGCGCGCACGTGTAAAAAAGATATAGAGATATCTTCTGAAATAGATGCAAGCACGACGTACATAGGTTCCTTGCTTGATAGCGATAAAAATGAAGATGCGTAGCATGAGTTAGTCGTGCCAAGGAAAAATGGCCGGCTCGATGGTTTGGCCGGCTCGATGGTGGAATACGTTAGGTATTATAGGCTTTCTCTAATATTCTACAGTTCTCTGCGGCTGTTGGCCTATATATAATTAGGGTTATATCGTTAACAAAGCCTATCCCTTAGGTCGCCCCTTCCTTAAAGGAGTTAAGTAGGTTGCTTATAAAGAAAAGGAAGAGTATAGGCGAGAGTGGTAATCCTTATAGTATTCCTGTTACAACTATAATAGGGGGGCTCTAGTATCCGCTAAAGACTAGTAATGTTTCTTTCTGGCCTATAAACCCTTAGATAAACTATATAATCCATTCTAGGAAGCCCTTTGCCCTAAGGATATATAGGAGGCGCTCGTAAGGTACGTTATTGTAGGCACCGCTTATATCTAAGCTAAGCATTGACACAATAAAGTCCCTTCGCATCGCCCATGCAGACTTAATGGTAGCAGCGAGTAGTATAAGTGTTGATAGTGTTAAGCGGTTCTTTCTTACCCCCATTTAGCTTTATAGTAGTAGGGCATATTCCTCAGCTATATCTGCTATATAGTCCGCTATTACCCTTTCTAAGATCTTACTAAGGGTGTTTTCTAAGGCAATAGGGCGGTAGCTTCCTGGGGTTAAGTAATCTGCTTTGCCTTCTTTTCGAAAAATAACCATCGTTATGGCTCTGCTGAGTCGCGGGTAGTAGCCTATAGCAAGGCATACTCTAGCTACGTCTACAAGCTAAGGTACTATAAGTGGTCTACAGCAAGTAGTTATATAGTAGAGTTCGGTATGCCTGCTTACTTAGGCCTCTACCCTAGTTTTCTAGTAGCTTTCCCTTATCTAGGCCTAAGGGCCTAGGGCTTTCCATAGGCAGTTAGCTGCCACTACCACTTATATAGGGAATTTCACCATTCTCTTGGATATCTTATAGTGGGTTATTGGCCTAAGTACCAGTCCGCCCCCTAGTAGTCTGTATAAGAGTCTCCTCCTAGAGTTAGTACGCTTTTATATGGCTTAGGAGCCTTCCATAACCTCTAGTTTTACGCCTCTTTTTATTGTTTCCGCCGGCATGGGCATAAGCTGCCATTTATAGGGGTTATAACTCCCATCTTACGCGCCTACTGGCGTAATCCTATAAGGTAGGTAGTTATATAGTAGAGTTCGGTATACCTACTTATCTAGGCCTCTACCCTAGTTTTCTAGTAGCTTTCCCTTATCTAGGCCTAAGGGCCTAGGGCTTTCCATAGGCAGTTAGCTGCCACTACTACTTATATAGGGAATTTCACCATTCTCTTAGATATCTTATAGTGGGTTATTGACCCAAGTACTAGTCCGCCCCCTAGCGGTCTGTATAAGAGTCTCCTTCTAGAGTTAGTACGCTTTTATACGGCTTAGGAACCTTCTATAGCCTCTAGTTTCACGCCTCTTTTTATTATTTCCGCCGGCATAGGTATAAGCTGCCATTTATAGGGGTTATAACTCCCATCTTATACGCCTACTGGCGTAATCCTATAAGGGCATTGTGGCTGCATCCTATAGTATAGAAGCCTTAGGTACCTTCTATAGTTAAGGCCCAGACAAAACCTCTCCTACCTAAGTAACTTCTATTTACTCCTTAAGTATATCTTACCAGTAAGCCACCCTAAAGGCGAACGGTTTTATCTGTTAATATACTAACACGCGCATCCGTTCTCTTAAGCCACGTAGTAGTCTCTTTAGCTAGGACGTGATCCTACCTACCTACTAGGTGCACTAAGGGTTAGAGCCTAGCTAAGGGGTAAGGTCCTTAGAGCTAGCAATAGCTACTATATACTACGCCCTATAGGAGGCCAGTAGTAATATAGGGGCACAACACCCTATATACTTCCGGTTTCCGTTTTACGTTGCCTATAAGGGTCTCCCTATAATAGACTAACCGTATCTTGCAAAATGGGGTTATAGACTAGGTCTTACTAGGTAACCTACTCTACCCTATTCTACTAACTAAGCTTATATCCCCCCCTTTTATAAGCTAGCCTATATCTTTAACTATTAAGTCCTTATCTAACTAGCCTATATTTCCCCTATAGCCTCCCCTATATATATGCATTAGGTTATATACACCACGCCTATTAAGACCCTCCTATAAGTCGCCTTATATATATACGCATTAGGTTATATACACCACGCCTATTAAGACCCTCCTATAAGTTACCTGTGAGTTAACTATAGGTCAACTATAAGTTAACTATAAGTCAACTATAAGTTAACTGTAAGTCGAGCGCCATGGGGCTATTAAAGCTGGCCTATATTTCCGCTGCCTAGAGCTTTACCTATGTTTCCACCTTATTGAGCGGTCTGGTTGCCGTCGCGTCGCTATCACGTTGCTGTCGCGTTGCTGTCGCTGTCGCTGTTAACCAGGTCGCGCGCACTATGCCTATTAAGACCCTCTTCTAAGTTACCTAAGTGTACTAGATACCAGATAGGCCCTTATAGAGGGGCCTTAACAAGTTCTCTAGGTAGGGCCTTAATAAGTTCTTCGCGGTGGCCTTAGGGCCTTAATAAGTTTTGTATAAAGTATCTACAACGCGTTAACCTTAATAAGTTCTTATAATAGGAGGATCCCTATACCCTTATTACGCTTACTTCGCGATCTTAGAGCTAGTGCAAGCCTAAGAGTGTCCTGTTATACGCCTAGGACGCGTCTATATTAACTAGCTGGATAAGGCCAGTTTTGGGCCTAGCTGCGAGCCAGGTAGTTATATATCGGGCAGTTTTTATATCCCATTTTCCCTTAATGGGCCTCCCTAGATGGTAGAACAAGAGCTCTAAGCGGAGGCAGTAAGGCTCCTAGTGTTATTAAGGGCGATGCTTTGCACGCGTCGCGGGCTCATCACCACAGAGTTAAACGACAGCGCTACACGCGCTGCGACGGCTCTCTACCATCGCCTCTGCACTTGGCCATTAAGAGGAATAGGATTCCAGATAATGTTTCCACCCGCGGCGACATGGACGCGTGCAGTAGGGCTTTGCGGGCCTATATATATATATCCTATATACTTAAACGTATTTTTATATATAGTTATATATTATAGGCCAGTAATATTGTTGGTCACACAGGGTGACTTACCAATAACGACTACTCGAGTAGGTTATAGTGATGTTGGTTAATAGCTTCATTTTTATTAGAATAAGGAAGGGCGAGGAGCTTAAGACTCCTCGCCACACTAGTGCCGCGGCGTCACGTGACGACCGCTTGCCTAATTCCCAACACTAGCAACTCTTCTTTTGTGGTTGCCATCTATATATAAATACTGCTTAACTAGCGTAACAAATATCAATCCTCCTCACTTACTATTGCTACTATAATATAAGTCTTGCTGTTCTAAAATTTGCCTCTTAGCACGTGGTGCTTTCTTACTTGGAGTCACGGGTGGATATCGTGTTAGGGCCGCTAAGGCGCTAATTATAAGCGAGCTAATAGCGATTTTCTATACCAGGTATAGAAAATCCTAATTGGCTGCTTTTAAATTGCTATATCTTCTACTCCCTTTTAACCTAACCTTTAACTCGTATACGTAGAGTATTTATGTTAATAAACGTCTCTAGTGCCTTATTTAGGTTTGCCTTTGTTATTACATCTACTGGGTTATCTTAGCTATTAATTTACTAGATCTTAAAGAGTTTTTAACGCTTATAGGATTACCAAAGTGCTATAATATTAATTATAAAACGCTTCTTCTTTATGATACTAAGCTTAACTAAACACTTATAGAGGGAATATAAGTCGGTGCATACAATTATAGGGATAATAAGGAGTTTAAGTTAATCTATAATTATCTTTAGGGTAGTTCCAATTGTAATTACTATATTAACTCCGCTAACCATTCCATATATCTCTAATGCTAGAACGCTTCGGGTAACGCGCTTACTCTTAATTAAGCTCTAATAAATAAGATTACTGTAAATCGTAAAGTTATTCTCTCTAGTAGATTCGTTTGTAATAATAATCTTATATCCTAGCTAGGAGCTAAAATCTTTATTATTTACAAACAATCCATTGATAAATATAAAGAGCTTAGCGGTAGGAAGATTAATAGGCACATAGAGTAGTCCCCAATTAAGATGGTTTATTTACTAGGAAAGACGCTTATTTAGGGTAAAGATGTCATTCTTAGTTAGTTCCTGGTATTAAACGGCAATAGAGAGATTAAATAAAGCCTTAGGTTAATAGATAGAAGTAATATAAGCTCTATAAGCGCGTTGCTCTATATATCCTTGCTTTAGAGAATTAATATTAATAACGTTAATCTTCTTACCTTAATCTTTCTAGCGCAAAGCAATAGAATCCTTATTTAGGGAGAGGATGCATCTATTAAAAAGTAATAGTGTTATTAAATTAAGCTTTTCCTTTAGCTTTACTATAAGATTTACCTTTACTAGCTTATCTTCTTTAAGAGCTAAGAATTGGTCGTCTCCTAAGATAATTATATTATCGGTTTATATGCTAATAATTCCAAATAGAGTTCCTATAGTTGTAATAAGGAAGCAGGGATTAAATATAGAAGTAGTTATTAAGAGCTTCTCTTTATAGTGCTTACTATAAGTAGCCCACCAATAAGTTCCTGCCTCTGCAATTCTATATAATGGCTTAAGTATAACCATAATTGTATCTTCGGGATATTAGTAGCGAATTTGCTCTAAAAGGTATACTAGTATTAAGCGCTAAAGGCGTGTCTTTAATTGGGTATAGGCCTAAGTAATATCTTATAAATAAACCACCATTCTATTCTTTATTAAGGAGGGAGCTAGCGCAATAATAACTCGCTAACTAGCTCGTTAAATTATAGGGGATTATATAAGAATTACTTCCTTACCGTTGTTATTATAACCTTAAATAACCAGTCTCGACTTCTTAAATAGGGTGTTAGTAGCTTTGCCCTTAATCTTATTAACTATTCTTAACTTAAAGATACGAACTCTATTAAACTTAGTAGGGTTATACTTCTCAAATTTAAAGACTCCTCTTATAATAAGACTGTTGATCTCCTGCTTGTTAGATACTTAGAAAGAAGCTCCTAAAGTTATAATATAGCCTTCCTTTTGGAGCTGTTTTGTGAGCTTAAAGTCAGCCTTCTCTTTAGCTGTTATAAAGGCTATTAATAACTTGTCTCTACTCTTAATAACAGTAATAAATTGCTCTTTAAAATTAATAAGGTATTGGCAATTTTATAATCCCTTTAGGCGACCTCTACCGCGTTATAGTTGCGGCATATCTACTATAATTGTATTAGGATTGTAGTTGCCTTCTAAAGTACATTAATTGTAGTTCTCCTCTAGGGTATCCTCTAGGGCATTCTATAAAGGCTTAGAACTGTTGTTTCTATAGTAGGGCTTAATAATAGTTAAGCGGAATTAAGTAGGTCTATAGGGCATCTAAAGAGTATAAGTTTAACTATTAATTATAATAAGTTTATATAGGCCTAACTATCCTCCCTTTTTACGCCATACGTGTACCTTAGATTGGAGTGGCAGATTAAGTATAATTAAGGTATTTAGGCTATTTCTTATTCCTAGTACATCGTTAACCTAGCGCGTAGCGTACAGACGTCGCACCTCTTTTATTGCTTTATAAATAGCCTCCGCTCATTATGTAATAGATAGGGATAGTAAAAAATTATTAGTTATTTAAAGGTAGGCGCCAAAGACTAGTAATATAAGTATAAGCCTATCTAGGCTAGCGGAATTATTAACAGCCTTAACAGCTATCTATAAGATAAGCTCTTTACTAGCGCCCTCTAGTTCTAAAGAAATAATCTTATATACTTATTATAATGGCGTATAATATCGTTCTACTTTTCCGACACTATTATGTGCCTTAATAGGGACTTCCTTAACCTTAATTTCTATTGCCTTCGCCTATTACCAAAACTCTGTAGATAAGAAGTTCCTTCCTATATTATAAATAACTTAATTAGGGGGTTCTAGGTAGACATTAATCTAGCATAATTAAAGAGTATCCTATGCATTCCTAGCTGATATATCCTTTAGGAAACGTGCGGCTTAGAAAAAGGTTAAGAGGTTAACAACTTAGAGTACTAGCTTGCCGCTAAGATACATAATATTAATAATAATACAGAAGTTAAAGTTATAGTTATCTTTAAGGGTAAACTTAAATCGGCTAGGGGACTTCTAGTTCATTTAGCAGTAATAGTAGTACTTTATAAGATGCTTAATTGCCTTAACCTTAACTTTATAGCCTGCTCGCTGAAGAACCCTAAGCAATTAGTAAACGGATAGGTAGCTAAAACAACGGTGTAGTTAATATAGCTCTAACTTAGTTAAGTGGCTTTAAGCAACGCTCTTTTCTAGTTAATAAAGGAGCAACTAGGGGTGACCCTATTTGCGTATAATAGGCACCCGATTATCTCCCTAAATAAGCATATTCTTAAGGTTATTAAGTTTGATGCCTAATTTATCTATATCTCCGATGCAAAATAGAAATGGGGTATTCGCGGGAATAATATAGAAAGTAATATACCCTAAGGGGGTTTTAACCTTAATTATACCGAGAGAGATTATAGTACCCTTGCCAAAATAAATTGTATATTGGCCTGCCATTAATTAGTTAATCTAAACAGAGCTATTAAGCTGCTAAAGAGCTTAAACTTAAGGTTCTCCTACTATAGATACTCCTGCGGCTCTAGTATCTGGCATAATACTATAGAAGACGTTCGCCAAGTATCTATTATTAAAGGAGAATGTAGAACTCTCCTTTGGCTTATTAAAGATGTCTAACTTCGTAATAGTATGGAGCGTAGATTGGTTATTAAAAATAGCAATGGTTTATATACCATCTACCTCACTATACTTAGTGAAGTATTGGTTGGGAGAGTAGTCCTTAATTTCTATATCTATAAGAAGCTATTTGGCCTTGTTAACCTTACCCTTAAGATCTTCTTCGCCTTTATATTAAACTAGGAAGCTTTAGAAGTAGGCTATAGTAACCTTATAATTTCCAACGTTTTGTACGCTCTGGCGAAACTTATTATATGCCTCCTTTTGTCTGTTAAGAGGGTGCCTAGTTAACTAGCAATTTGGCTTCTTACAAATATAGCATTTTTTTATTAATTGTTTTAAGATAAACCTCCATAAGGACCTCTACGGTTACTTTATAGTTAATATTAATTGTACCCTCTACCGTATCCCCTACCCTAGCTACTATATGTTCGATTAGTCCAGTTATAATTATATTGGTCAGTTGGGTTAATTAAAGTAGGTTAGGGTTAGGCGTTAAATTGCTATACTTCTTAAGAGCGTAAAGCGGTGCCAATAAAGGATCTTAATTAAGCATACACTCCTTTATAAGTATTTGCAGGATTAAAGAGGGTAAGGTTATATTCTTTAACACCTTAGTATACGCTAATGACTTAATTGCGTAGGCTAAAGTCCTTTTAATATAATTTGGATAAACCATGCTAAATTATCTAAAGTCGATTAAAGAGCTTTTAAAAATAGTTAAGTTGAGAGGTATTTAGGTTTATAGCAATAATTCTTAGGAAGGTAGTCTCTCTCTACTCTAATATATACTGCTGCTTATTCTCTTCTGTTTTGAAGTGGCATCTTGTCTTATATATTATTTGGTTAAAATTATATCCTTTTCCTACCAAACGATTATAATAGAAGGTACTAGCGCGGCCCTTAAGCATAACAGAATAAGTGTTATAATATTGGTTAGGTTCCAGTCCAACCTTCTAGTAATAGTTATAGAAGATGCGTAGCTTTGAATTAAGGATATTATATAGTTCCCCGCTAAACCTCTTCTCCTGGTCCGAATAGAGTTTTATAAGCTCTGTAAGTATTTTTAAGGTGCCTCTAAGCGGTATTAGGCCATGTTAAAATTGTATTAAAGATTAAGGTGGGGATTACTTTATAGGCTGCAGTAAAGATGTAGAGCTTAATAGAACACGGCGTAGTACCTAATCTTTCTATGGTAGAGTTTAAAGGTTATTAAATTGCGAAGCAAGGGGGTCTTGCACTTGCTCTTAAAGGGCAGTAGTTAAAGTTACAGGTTAAATTAGTGGGAGTAATAGGTATGGTATATAAGAACTTATACCTAGAGCAATAGAATTAGAACGTGTCTCTATTAGTATATTATTTGGATTCCATTATAAGTTAAGCTTCTTTATATTACGTAGTTAGTGCTTAATCTCTTATAGAGTCTATTTGTGCTCTTCTTTTATATTAATAACTTGCTCCTAAATATTGTCTCTAATAGTATTTCCATCTATAGGGACAAATACTCCGTTCTCCTAAAGGAAGTTATGGAAGTCTTATATAATATTCTTCTTCGCGAGGGCCTATGTTTCCTTTATCCATCCAACAAAGTCCTCCTTTATGCAATACCATAGCACAGTATCGTTGTATTCGCTGTCTGTGTATTGTGCTATATAGTATAGTAAGAATCCGTTTAGGTCCTATTACTTGGCGTTTATAGGGTCAATATCTTTATCCTATGTCTCTGGGTTAATGTCGTTCTTGTACTTCTTTAGGTAGGTCAACGCCATAATAGGAGTAGAATTGACGGGGTGTCGTACATTAAAGGTAGGTAGGATTTTCGGCTTTATAGGATCTCGTAGGTTTGCTATTAAAAGGTAGGCAATTTAAGGCGTAGTTAACGCGTTTTAGACGTTAACTTAGGACCCTAGGTTTAGTAACACTTCTAACCTAAAGTACTTAACTAAATCTTCGTAAACGTGATTATTCTGTGTAATAGACGCAACTTGGTATCTCCTAGTACTTAGTGACACTTCTATTACTGGTTTTCCGCAAGCCTAAGGTAGCACAGTATCGCCAGGAACCCCTGCACGAGACTGTCTCTTCTATCAATAACCTAGCTGCTCTGTGGTTAACTGTGTGTTCAACCACTAATCAGTATTGGTCACATAGGGTGACTCACTAATAACAACTACTCGAGTAGGTTATAGTGATGTTGGTTAATAGCTTTATTTTTATTGGAATGAGGAAGGGCGAGGAGCTTAAGACTCCTTGCCACGCTAGTGCCGCGGCGTTACGTGACGACCGCTTGCCTAATTCCCGACAAATATACTTATTAAATAATTTTATAAGTCTTTATATAGCCAGAATGCCCTACTATAGGGGAGTTATATATAAATTTAAGTATCTTAAATTATAAAGGTTTGGAATTTAGAACTACTATCTTTTATTAATAGTATAATTAGTTGTTTTAAATCTTATATTTAGTAAATATAATATCTTTATACTATTATTTTCCTATTTAGATCGCTTTTATTATATCTATTATCTATACATTATTCTTATATTTATATTCTATTAGCTTATTAATTTCTATTTTCTATTTATTAACTTCTAATTTATTTCTATTAAGTTCTGCGTCTAAGAATATAAAATATAGTTTTTAAAACATTTAGGAGGCAATAAAATCTATAATTAATTTATAATCCGTTTATCTATAGCGTTTACAGGTAAATCCTATAATTATTATATTAATATATTAGGCTTCTAATTAAGTTTGCCTAGTTAGTATATAATCTTAAAGTTAAATTATAAGAGGTATTCAGCCTAATAAATTTAGCGCTATATTAATTACTTTATAGTTATAAAGTATTATAGGTTCTTATAATCTATTAATATATATATTAGGAACAACAATCCTTTAAGCTTAGGACGCCATTATTTAAAATATCTAATAATTATAAGTAGTTCCTTATTATATATCTTATAGTTTAATTTAGTAGGGGCGAGTTTCTAAGAGAGAAAGGCTACTAGATATAGCTTACTATTCTTATTATATTATAACAACACTCCTTCTAGCGCATAATTAGATAAGTCTGTTTTAATAATATATTTAAGGTTAGGGTTAAAGTAGGTAAGAATTAGAGCAGTTATAAAACAATACTTTAAATCATTAAAAGCTTATTCGCATTTAGTAGTCTATTTAATTTTTAAATTTTTTCTTATTAGGGTTATTAACGGCTAAATAGTTTTTAAAAAGTAGTTAATAAATTATTAATAGAAATTTGCAAATTCTAGAAATCCTTAAATATCTTATATATTACTAAGGCTTTCCCAGTTTATAATTGCGGTAATTTTTTTAGGGCCTATTTTAATTTTATTATAGGATATTATTAAGCCTAAGTATATAACCTTAGATTCCACATGGGGTCCATGCTTCCAGAGGTCACGCCTACTATACACAGCAGTTGTCCGGCCTACCATGACGTATGGATCCAGCATCTGGGCTATTAGTGAAACCGAGAAGGGCCCCCCTAAATCACTCCTTAAACCACTCCAAAAGGTCCAGACAGCATGCCTCCGGAGTATAACAGGCGGGTATAAGCGAACGGCCGCAGCACTCCTTGAGAAGGAAGCCAA
>Ga0307507_10007877_pt1 | contig 15097 bp, 17 predicted proteins | sample 7_EM_MG_FD_207223 | JGI IMG/M metagenome (GOLD analysis project Ga0307507, IMG submission 207223) | Populus trichocarpa ectomycorrhiza microbial communities from riparian zone in the Pacific Northwest, United States - 7_EM | ecosystem: Host-associated > Plants > Roots > Unclassified | place... | reverse complement strand
TGACGGGACGGACGGGACTATAGGACGCCAGGGCCCTGGCGTCCGGACGGGACGGTTGGGAACACTGGGCGAGTTGCAAGGCAAGTTTTGAAAAAGACTAGACAAGACAACATAATGTCGTCGTCCTGGTCCAGGACGGACGAACAGACTACCCCCCTTGAGAGCGCAGTACAGTACACTATTCAAGCGTTTGAAATCCAAAAATACAGCACTCGACCACAATACAACACCCCTCTATTCCAAGAGCGAACTACTCGTCCCAGGTGAGCAAGCCTCGCAATTGGGCCCCGGGCTTTTAGGTAGGACTGGGCCGAGATCGGGTCGGGTTGGGCCAGGTCGGGGGGCCCGGGATTTTGGCCGGGCCACCCAAAAAAAAGCCCAAGAAACTTCGAATCTGGTCACTTGTCGCTATCAAGTCACACGATATCACTCATATCTCTTGATTTTAAAAAAAAAAAAATGTTGCGAATCCCAAGACTAGCGTCACACCCGAGCAAGTCTAGTGCTCAGATTTTTTCAACTTCATCTTTTTAATTACCCCTTTTCCTTTTGCAGCTTAACTTTGATTCTACAAAGGTCTCCTCTGTCTAGTGATATTCTCCTCCGAGATTTGGACACATCACAAGCAGCCACCCTCTTTAGCACATAGCTCTCTAATTATACAGAACCTTCATGAAGATATTAGTGAACTCTCTTCCATTTCCTCCCATCACAGCTCTCCTAAATGTTCTCCTCTAGTTCAGCTCTACGATGGCACATTTCTCATATCACCTATAACGACGACAACTTTAACGATAATGACTCATATTTCTTCTTGAATACTATGTCTTTCAAGCATGAAGGTTGAAAAAAATTGACTTCCTGAAACAAAATTGGATCAAGAAATAAAAACTCAACCAAGGTGCTTAGCAACAGGCAGTCACGAGTTCTTGGAAAGGAAACAATCTTCTCTATGGAAGTTTCATGGTTTCCAACACCAACTAGGAAGAAAAACAAACAAAGAAGACGAGATTTGAAATAATAGACCTCGGACTGCGAAGAAAAGAACTATACTATTTATTAGACACTGAGGATAACGGTCGTGGAAAGCCACTCTGATATTCTTTCCAGTTAGGAAAATCAGGCAGGGAGATATCCTTCCTCAATAATAATCATCCTCAGTAACGACCGCAGGTCGCCAACCTCCAAGGTAAGTTCAGTCTCTGGGTTGAGACCCGGCGGACAATACCCTGAAAACAACTCGTCCATCGTAAGAGTAGGGTCTGCCGGCGCCGGGTTGGGAACTGGAAACACTTCCTATAATATTATGTTAGTAAAAGGGAGTTTGAGATTCACTAATAGTAGGAGGGAGGAGATATGCTATTTGGGTTATAGTAGCCACAGCGCCAGTTCCAGGGGTGCAGTGTGAGATCCCCAGTGTTGCACAGATTTTATTCTGTGCATCCGGCCTACAGAGCTTTACAAATATCACGACCCTAACTTGCCCTCCAGACCCCTCATGCCAGAGACGGCCGTAATCAACAGCCTCGGGTTCAGAGCTCGCCCAACTAAACTCCAAGACAACCGAAGGGAAGTTGCACAGAAATCCCTTCATCTTAAGAGGGAAAAAAGTAGAGTCTGGCTCCTTCACGCTACCAGCATAAGTTCCAATGAACTTAGTGATTCCTGCAGTGGGTCGTTAGTATTACTATCGGAGGAGGTAGCATAGTAGGTTTACGTGGAGATCCTAGTAGGTGCATGAGATCGTCGGCCGCTTTATTAATAAGCCCACTGCGCACCCATCCTTTATACTGCCTATGCAGCCATGAGGCCGTGGCTGCACGAAGATTAGAGGGCTGTACCACCCGGAGGTGGCGGTCAGGCGCAGAAAAGTGTACCCTAATTTATATTAGCAAGCATGAATTGTTTATCCCGAGAAAAGTTACCGATGAGCACGTTCGTCCACACCATTTTTCGGATCAAACAAGCTCTTGAGAATCCAAGCTGAATCCTCCGGGGAAAGGTTGGCGAACTCGAGCAACTCAGGTTCACGGGCCTCTATTGCCTTAATAATTTTGTAAAACACCTCTGAGGCCATTGCTTGTATTAAAGAAGAAAAGGTATTCAATCAAAATGAGTAAGATAAGATCAGGGAGTGGTGGGAAGGTTTGCGGAAGGGCAAGGTATATACAGTACGTTGTGACTGCTAGGGTGACAGGCATGGGGAAGTTACCCGTATAGCCTACCGGTACTCCGAAGTCTAGAATCGCTTGCCACGTTGTCCGATTCTTTTTTTAACCGCATAGATCTAGGCTAACACTTCGGTACGGTATATACATGTTTCACACTCACCACCGCCTTCCCTCAATAATAGACTAGATCTCCGAAGTTTTACTCTCCCAAACCCCGTTACCCTAAGTGAGCTCACTCCATACGTTATTATACATACATCTCGACCCTCATCCGCAGGTGGGCAAACCATTCACTCAATATTCAGCTTCTCTCCCGCTTAATCCTCGCCACTTCTCTAAGCACCGAAAATGCGCACAATTTCACAATAGTGAGTGGGATGTCGTCTTGGTAGGCGATGGACATAGCCTCATGAGAAATGGGAGATCATGCTTTACAGCGCAAGGATTCAAGCCGGGAGCAGGGGAAAGCCAAAAAAACCCCAACCTCGAATTAGAGAATCAGAGCATTACATTCTTGGAGATATTTGCTCATGTTAACGGGAATCTCTAACAGAAGTGCGGTCGGGGACGGTGGGGTCTGCTGTAGATCGAGTAGAGCGGACTATGTATAATACCCACCAAAGTAATCCCGCTATCCGATGACGCATATATAATAGCATTCCCCCAGCAAGAAGCAACCACCACCACCACCACCCCCAACCTCAAAAAATATCTTGTAGGAAATTAAAACTCGAATTTAAGGTCTAATGTCCATATTAATTTTTTCAATATCGTCATCTCTTATCACTCGTACCGGGACGCATCAACAGCACTTCCTTACTCCCGCGCTAGACCTCAATATCCCCATGATTCCTAATATATTCCCTTCCCGTACACAGCAACCTGCTATAATATAAAGAAAATCTTTCACACAATCAACCATTGTGATGCTATCGTACTCGTACCTACCCCAGCATCCATGATATAATACATAGCCACTAAGTTACATTTTTTTCATCACCAGTTCCATCAATCCAAACCGGGTTACGGCAGAGAAAAAAAGCAAGTGACAAGGAAAAACACAAAAAACAAAGAAAAAACAAGACGGTTAGTAAATATAATACCAATACTTAAAAAGAAAGAAAAGAATATCATACAAAATGATAGGAAACAAGTGAGTGAGTGATCACCGGTGACTTTCAACAGTAGGGGATAGGAGAGCCGCGGAGAACTGCCGGGACTAGCCGGGACTGCCGGGGCCCTAATCCTTGGGGGTAAGTTGCAGGGTGAGTTTTGAAAAAAAGACCGGACGAGGCGACATAATGTCGTCCGTCCTCCTACAGCCTAACTTTGATTCCACAAAGGTCTTCTGTGTCTAGTGATATTCTCCTCCAATATTTGGGCAGAGCTCTCCTAGAAGTTCCCCAATTCCGCTCGACGACGGAACATTTCTCATATCAACTTTAACGATGAGGACGTGAATCATATTTAATCTTGAATACTAAGTCTTTCAAGCATGAAGGTTGAAAACAATTGACTTCCTCAAACAAAATTGAAGCAAGAGCTTCTCTAAAAGTATGGGCTTTCTGGGTTGGCCGGACATCATTTGAGCGGGGTTTAACCCGGGCTTAAGGATTTGCGGTCCCGGTCGGCCCATTGCGAGGTTTGCAGGTGAGTACCCATTGAAGGTATAGAAATAAAAACTCAACCAAGGTGCTTAGCAACAGGCAGTCACGAGTTCTTGGAATGGAAACAATCTTCTCCGCATCAAACAGTCTTCGTTTTTTTAGTCAGACTCCTAGCTATGGAAGTTTCATGGTTTTCAACACCAACTAGGAAGAAAAGCAAACAAAAGAAGACAAGAGATGGAATAATAGACTTTGGATGGCGAAGAAAAGAACTATACTATCTATTAGACACTGAGGATAATGGTCGTGGAGAGCTACTCAGATATTCTGTCCCATTAAGAAAATCAGGCGGGGAGATATCCACGCTTGATAATTTCCCTCTCCAGTAAACGACGCAGGTCGCTAACCTTCAGGACAAGTTCCGTCTCTGGATTGAGACCTGGTGGACAGTCCCCTGAAAATAACTCGGCCATCGTAATAGTAGGGTCTGGTGGCATAGGGTTGGGAACTGGAAACACTTCCTATATTATTATGTGAGTAAAAGGGAGTTTGAGATTCACTAATAGTAGGAGGGAGGGGAGGGAGGAGATATACTATTTTGGTTGTGGTGGCCACAGCGCCAGTTCCAGGAGTGCAGTGTGAGATCTCCAGTGTTGCACAGATTTTATTCTGTTCATTCGCCCTACAGAGCTTTACGAAGATCACGACCCGAACCTGACCTCCAGACCCTTCATGCCAGAGACGGCGGTAATCAACAGCCTCGGGTTCAGAGCTCGTCCAACTAAACTCCAAGACAACCGAAGGGAAGTCGCCCCGCAATCCTTCGGGCTTATGAGGGAAAAAAGTAAAGTCTGGCTCCTTCACACTACTAGCATAAGTTCCAGTGAACTCAGTGATTCCTGCAGTTGGTCGTTAGTATTACTATTCGAGGAGGTAGCATAGTAGGTTTACGTGGAGATGGCAGCAGGCCCATAGCCTTGAGGGCCACCCTATTAATAAGTCTATCGCACACCCATAGACTATATTGCTCACACAACCATGAGGCCGTGGCTGCACGGAGGTTGGAGGGCTGTACCACCCGGAGGTGGCGGTCAGGCGCGGAAAAGTGTATTCTAATTTACATTAGCAAGCATAGATTATCTATTCCGAGGAAAGTTACCGATGATGAAAACGCTCGTCCACACCATTTTTCGGATCAAACAAGCTCTCGAGAATCAAAGCCGAATCCTCGGGGGCAAGGTTGGCGAACTCGAGTAACTCAGGTTCACAAGCCCTTATTGCCTTAACAATTTTGTAAAACACCTCTGAGGCCATTGCTAGTGTTAAAGAAGAAAGGTACCCAATCGAAATGAGCAAGATGAGTTGTGGAAAGGTTTGTGGAAGGGCGTAGTGTACGTTGTGATTTCTAGGGTGACATCATGGGGGAAGTTACCCTGCGTGGTTAAAAACAGAATCTGAAAACCCGATAAGCGATTCTAGGCTACCGGTATACGATCTAAGCTAACACTACACAGATAACACATATCTAATTCCAAATGAAACCCCCACCTCTGTCTTCTTCCAAGAATAGACTAGATCTCCCAAAGTTCATTGCTAGACGGCTCGACACTCATCAGCGGATGGGCAAGCCACTTATTCAACGTTCAGCCACTCCATCGTTTAACCCTCGCCACTTCTTTAAGAATCGTAAAATTCTCACAAATTGTGATAACAATAGAGACCGGGGTGGAAATACTAAGCCATCCCCGCCCCCCCAGATGCGACCGCCGTGTGTAGCTCTTCGGAATGGGTCCTCATGCAAGAGAACTACATTGATGGTGGGGCTCCTGGCTTTTTTGTTTGGGGCGTGGGAGCGGAACTGATGGTGGGGAGTGGGATTCCTTGGTAGGCGGTGGGTAAGGTTTTATTCTTGGAGGGTGGGAGATCTTAATCAAGCTGGAACCAGGAGAAATCCAATAACCCAATCTCGAATTGGAGAATTAGATAATGTCTGCTCATCTACGCCAACTAAATTACGTAGTCCATCGTCCTCGACCGTATTTTTCCAGAGATTCCCGCAGGTTTCCCACCAAATTTATTCGCGCTATCCAGCATTCGCTTAGCAAGAGGTCACTGCCAATCCCAAAAAATGTCTTATAGTAAATTAAACCCGAATTTGAAGTCTAATATCCGTATTTTCTAATATCGTCATATCTTATCACTCGTACAACCCCCTTGCCCCCCTGCTGCCGCGCTATCTCAATCTCCCATGCAAATCGTCACGTGCCCTATCTAGACGCACTGCAACCAGACCGCGCACCAAACTTTTCTTATCAGGCCCACGTGACTAGTATCAGTCGGCTACAGTGGCAATCGGTCCAGGACTCATTGCCAATCACATCACGTGGAGGGTCCGAGGTCTAATTAGGGAACCACCCGCTCACCAACTGTGACCTGACACATTGCTGGGGCATCCTGGTGGTAAAACATCAAAAGCAAACACACATTCAATGGACTAACTTATCATGTTATACCATCACCCTCACCCTCATCCCCAGCCAGCAAAAGTAAAAGTGAAAGAAAGAAATACAAAAAAAAGAACCTGCATGTACCCACAAAATATATCTGACAAGAAACTGATGTACACTAAGTAAAGAAGGGCCGATAAATATACAGTGAATAATTCGAAGAGGATAGGGGGAGACAAAAAAAAGTAGAAACCGCCCCTCGATCAATGAAATAATAGTAAAGCAGGAGAGCCCTGCCGTACAAACGAAAAATAGAGGGGCAGGGGGGGAACAGGCAATACAATGTCATGATGATGGATTGCGGACGAATGATGGAAAGTACAGGTCTCCGTACTGAAGACCCTAGCAAAAGAAAACTCACAAGTTATAGGGGGAAAAGCCCCCGAGACTAGCCCCTCGAAGGAATCTTTTGAAATCCCTACCATAGATGCCCCCATAGAAGAAGGAAAAAACAGAAGGAAGAAAAACGCTAACAGACGGGTTATAGGCGAGAATGTTGATGGAGGGAAAAGGAGAAAGGAGAAAGGAAAGGATGGAGGGAATACCACCGCCAGATGAGAAAACGTAAAAGTATCATTGCGAAGGAAAATAAAAAACACAACCCCAAACTTTTTTCGCCCAATCGTTACATCGTTTCGCATGCCACCATGACTCTTGTTTTATTACTGCTTTGTTTCAATAACCGTCTTTGCTAAAGCCCTTGGGGATGCCAGCCCAATGATGCACTTTCGCAAATCTAAATCGGCCAATTAAGAGAAACCCTTTTTTCAATAAGTGCCCCATTCTAGGAATTGTCCCTCTAGAACGTCGCCCTCCAGTCGAAGGAAAAGCCAACATTTCCTTGCATCCACACTCCCCCAACGCTCCTACACTTTCATAGGGCACCTACATGCCCTCGAAAATCGGAGGAATCCGACTTGCCGAGCCGAAACCCCTTCCGAGCTCCTCGGTCTTTCTATCAGATACCTTCTTCCTCACGGCAGCACGAGCTCCAAGCCCTCTGTTGCCGGATATAAGCCGTCTTTTCACTTTCTTCTTCCGCGTTGGCGTAATCGTCTCCCCCAGTTTCTTTTGGTGTCCGTAGCCTGTAGTAGGACTACTGTTACGGTTTCCATGAAGCTCTGCCATTTTCTGGGCATGCTGGATTTGTCTCTTGCGGAAAGCCGTCACACTAACCTTATCCCACCTCGAAAGCATCTGCGCAGGAAGCTCGGTCGAGGGAATACATTCGTCGTCGGCATCCGGTTCATCGCACGCGCCATCCATTAGAACTAACCCTAGGTGTCCAGAGCTAAAATCATTGTCCGTGTTCTCGTTGCCGTCCTCGTCGGAGGAAAGTTCGAGAAAGTCCGCGATCTTGAGGTTGGCCTCATATTCATCAAGCCCCTCGTCTCCTAGACCATCGGCAATGAGCTCGCCTTCTTCGTTAAAGTAGGGATAGAAAGCCTCCGGGGGGCCCAGTATGTCCGCCCCATTCAAGAAAAGTCCATCACCACCGGTCAACCCACCGAGTGTTGGGTTATAGTCCAAAAAGTCGGGAGAGTTTTCGCTTTCGCTTTCTTCCGCCATCATGACCATGAAATTAGATACACTGCCGCTGCTATTCGTCTCGTCAACAGTTACTTGCTTGCCCTTAGGAATGAGAAAGGTCTTCTTTGATCCCTCCACAACGCAAATCGGACGGTTCGGATCGGCAACCCAGGAGCCAAGCCTTGGGCGGGAAGCCCCGTCGATATGAACAACTTGTGGGCTTTCCGGTTCCTGGGATGACCTCGAAACACGCCGGAGGATAGACTTGCCGCGGGGTGTAGGCATCGGAAGATCCTCTTCATCATCAGTAGTCTCTCCGGAGTCGCCTACAATGCAAATGGGAATTCGTTAGTAAAGGGGTGCTCCTCTTCTAGATTTGAATTTTCCCACTTTCGTCCTCGCTCTCACTACCTGCGGCTTCTTCCTCGCCCTCGCCTCCTTCGTCACCACTCCCGTCTGAAGAGAAGAAATGCCCCCAGGGAACATCCACATCGTCATCTGTGTCGTCGGCCCATCCCCCACGTCCTTGGATGCTCACCAGGTGCTTCACAGCAGGGTCTCCCTTCTCAAAGAAGGGGTTAAGAGTCGGTACTTCGTCCTCATCCGAGGACCCTTCATCACTACCTGCCGTGGAGGAATGGAAACCACCCATCCCACTCAGAGAAGCATGTATAGATGGAGCAGTGGCAGAATCGGGGGTGATGGCAGGAGTAGAATTCGGCGTCGGATTTACAGAGAAAATATCTTCATTAAATAAAAAACAATCGCTCATCGGATCACAGGGGATGTCAGGAAAAAAACTAGGATCGTTCCATTGGGAGATGAACATTTCATCGTTGAGATCTTCGAATTCATCCCCACCCCCGAGATCAAATCCATCGATGGTTTCAGGGGCAACACCGCTCGAAGGAAATGGGCCTTCTTTTATGGGTGTGGAAGGCGGAACGCCATTCTCGAGCTCGCGGACGATAGCCTCCTCCTCCTCGCCTTCCATGTCTTCATCATCACCGGCGTCGATGTCGAAGGCAACTCTTTTGTTCGGACGATTCCGTCCAGGGACACCTTCCGTCAATTCGTCAATATCTGCCCCAAAGGATCGTTTCCTTGAGCCTTGCCCCGCCCGGTGATCCCCATTCGCAGCTCGGACGGGGCGATTGACAGCCGGCTCATCCGCATCATCTGCATCATCTGCATCTTCATCATCGTCGGTCTCTTCATCGTCTTGACTACTTGAACTACCGGACGAAGAATCGGTCTCCTCTTGGTCCCCCCCTCTATGCCCACTTTTGCTACTCCTTCCATCCTTCCCACTACCACCCGCTGATTCCGGACCCAATCTAGATGATTCTCGGTGATGACGTTTTGTGTGAGATGTCTGATTAGGGATATGCTCGTGGAGAATGTATGGATTATTCAGAGCCAAAGACTCCCCGGCTGGGAGTGAAGAATTGTTGGTCCTCGAAGACAGCGAAGTGAGGCCAGCTATGGTGTTTGGCACTGTTTTTCGAGACATTGTATTGTGGATAAAAAAAATCGAGGAATTGGTCGGTATTGTGCTTTTCCTAAAGGTTGCTAGACAAAAGGTTGCGAATCCTTTTTTTTCTTTCTCAGAGCTCTCTATTTAATTAGCACTTGGCAAGCCACCGGATTTGAGAATTCACAGTATATCTGATTCTTCAGGCTACCGCATTAACTAGCGAGGACCGGCAGGCACCTTGACGTTGAAATAAGAAGCGGGTGAGGCGAGACTTACGATTGTGTCAAATCAGAGCCTTGAAAGGCCTAGTCCTAGCCATTAAGAGTTAGCCTATGGCCTCCTATCGCGATCTCGTGACAAGACCAGGAGAAAAATATTATTTGAACCTACTAACGCCTGACGGTCCTCACCAGCTGTGGGCCCCTTTCGCAACCTTCGGGAAAACCACAATAATAAATATATTCGATACAATCGTTCTGTGCGGTGGGGTGGATTTGTGCAAATGAGACTTTGGGGTTGTCAGTTATGGTTGCCGCCGGCTTACGATGCACAGGGTTGAGTAGGCGTTGATCCGAATTTTTTTTTTTTTTTTTTCCTTCGGTATTTTTTGTCCGCCTGTTTGCCGCCAACGATCCCAATGCCAGGGCAAGAAAAAAATTGAAGCTTCCGTCGTATATGTGATGTCCCAAATGTGACAGGGCAATATCCTTCAATGGATGGTGCTTATTCGACAAATTTCGAGGAACACCCTTCTCAGTAGTAGACAAGAAAGCGAGGATCGAAGGTATCGTCGTTTATGTCGTTTGTTCTTGTCAATCGCTGGAGCTGTTAGGCTAGAGGTGTGTGTATGCAACACCCCCAGAGTGATTTACAACTCAACAGTGATGTTGGCAGCCTGTGACATTTTGGGTGATGACGATAATGAATTCGGGAGTTTGGTTGTGTTAGGTTGAAAAATGGGTGGGGTTGTGTGAAGAAGCTGGATGGATGAGGGGGAAGGAGGTGAAAGAAGTGAAGGATAACAGAGGTGGGAGGTTTGTGTGGGCCAATTTCGCGAGGCTCTAGGTCGCATGTTACATACAAAAATCCAAGTGCCAGAAAACTCAGAGCACCCACTATCCACCACAGAACAGTAGTCATGATGGGGCAGAGAGAGAAAAAGGAAAAATACTGGCATTCCCCACACCGCCGTACTGGAGCTACCGGCCATAAAAAGGAAAAAAAAATCTCCGCCACCAAAACCAGACCGCTTTCTTGGCCACGAGTGGAAGGCAATTAAAAAATTACAGCGGCGACTGGGTACGATAGTTCTCCATCCTTTACTCATGAATAACCCATTATACTTCAATTGGGCTATTGTACTCGGATATGGAAGTAAAAATCGAGTATTAAGAAATCAATTCAATGCAACTATTATACTCTGAGTTTTAACCTCCTAGTGCCCCCCTGTTTCTTCTAATTCCTACTCGTAATCTGTGAGATTCCCGAGATTCTAGTCCTATCTTTGTCATGCTCGATTTTTACCTCCATATCCGAGTACCGGTACTACTCGTAGGGTGTGAGCAAAAGTCTGTCGAACCGGGCCTTGGTGAAGGGAGAAAGTCTGTCGAACTCTTGGCGTAGCGGCTGGAGCAGACAGAGTTCTCGGAGTGGTTGAGAAGGTTTGTGTGGGATCGGGAAGAAAAAAGTAGTCACATTTGTGTGTGTGTGTGTGTGTGTGTGTGAGCGTGTAAATGTGTGTGCAAGAAAAAAAAGAAGAAAAAAACAGCGGCACTTTGTGGTAGCCAGAGGCCGTTTTGGGTAGCACAGCGAGTAACATTCTAACTGTTCTTTCTTACTCACTCACAGCACCTCACAAGGAATGATACCGGTATTATTGATGGTAGTGCGGATTTCTGCACGCTCTCTACTCGAGTACCCCTCCAAGGATCTAAGCTACTGTAACTCGATTAAGGTTTAAGCAAGAAAAAGGAAGAGAGAGAAGAAGGAAAGAAAAGAGAAAAAAGAAAAAAAACTAAAACTACTAACTGGGGGCGTGTAACTTAGGTACTCTCTCACAGCGCTATCACCGAACTTATTCCTCAATTATTCCCCTCCTCTTTGAAAATCACAAAGACAAGATTTGGTAGGGCACGGGCTGAAAGCCTTCCTGCATGCAGCAGTGCGACTATTCCGTGGAGATGAATTTAGTGGATTCTATCCGAGCTGGGTCACTGGCCGACAGGGAAAATGGGCTTACAGAGGAGTCAATTCCTCCTGAGCAGGGCCGGTAGGGGTGCCTGTTTGCTCTTTCCGTTTACAAGTACCGCCGTCCATGGAGTCGGGTAGGAGTGAAGGCACGGGAGAGGCAAAGGGACTCCATGCTCTACAATATTGTCATGCCGTACCGGGTATCAAGGGTAAGTCTGTCGAAGTCCTTCTGATTGGCCTCAGGGCCTTTCGGTGAAGAAATATCATACCTTTGATAACTTACAGAAGCGCTCACCAGATTACATCTATTCTTGTATGTTCTGCGAATCACTTTTCGGTCTGAATGAGAAGGGGGATCTCACTTTTGAGCAAAGGAAAAAAAAAAGGATTGGGGTATCGCACCAAGTGCACTATGACAAAAATGAGCTAGTTTATGACATTGGTCCTACCGCTGATACTCTTCGCTAAAAAAAGGAACCCCTAAAAGAAAAGGAAAAAGGGAAAGGAATTGCCCCATAGGGTTAGAATGCAACTCAACACGGCAACGAACTTCCCAAATCCCCTGATTATCCGTACCGTTTGCGACTGGCTAGAAACAAACTTCCCTGTGGTCCCTGATATTCCCTTGCTTTTTCTTCTCTTCCTTGAGACGGTAGATACCGCTTGTTTCACAACACCCTCAAGAGAGCTTTACCTTCTCCCAAATATTAAGACCATGTTATCACGTTTAGTCTCGTTGGCCAGAAGTGAGAGTTAAATGCTAGATGAAGGCAAAAAATAGACTTAAGGAGACCGTTTTGCACCTTCCTGGTTGGTGAACGAGGAGAACGAAGTGCGCTATCTCTTAGTTCTGTCAAATCCAACACTTGTTCTATTTGACACTGATTACCGATATTTTAGGCATCTGTTGAGCTGGTCATCATGGAGCGCGAATTAGGAAGACAAGAGCCATCCCGGCTGGTCCCCACTCTTTCTAAGACTTTGGGAGTTTATGAGAGAGAGCAAACTCCGTCTGCAGCTCACTGCCCCAAGGGAAAAGCTTCAACAGGCGGGAAGGAAGCATATCTGGAGGATTTGGCTTTCCTGGATTCGATTCTCCGATGGTTTGTGGTGACTCCCCATTGGTATGGATGCATTGGCCCAGTCACACAGTAAGCCTTGGTAATAGATGATGCCGTATCGCACATGCCAATACCGCACAATTCCTTACGCCCCCAGCCGGCAGTCTCAGATATAACCCTAAAATCACCTCTTAACGCCCGGCCTATGATTCCCTTAAGATCTTCCTGCGCTATCATTCGCATCAATTCCCCTCGATTGTTCCCTGCATACATACATTAACTCCCAGCAATGAGGGGTCAAAGGGGATCTGACAACTATACATATTCCATTCATATGTGACGAAATTCGCAACTCCAACACATTTACTCCCGCATTGAATCTCCCCGTCCTCTAGTTTCTAATATTGCGTGCAATTCACCGTTATTACTCACACGTGCCTTCTTTTTGCTAATCCAGACCGCTGAGATGGTCCCCGCTTAGGCATTACAGATTCAGATTAGACTCTTCAAGAATATGCATGTTATCCGCCATACGCAGAAGCGCGAGAGGTGAAAAGCTAGTGTTTTCATGGTTAAATGGTGGTCTTTCTCATTCCCTCCCCCTTTTCCCCGCTCATTTCATCAGATTCTCCTGATTACGAATTGCTACTTCCGAGAGCTCCGTCAACACCAGAATCACATTCTACACTAGGGCATGATTCGGCTACCAAACAATACTGTAGGATATCAGCAGGAGTCCTTTTTGCCCCTCTTCCAATTTCACTAAAAGCAGTTTAGGCTCACGTGCCCCTCTTCCCAAGAGGTCAATTATAATGCAGCTAAACTGCCAAACGGGCACGGACACGTACTCCAACCGGACCCTTAACTTACCCCTCCCTTTGCTCCAAAAGTAAATGTTTACATCTGGACTTACCCCGCTGCATTTTTCGGGTATCTATCGTGATCTTGGCATCAAGATTCACAAAAAGCCCGCTTCTGTGGCGATTCTCTCCTTTTTTTCTCTCATTTATCCCTCTCCAATAATCGCACCTTCCCCTTTAGCTAGCTCAATTTGCATTCCTTCTACAGTAGGACAAAACCATGCCCCTTCCTTTCCCCGCCTTTTGTTTTTCTTTTTTTGCGTTTCTTCCACCTCTTCCATGTGCCTTTTCCTTGCTTTTCTCGCCATGGTGGAACGCATGCTCCAGACCGCACCGTACCGTACTCGAGTACAGTGCCCATACATCCCGTTCCCGCTGCCAGAAAAAAAGGAAGGTACGAGTACGGTACAAATTGGGATGGGAGGAGAGACATTTCTTGCAAACATTTGCGATATGATCAAATTGGACCCTGGACTCGGTGGATCCGTCGCAGAAAAGGGCGTTCCGGAAGGGTGAGAGATTCCGAATATCGGTAAGTTGGATCGGCGGTGTGAAAACGAGTTAATTATAGTGCACCATCTCATTGTCATCATCACCGTCACCATACTCTGCTGGTTCGTCACTTAGGCGTTAGCGAGTGTGACTGCATTAGTATGTCGATCGAGCATACTTGAGAAACTTTGATCAAAAAAGTATGTTTGCAGTGTCGGCGGCTGTCTGCCTGTCCGATGGTGCAGACAGCGTCCTCACGCTAGGGTAATGATCAAACATGCAACGCACGCAACTTACCAATTAACCCCAATAGTATCATAAGTACCCGTACTCGTAATTTTCTGACGTTTGCAAACACGATTGCTATTGCATGCCACCAAAATATTGAGGCTCCGGGCAATTTCTTGCCCATATGCAATAGCAGCTGTGTTCGCAAACGTCAGAAAATTACGAGTAGATTAACAATCCAATCACACTCCCTCCCCTCCCTTCTCTCTCAAAAAGCCCCCCAGGAACCCATAATCAATAGGGTGCATTACATCATGCCACAATGGGAAAAGATCCCACTCCATAATATGGTATTATGCCGTGCCATAAAATATATATGATAAACCTGCACACCGCACACGAACTAAAATTTAGGGGGAGCCGGGAATCCCCTTAGCAAAAAGGAATGTGTACGAGTACGGAGCGAATCCGGACCCGTGAGCGCACGCCGCCACCACACTCATACCGGTAGTGTGTCGGCGTTTGCGAACACGACTGCTATTACATACAGTAGTCTACCGCCAAATTTCGGCCCTTCAACTCGGATCTTGGTGGTGTGGTATACGACAGCAGTAGCAGCAGCTGTGTTCGCAAAAGGTCGCTCCGTTACGGTTACGATTAGTCAACTATACTTCCCTCCATCAAGTTAGAGTATCAAAATATAATTCGTACCGCATGCGAAGGGTGCCACAACTAGCAAGTACAAACAAGTATAGCAGGCATGCCGCCCTGCATGCATGTACGAGTGCTGTACCGGTACTGTACTGTAAGCGCATTATGGCCAATGGGGTGGTCATGAGTCGTCACCCGGTCCTTCTTTCGTTCGTCTGATGTTCTGATCCCCTTCGGGGAGGGGAGCCAATCGGCAAAATGGGGGTGGTGGAATGTGCACGTGTGGGACCAGGGGCGCGGTAAGTCAGCTTTGGGGGGGAGGG
>Ga0307507_10007876_pt1 | contig 15099 bp, 6 predicted proteins | sample 7_EM_MG_FD_207223 | JGI IMG/M metagenome (GOLD analysis project Ga0307507, IMG submission 207223) | Populus trichocarpa ectomycorrhiza microbial communities from riparian zone in the Pacific Northwest, United States - 7_EM | ecosystem: Host-associated > Plants > Roots > Unclassified | place... | reverse complement strand
TTAGCAACTTTAAAAGGTAACTATATATTTCTTAACATGCAATTAAGGTAAAGTTATATACTATATATTTAACTATTATATATTATCTAATATAATCTTATACAATCTTATATAGTTTTATTACTTAAAGGCTCTATACAAGGCTCTACACAAGGCTCTACACAAAGCTCTATATAAAGCTCTACACAAAGCTCTACATAAAGCTCTACGTACAGAGGCTCTGCACGAAGCTCTGCGTATAGAGGCTCTGCACAACGCTCTACACAACGCTCTGCACAAAGCTCTGCACGAAGCTCTACACAAAGCTCTGCACAAAGCTCTGTACGAAGCTCTGCACAAAGCTCTGCACAAAGCTCTGCACAAAGCTCTACATAAAGCTCTGTATGAAGCTCTACATAAAGCTCTGCACAAAGCTCTGCATAAGGCTCTGCGCAAAGCTCTGTATATAGAGGCTCTACACGAAGCTCTACACGAAGCTCTATACAAAGCTCTACGTATAGAGGCTCTGTACAAGGCTCTACACAAAGCTCTACGTACGGAGGCTCTATACAAAGCTCTATATTAGGTCCCCGCTATATTCCTAATAGCGTCTACACGTGTCTCTGCCTATATAGCCGCCTTATTTTTTACCCTTCTTTCCTTCCTTACATCCTCCCTACCTAGGGAGGCACTAGAACGGCAGCTAGTAGAGAACCGTTACTAGAACTAGATGACTATTACTAAAACTAAATAACCGTTACTAGAACTAGACAACCGTCGCCAGAGCTAGACGACTATCGCCAGAGCTAGATAACTGTCGCTAGAACTAAACAACCATCGCTAGAGCTAGATAACCGTTACTAGAACCAGACAACTATCTCTAAAGTTAGACAACTGTTGCCAAAACTAGACAACTATTGCCAGAGCTAGACGACCGTCGTCAAAACTAGACAACTATCGCTAGAGCTAGACAACTGTCGCTAGAACCAAACGACTGTCGCTAGAGCTAGACGACCGTCGCCAGAACTAGACAACTGTCGCTAGAACCAGACAACCGTCGCTAGAACTAGATAACCGTTGCCAGAACCAGATAACCGTTACCAGAACCAGATAACCGTCACCAGAACTAGATAACTGTCGCCAGAGCTAGACAACCGTCACTAGAACTAGACAACCATCGCTAAAGCTAGACAACAACAACTAGCCAGCGAGCACTATAAATAATTTAATCAATTGATCGAATTAAGGTAGCATAGACAGGTAGGCACAAATAGGGAGATACTAATAGGTAGGCAGATACAAATAGGTAAGCAGATATAAATAGGCAAGTAGATACAGACAGGTAAGCAGATACAGATAGGCAAGCAGATGTAGACAGGTAGGCAGATGCTAATAGGTAGGCAGATATAGACAGGTAGGCAGATATAAATAGGTAGGCAATATAGATAGGTAGGCAATATAGATAGGTAGGCAATGCAGACAGGTAGGCAATACAGATAGGTAAGTAGATACAGACAGGCAAGTAGATATAGATAGGTAGGCAGATGCTAATGGGTAGATAGATATAGACAGGTAGGCAGATATAAATAGGTAGGCAATACAGACAGGTAGGCAATGTAAATAGGTAGGTAATACAGACAGATAGGTAATATAGACAGGTAGGTAATGTAGATAGGTAAGCAGATACAGACAGGCAAGCAGATATAGATAGGTAGGCAGATACTAATAGGTAGGTAGATATAGACAGATAGGCAGATGCAAATAGGTAAGCAATATAGACAGGTAGGCAATGTAGATAGGTAGGCAATACAAATAGGTAGGCAATGCAGATAGGTAAGCAAATATAGACAGGCAAGTAGATATAGATAGGTAGGCAGATGCTAATGGGTAGGTAGATATAAATAGGTAGGCAGATATAAATAGGTAGACAATGCAGATAGGTAGGCAATGCAGATAGGTAGGCAATGCAGACAGGTAGGCAATATAAATAGGTAAGCAGATACAGACAGGCAAGCAGATATAGATAGGTAGGTAGATACTAACGGGTAGGTAGATATAGATAGGTAGGCAGATGCAAATAGGTAGGCAATATAGACAGGTAGGCGATATAGGCAGGTAGGTAAGTCAATAGGTAGATAGGTAGAAGAGAACTATCGCTATATTATATTAAATTATCTAAAATAATATTATTTATTTTACTAGCCTTATAAATAGCTTTAAAGTAGCTTTTATTTATTTAAAATATGTTATTAGTATAAAAGAGGTAAATATAATTATGGTTACCAAATGCGTAGATTACTGGCAGGTTGCGCGCAGGTTGCGCGCAGGCTGCGTGTCAAAAAAACACGATATAGGCTAGTCGGTCGAGTTGCCAAATAACCTCAACTGCGCGCCAATTGCGTCAACCACCAACCATTAAGGCCATTGAAAGGGTACCATATTTTGCCGATGTAGGGTCTATTTTAATTCCATTATAGGATATAATTAAGCCTAAGTATATAACCTCAGACGCGTAAAACTTGCATTTTTTAATATTATATTATAAGCCTGTATCTTATAAGTGTTTAAGGACCATTCTAATATGTTTCTAATATTTAAAAAGCAAGGACGAGTAGATTAAGATATTATTAATATACATAGTAATAAATATTATTATTTATTGCTTAACGTCCGATTTGGATCCCTATTGGGCCCACGCGGACTACTCCTTATATACATATAGGGAGAAAACTCTATCTAAGAAAACCCTATAATCTATCTCCCCGCCTTTTAGGACTTGCCTATAGGGCACCTGTAAGGCACCTACGAGTCACCTATAGTGCTCTACTACCTTACTTTTTGACCTCCTTAGGAACCACTGCTGCTATAACAAGCCTACGGACGCGCTAGTATTATAAATTTTACTCTACTACTGTAGAGTTATTAGGGGGCGCCTGTTGCTCGCCCCTTTACTTTCCGTTACCATTTCCCTTGCAATCCGAAACTGGTTTAGCACGTTTTGGCTAATAAGCTATTAGGTAACCGCCTTAAGACCTTTTTATATTAAGAGTAGTGTGTTATAGTTCTTTGTGCTAGCTACTAAGAGTATTGCTTTTTAGTTAATGTGTAGGGGACATAATAGTATTATATATTTTGGTGTCTGTTTTGGCCAGCTATATTTACATCTTAGGCTACCTACTAGGACACCTACCTAGTAGAGCCAATCTTTTAGTCCTATTACCCCTATTCTTAGGAGTGTTACTATTATATTTTCTGCCTTTGTTAGGCCTTCTTAAAGCTTTTAAGTGTTTACCCCCCATAGGGTTAACTATACTACGGCTTGGGTTTCTCTTACTTAAGTCAGCCTTTGTACCTTTAACTTCTATACGCCTCTCTAGTGTTGGTCTAGCTAGTGTTATATTACAGTAGATGGTTTTCTAGTGTTCTTTTATGCTCTGCTTTAGCTCTTTTCTCTTTCTTACTATTGTCTTTGCTAGCCTCTTACACATTTCCCTTCCTCCTCTATATAGGCCTAGGCCCTAATACAGTACTATTCTTCTTCTGCTTTCTTTACCTGTTTCTCTAATATATCTTCCCTATTTTAGGGTTAATGGTTTGTTCTCCTATAGGGCACCCTAGGGTCCCTCTATAGTTTATTTAGGCGTGTCTTAATGTACTTTATAACATTAGAGTTGCGTTTATTTTACGCCCTTTATATTGTAGCGGCTTCAATATATAGCTATAGGGGGGGAATATTAGCTTCCTTCTTAAGCAGTGCTGTAGCCGTTCGCTTATACCCACCTGTTATGCTCTATAGGTAAGCTGTTTAGACCTTTTGGAGTGGCTTAAGGAGTGACTTAGGGGGGCCTTTCTTAGTTTCTCCAGTAGCCTAGATGCTGGATCTATATATTATAGTTGGCCGGATAACCGCTGTATATAGTAGGCGTGACCTCTAGAAGCATGGACCCTATATAGAATTAATGATCCTAGATAATATAATATACTATACTTGGCCCTTATAAGCCGCTTGCGCCGCATATATGCTCTACTGGAGCTTACTGTTTACCTATACTCCTAATACCCTTAGGCCCTGAACTGGTTAACCCCCAAAGCCTTAGATATGAATTGCATACTAGAGATCTGTAGATTGGTTGTGTTTTCTTATAAAGTGGATTAGCTGGTATTTCTCTGGTGAGAATTGGACTCCATATTGTCTTGCCCATTCTATGTAGGTGTTATAGGCTTTCTCTAGTGTCCTGCAATTCTCTGCGGCTGTTGGCCCGTATGTGATTAGGTTTATATCGTTGATAAAGCCAGAATATATATGCATTGTAAGACTACTATACACAGCAAGTTTGCCTGAACTGCTTGCCCAGTTCCTTGCCACGGTTATGCAGTAACTGGTGGACAAAGCCAGCTCCTACCTGTGTGCACCTGATTTGCTCTATAAGCCTATCCTTATAGCCTGCCCCTGCCTAAATAGACTGATACGCGCATCCGTCCTTTCGGGCTATATAGACAGTGTCGTTAATAAGGTGTTGATCCTTCCTCTAAGACAGGTCCACCAGGAGTCAGGGCCCAGTAAAGGGGTAAGGTTCCTAGAGTCGTCCATTACTGCCATTGTATACTATGCCCCACAGCTATTGCTGCTTCGCGTTACCTGTGACGCTCTTGTGATAATAGGCCAACCGTGTCTTGTAGGCGTGGGCCTATAATAACTTGACGCTGCGCAGCTACCGTCCCTTAGCCGCCTACTAACCAAACTTGTTGTCCTCCCATTACCAACACCTGTATCTAAGTCCGTTCCAGCCTACCTATACAGGTTCGTCCTAGCTCTTTCTTGGTCCGTTCTGGATTAACGTTGCCGCCTAGAGAAGGGTGCCCCTAGCTCTTTCTTAGTCCGTTCTAGATTAACGTCGCCGCCTAAAGAAAGGTTAACGCCGCTGTATAGAAAGGGAGGATTAATGTCGCTAAATGTGGTTAATGGTGTTGAGATTCTTCCTGTGCCCTTACTATAGGTATAGTCTTAGAGCGGAACAAGTATAGAGGTGCCCTGTCGTCTCCTTAGATTCCTATCACTTCCACCAGCAAATGCAAGCGCTAGCTTGTGGCCCTAGGTCGGTGCCTAGGTAGAGAGACGTTGGGTAGTTTTTAAGACCATTCCTCTGTTCTTGATGAGTTGCCTTGTGTTGTTAATAAGCGCCAAGACCCGCGAAAACTCTGCTGTTCTAATAGCGTTAAGGACGACGCATTCGAAAGCGCCCTCTAGCCACGACGTAACGCCGCTGCATTAGTAACAGACGAGATCCTCACTCTTAGCTTGACCGTACGGACAAGATAAGACGGAAAGGAACCCCTATAGGACAGTATGGGTCGGATCTCGCTTTTGGTGTTCCTCCCGCAGTAATAAATACATTAAGGAATTTATAAAGCGTATTATTAATATATTATTAAAACGTACCGGGACCATTCTTTACGCTAAATGGTATTACTAAGTATTTAAAAAGTCCCTATCGTGTATAAAAAGCTATATACTTCTTATCTCCTTTACATATATGGATTTTATTAAAGGCGGTAACTATATTAAGCTTTATAAAGTACTATGCCTTTAATAAACGGTTAAGCGTCTCTTAAATTAGGGGAATTAGATATTGGTTTTAAATTATAATTGCGTTTAGAGCTTAATAATCAACATAGAATCTTAAGCCTCCTCCTAGTTTTTTAATAAATAGTATAGGTAAGGTAAATGGAGATTAACTAGGGCGAATAAATCCTTTTTCTAGATGCTTGTTAAGGTATTATCGCATTATAAGCAATTCTTCTTATAACATACCATATAGCGGACTAAACTTTAGTATTATGCCAGGCTTAAGTTCTACCTTAAAATTGTGCTTATCTTAGTATAGGGCTAGTTAGTCTACAAATTGTTTTTTAAACTCGTTAATTAGATTATAGTACTCCTTGAGTATAAGAGGTTAAGGGTTAGTATATTATTTTGGTTCTAATACTTTCTTAATATCTTCTATAGTCATAGCAAAGATTTTATAATCTTATCTTTTTGCTAGTAAGATAAATGGTGCGGCCTATATTATACGAATTTCAAGAGGTTTTGGTATAAGATCTTTACATTCTTTACCATAATCGGCAGTTATAGCTTTATTATTTTAGTTTAAGGCTTATAGCAAGGGTAATTCATATTATATTAAATTTAAATAGTTATATGCGTGTTTATAGGGCAAATAGTTTTTTAAGTAATAACTTTAGCAGTAGGTTATACGGAACTTTAGTGTTTCTTTAACCCAGCTAATTAAAGGGTTGTGTTATTTTAGCTATCTATATCTAAGTATTACCTTATAATGCTTTAAAGGTGTTATAAATAGGGAAACGTATTTAAGGTATTCGCCTATCCACAATTTTATAAGAGCATAGTGCGTTAGTTCGCTATATATTAAGGGTTTGCCATTAAAGCCTTATAGGCCTCTAGGCTTATTAAGTTTCTTTAAATTTAGGCGTTAAGTTTTCGCGTAGTTTATATTAATAAAGCCTATACTAGTGGCTCCGCTATCTATAAGGATTTATACTTCCTTCTACTTTCTAAGTATTTAAATTTTACCAAGTATATTAAGGGAGTTGTGTTATATATCAGCGCTAGAAGAGCTTAGACACTTATACTCTTCCACCTTTTATCCTAAGGCGCAACTTGGCCCTAGAATAATTCGTTTTCTAAGTTAGCCGAGGGTAAGATGCTTTATAGTATCCGAGTACAATTCGTAGAATAAGTACGGCTTAAGGAATATATATGATTTGAGGATTGGGAGGAACTACAGCGAACCTTTTTAAAGGGGTGAGTTCGGCAATGCCTTTAAATATATCCTTTTTTACCACATCCAAAGCATTCTCCATTTATAGCTTGAGTTCTTTATTTATTAGTTCCCAAGGGTATATAGGATTAAGCGGCATTGAGGTCCATAGGGTTATATATAGGGCTTTTGGGTTTCGGAGACGGATCGCGCTTTGGGGTATATACTAGTTTTATAGAGTTCTAGGCGCAAGGTATAGTTAGCTTTAGAGAACAAGTCTATTTATTATATTAAAGGTCTTTATTAATTCGTTAACATATTATAGCAAATTCGGATAGGTTTTTTAGCAGTTCTCTACCTACTAACTAGGCTCTAATCTTATCTAAAATAGCTTGTTAAAGAGCAGCAACTCTAGCGGCTTTATTCCAATCCAGCTCGCCAATAAGGCCTAAAAATTCTAAAAAGAAGCTAGTAAAATCTTGGTTCCGTTATTATAGGTTCTTAAGTTTAGTAACAGCTATATATTTATGGCTAGCGTTATTATATATTTGTTCTAATAGAGAGATAAAGATTTTAAAATTAACAAAGGTGCCGTTATAGAAGAATGGATCTATAGTACGTATAGCGTCTTTACTTAATTAAGACATTCTGTAGCTAACCTTGCTAGCTTTAATAGGGTATTAATTATAGTTTATTAAAAGTTTAAGACGGAGCTTAGTTATAAAGGGACGTAGGTTATTTTAATTTCTATTAAACATTAGAAAATTAGGGAGCTTTTTAAATTTTATAGTAGGTATTAAATTCGTTATAGATATAGGTTGAGTTACTATTACTAGTTCAATATTCGCGTTTAAGGGGCTAGGCTTAAATACCGTTATATTAATTTCGTTTATAGGTGGTATTAGGGTCTCTAATGTAGGTGCTTAGACGTTATGAAGTTCTTCGCGGAGTGCTTCCATTAATTATTAATGCTGGGCTTCTAGTACAGCCCGCTACTAAGCTAAGGCATCCATAAAGGCCTCTTGCATTGCAGTTAACTGTTCCCTAACTAGAGTTATAATACTCGTGGTTAACGCGTGGGATTTAAGGTCGTTTGCCATTTTAATAGTAGTTATATTAACGCAACGTAATATAAGGGCGCGAAGAGACTTTGGGGAAGATTTAAAGGAATAATATAAATTCTATCTAAACCTAAGGGTATATAGCTTTTGCAGAGAATAAAACGTTGTGTAAAGAAGAGAAAGGAATAACGAGAGAATTATATAATTAAATAGTTAGGGGTTATGGTGGTCAATACGTGCGTATATGCGCACGCGGTCTTTGACAGACTTTAGTAGAATTTAATTGATCTGGCAGAACTTGGCAGAAGTCAATCAAGCTGGCAGAATTCAGCAGAATTTGGTCAAAGCTTCGGAATTCATCTGTCGAGTATTTCACCGAGACATTCCTACTATAACTGGGCTAGTCCTATTACACTACCCTTAGCTTATTTATAACTTTTTATATAGGTGCTCTGTTCTTTATACGTCCTAATATAGCTAGTCTTTAGTCTAGCTTCTATTCTTACTATAAGATAATTTGCTGTCTAAACTTATCTATACTTTTCTTTAGTTTTCTTTTTCTAAAAGGATCCTTAAAGTCTTCTTACTTCTTAACTATTATATTAACTTTTTAACCTTTAGGCTAAACGCTGCGTTTACCTAAAACTGTTATAGACCTTATTTAATCTTTAAAATCTTAGTTCCCAGGGAATCTTTATCCTATACTTATTTGTTTGTCTATAAACTAAGCTACTACCCTTTCCTATTGGTTTTTGTCCGTTATAGGTTCTTAGGTATATCTTATCTTATCTTAAAAATCTTAACTATCTCTTATCTTATCTTAAGAATCTTAAGTCTATGGCCTTTTGCCTTTATTAAGTAGTAAGCTAGCACTAGTAGTTATCTACTTGCTTAATTATCTTTAAATATTACTCCTTCCGTCTTATAAAGCAATAGATGCTGTATCTAATAGTACTATAATACCCGTTACTAAACCGCGTTTAGTGGTGGTCTTAGTTTCTACTTTTATTGCGTTATTAAGGTTTAGGCGCCCTTAGCTAGCCTTATTTTCCTTATTACTATTAATTAATAAGTACTCTAACTCTATTATTAATATTGCTAATCTTTATCTGTATATTACTATAATATCTTAATCTAGCTTATAGAGTTAATCTTATTCTTTATTTAACTCTCTAGTTCCTTTATGTGACGGTACTGGAGCGCGTCACCGGCCATATTCAACCAATCAGGATTTTCCATGCCCGGTATGCAAAATCGCTATTGGCCCGCTTACCACTAGCGCCTTAGCGGCCCTCGCGACATGCCTACCTACTGCCCCTAAACGATTCTTCTTCTTCTTCTCCTTAGCTTAGTATTCTTATATAGTAGCAATCTACAAGCTTTAGTTCAGAAGCATTTGTACAAGCCCATTATATTATACTAAGCTCTCTATATACTGCCTGGGAAGGCCTCAATAATATCCCACCCTAAAAGAAGACCTTCGTCTGCAATGACACATCGACGCGTTATACTCAGATATTAAAAAACTCACACTACCACGCCTAAGAAGGCCCTAATAATATCCTACTTTATAGGCCAGACTGTACTTAACCTGTACCCCTAAAAGAACCCCAGAATTAAAACCGAATTATACAATTCTGATAAACTTTAGGAAGCCGACGATGGCACCTAAAGCAAGCTTATCTAAAAGACCTGCCTTTACCTAAGAGGAACATAAGATCTAGTTAGGATTAGAAATCGAAGACAATAATAACGTTATAGGTATATATAAGCAGATTTATACCCTTGCTGCCAATTAGAAGGTTAATTGTCTTTAAGCCTAAAGTATATAAGAGACTCTAAAGGAGATCCTAGAAAGCCTTACTGCCTTATAAAACAGCCCAGCCTCCCCTTTATAAAGCCTTAGTTAACCCATTCGCTTAACTAAATACAATACACTAGAGAATACGGACATAATAACAAAGTAATTAAAGTCCATTAAGCTCCCTAACCCCCCACCATTATTAGACGGCATAGACCCGACCTTTAAGAACTAGAGAATTTAGGTATAAGGAAAGCTTTATATTAACTATAACCATTTCCTCTCTAAAGAAGCTAAAATGCTCTACCTTTTTAGTTGAACCATTAGGGACACCTAGCAACACCTTTAGGCTAAGTTTAAGGACGAGTTACCTATTCGGTTTACATCTATTAATAAGATAATATAGTATCTAGCTACTATCTATATTAATCTAAATAAAGTACGGGATGTCTATTACAACTATAATTGCCTAATAATGAAATTAAACTAATCCTTTACTAAGTTCTAGACTTAATTCTTACACCTAGTAGGTAAAGGCCAGGTTCCCCCTAAGAACTATTATTTAGACCTATATAACAAGCTAACGGTCCAACTATAAGAGAAGATTACGGTAGCCTTAAACAACCTACCAACCTACTAAAGACTTGCAGCCTAATATTTGTTGCTAGATTTAGAACTAAAATAAATTAATACTTATTTTAATTAACTAAAGTAGCCCTATAGTAACCGTAACCTATCCGCTACATTAATGGGAGCTAGTGTTAGAAGACAAACTACAACCACCCTTATACTAAAAGCGGTTATAACTGCCTACTTACAAACCTCGCCTAACCCGCTACGTACTATACCTTTAATTAATACTTATCGCAACACCCTAATTAACCCTACCATGGTCACGTGCTTTAATTACGGAAAGAATAATTACTTTACTACGTCCTGCCCAGAGCTAAAGGATATAGGTAATATTAAGGAGATAGAGAAAGAAGAAACGTCCAATAAGTTAGAAAAAGAAGAACCCTAGGGAAAGACTCCTCCCTAGGGTATCCTATTAATCTTAAAAAGATTAATCTAAGTTAGCTAATAGGTAGAAAACACTTTATAGTTCTATATATAGTATCTTAAAATGGATATAGAGTTAATACAACTACTCTTATTAACACTGGAGCAAATGGCTTTGCCTTTATAAACACTGCTTATGTAAATAATGTTGCTAAGTTCTTAAATGTAAATGCTACCTAACTAGAGAAGCCTGTTTAAGTAAAAGGCTACAACGGTTAAGCCAGTATACCGGTTACCTACGTTTTAAAGCTATATATCGCTATTAATAGACAACGCTAGTTTAGTATCCCCTTCTGCATCCTAGACCTAGGGTCACACGACATAATTCTTAGCCAAAAATAGATGTCCTACTTTAATATTTAGCTAAATATTTAATAAAGACAGTTCGTCTAGCTAAAGAATAGACCAAAGTTACCCTCCTTTATTAGGGAAATCCGCACTAACCATAAAACGTTAGCCGCGAAGGCTAATCCTATCTACTAGCAAGATGTTAGGAACCGCGACCTAGCCTTTACCTAAAAAGATGCCCGCCGCAAGGCCGGCAGGAACTCCGTACTAACAAGAATACTCCCCTAAAGAACTATAGTCAAGGAGGACTCTACTTACGGAAGTGGAATAGATACTAATATAGACAACTTCCAAATTGCGGAGATCTAGCTAATGGGGAAGAGGACGTACTAATAGGACATAAAGGATAACCTTTAGAAGATGCAATAAGAGCTAAGAGGAGTAAGGACAACACTAATACCCTAGAAGCCCCCAAGGCCACGGATAACCCTACTATTATATAACACCCCTATAGTAGACATTATAGTAATTAGTGCTATAGGTTTCCACTTTAATATATATTAGAAGGATAACGAAGTCTTTACTACTAGTTTATACAAAATTAACCAGATTATCGCCGAGAGGGAAGAAGTGTTAGTAGAGGAAACTAATAAGGAACTAGTTAAGCGCCTCCTCCCTAATTACCTTTTAAACTATAGAGACGCGTTCTTAAAAGTAGCTTTAGATATACTACCCCCCTACCAAACCTATAATTATAAGATTTAGTTAGAGACCAATAACTCCCTAGGCTATAGCCCCCTTTACTAGCAAACTATGGAGGAACTAAAGGCAATAAAGTAGTATCTAATTAACAACCTCTATAAAGGGTTTATTAAGCTAAGCTAGGCTCCCTTTACTTTCCCTATTTTATTTATAAAGAAACCTAATAAAAGCCTTTATTTCTGTATCGACTATTAAAAGCTAAACGCTATTACTTAGAAGGATTAGTACCCTCTCCCTTTAATTAATAAAACCCTTGCATGTCTAAGCTGGGCTAAAATCTTTACTAAGCTTAATGTCCGCTAAGCTTTTTACTAAATTAGGATGGACCCTATATTAAAAGACCTAACGACGTTCCGCACCCGTTACGGGTCTTATAAATATAAAGTCTTTCCTTTTGGACTGACGAATGGGCCAGCCACTTATTAACAGTATATAAATAATGTTCTTTTTAACTACCTTAATAAATTCTATACGGCATACCTAGACAACATTCTTATATACTTAGATAACAAACTTAAGCACTAAGTTCACGTCAAGAAGGTCCTAGAGAGACTACGGAATATAGGCCTATAAGTTAATATCAAAAAATGTAAATTTGGAGTAAAACGCACAAAGTACCTTAGGTTTATTATTAGTATAAAAGGAATTAAAGTTAACCTAGAGAAGGTTAAGGTAATCCGCAACTAGAAACCCCCTTATACTATAAAAGAAATCTAGTCCTTCCTTAGCTTTTATAATTTCTACTATTAGTTTATCTATAACTATAGAGTTATAGCCAAGCCTCTTATACAACTAACTAAGAACGACACGTCTTTTATCTTTAACGATAACTATATAAAAGCCTTTAAGGAGTTAAAGGACTGACTTATCTTCTCCCTAATCCTTTATTACTACAACCCAGACCTTAAATTAATGCTAGAAACGGACGCCTCTAATAGGGTAGTAGTGGGAGTCCTTTTACAGCTACACCTAGACAGTAAATAGTACCCTATTGCGTTCTTTTTAAAAACAATGGCCCTAGCTAAGTGCAACTACAAAGTGTATAATAAGGAAATGTTGGCTATTATATAATTATTGTCCCAGTGGCGCGCAGAGCTTAGAAGCACAGACTCTTGGATTAAGGTTTATACCAATTACAAAGCCCTTAAGTGTTTTATAACAATAAAACAACTTACTGGTTAATAGGCCTAGTGGGCTAAAATACTCTCCTAATTCTTCTTTATGATTATATACCGCCCTAGCAGGCAAAATGCTAAGGCTAACGCCCTAACCCGGAGAGAACAGGACGTGGGGCCATAAGACGAGCTAAAGGCTTAGCACTAAATATGCGCCCTCCTCCATACCGAATAACTCGACCTACGTATTCTTAAGGAACTAAGCTCCAAACAAAATAAGGTAGTACCTATAGAAGGAAAGACCCTAGATAAACTAATAGGACTAATTAATCGCATCCTAACCGCAAACCGCATAGCCGAATCCCTAAAAGCCCTCCGTGTCACGGCGCTGACATAGGTACTGTTGCAGACCCTAGTCAGGGGCTCGCCTAGACCCTTGGCGCCATGTATATAGACGTGTCCTTTCCTCGACCTTCTTCCAGTCCTCGTCTTGGAATTCTCGTTTACTGGCTACCAATAGATTCTGTTCTTTTAACTAAGCCTTCACACTCCGCGATTAAGCTATGGGGGGTGACCCTAGTTTAGAAATAGAAGACGGACTACTCCTATACTAAGAACGGCTTATAGTTCCAGATATTAATAACCTATAAACAGAGCTAATCCGTAAAGCCTACTATTAAGTCTCTACGGCGTACCCTGGTTAAGACAAGACCTACTAACTACTATTGCCTTATTACTATTGGCGAGGACTCCTATCTAATATAGAACAATTTATTAGAAATTATTATGCTTATAAACACGCGAATACCCCTAGGGACCAAACTTCTGGATGGCTGTAACCACTGCCAGTCCCCAAACGCCCTTGGCAACATATTATAATGGACTTTAAATTATTCCCAAAGGACAAACACGGCTACAACATGGCCTTTATAGTAGTTAACCAACTAAGTAAGCAAGCCGTTTCCCTCCCTTACTTTAAGACTATAACCGCAAAGGACATGGCCCGCATATATATAGACAACATCTACTGGATCCATGGCGCTCCTAAGTTAATTATCTCTAACCATAGACCTTAGTTTATATTGGACTTCTAGAACAAATTCTGCCGCATCCTTAGGATTAAGATTAAGCTCTCTACTATATTCCACCCTTAAACTAACAGCCAAACCAAGATTATAAACCAGTATCTTAACTAGCGACTTCGCCCCTTTATTAACTACTACTAGGATAACTGGTCGGAACTACTACCTATAATAGACTATACACAGCTCACGCTCCCTTATAATAGTATAGAAATGTCGCCATTTAAGTTACTCTATAGATACAGGCCACGAACATCCTTTAATTGGGATAGACCTATAGGACATATAACGGCCCGCGAACACCTTAGCTATAAAGAGGCCCAGATATTCGCTAAGAAAATATATAGGGCCTAGGAGACTGCCCAAGCAATTATAAAAAGGGCATAAGAGAAGAAAGAGTCTAACGTAAACTAATATTGCCGCGAGGTAGACTTCTATATAGGAGATAAGGTATAGGTGTTAATAAAGAACTAGAAAACCTAGAGGCTAAGCTATAAGCTAGACCACTAAATAGCTGGCCCCTATAAAATCCCTAAGAAGGTAGGGCACTCTTTTAAGGTTAAGCTACTAGAGTTAATAAAGATCCACCCTATCTTCTCTTTAGACCAACTATGGAAGGCCGCGGACGACCTATTGCCTGGATAGTACAATAACCCCCCACCGCCAATTTAGATTGCAGAGGACGAAGAATAGGAAGTCAAAAAGATCTTAGCAGTAAAGAAGGACCGTAGTACCTTAAAATACCGTGCAAGCTAGGTAGGTTATGACGAAGATCTAGAATGGTACCCCACATCTAATTTTAAGTACTCTCCCTATAAGCTACGAGATTTCCACCTAGCCTACCCAGACCTCCCTGGACCACCACGCAAGTTAGATAGCTGGGTTAAATGCTAGAAAGAGGGGTTAGATAACTATAATAATTTAAATAACAATAAAGAACTCGGACAAAGCCTAAGGGCAGGCTTTTTTAGGAGGGGGGGGTAATATAACGGTGCTAGAGCGCGTCACCGGCCATATTCAACCAATCAGGATTTTCCATGCCCGGTATGCAAAATCGCTATTGGCCCGCTTACCACTAGCGCCTTGGCGGCCCTCGCGACATGCCTACCTACTGCCCCTAAACGATTCTTCTTCTTCTTCTCCTTAGCTTAGTATTCTTGTATGGTAGCAATC
>Ga0307507_10007875_pt1 | contig 15100 bp, 2 predicted proteins | sample 7_EM_MG_FD_207223 | JGI IMG/M metagenome (GOLD analysis project Ga0307507, IMG submission 207223) | Populus trichocarpa ectomycorrhiza microbial communities from riparian zone in the Pacific Northwest, United States - 7_EM | ecosystem: Host-associated > Plants > Roots > Unclassified | place... | reverse complement strand
TTAAGTGTCTCTTAGATAAACTCATTATTTGGGTATTTGTTAATTATAATCTATTTAACTAATTAATTAGTTATTTTAAGGACGTATACTATAAGGTCTTTAGCTAGGGGATTAAATAATTTAGGGCAAAGTAGGGTTTAATTGTGGTAGGTACGCGCTTCTTCCTATACTAGTATATCTTGTAAATGTCGGGTTAAGGCATTAGGTTTTTAACCGTAAACGCCTAGGCGGTATATAATTAAAAATTGAAAATAAGACAGATATTCTAACTAGCGGGCTTAATAATAACTTAGCTATTTTATAGTTATAAAGTACTATAGATTCTTATAGTTGCTAAGGACCTTAATTGGAAATCTAGCGCCTTCTAGTTTAGGTCGCCATTGTTTAAAATATTTAATAATAGCTAATAATTCCTTATTATAAATCTCGTAGTTATATTTAGCTAAACTTAGTCGTTTTAAGAAGTATGCTATAGGGTATAGTACTCCTTCCTTATTATACTAAGACAAAATGCCTCTAGTAATATAGTTAGATAAGTTAGCTTTTATAACACTCTTTTGGTTTAGGTTGAAGTGTTAGAGTATAGGTGCGGTAGTAAACATGACTTTTAGATAGGTAAAGGCCTTCTTACATTTCTTGTTAAAGATAAAGGTTTTATCTTTTTGGGTTAGAGCTATAAGGGGTAAGACTAAGGCGGAGAAGTTATTAATAAACTATTAGTAGAAGTTAGCAAATCCTATAAAGGCTCTTATGTTCTTAACGTTCTTGGGTTCTTACCAGTTTATAATTACTTTGATTTTCTTTAGGTCCATTTATATGCCATCTATAGAAATAATAAGTCCAAGGTATAGGACTTCTATTTTATAGAATTTGCACTTGTTTACATCTAATTATAGGCTAGCTCCACGTAAGGCTTTTAAGATAAGGTTAACGTATTTCTTATATTTAGTTAGGTTATTGCTATATACTAGAATGTTATTAATATAAGCAGTACAAAAAATGTCTAGGTAAGGTTATAGGGTATTATTTATAAAGTGTTAGAACGAACTTAGGGTATTTATAAGGCCGAACGGCGTTACTAAGTATTTAAATAGTCTATACCTAGTACGGAATACAGTGAGCTATTTATCTCCTTTTACAATACGGAGACAGTTAAATGCGTAGATAAGGTCAAGTTTTATATAGTAGTAAGCCTTACTTAATCGGTTTAGTGTCTCTTAAATTAACGGGAGCAGGTACTAATTCTTAATAGTAATGGCATTAAGAGCTTGGTAGTCTATATAGAAGTACAGACCACCGCCAGGTTTCTTAACAAAGATTATAGGTATAGCTATAGGCGAAGAGCTTACTCTAATAAATCCTTTACTTAGGTATTTGTCTAAGTACTTCCGCAGCACTTAGAGTTCGTTTTAGGACATTCTATATAGGGGTCTAAATCTTAGCTGTTTTCCTTCTTCGAGTATAATCTTGTGGTTATATAGTTGGTGCTCTACTAATTTATTAGGTTTCTTTTGTGAAAATACTTCTAGATGCTTATAATAGCATACTAGTACTTTTATAGCAGGGTTAGTATGCTTCTTTGGTGCTAGGGCCTTTTTAATATTAGCTATTATAACGGCGAAGATTATGTGTTTAGGTTTCCTAGCGAGTTATACTAATAGGGTAGCTCCGATTATATAGATATCTATAAAAAGAGGGGCGAGTTGCTAGCTAGTAACTTCCTTTTAATTATCTACTATTTCTTATTTAACTTTAGGTTTAGTGTTAGGTACGGAGTTAGTATTAAATTCAGGTTTAAGTTCTTTAAGTATCCTTTTTATAGTAGAATACCAGTTCTTCTGGTACTTTTATATATTAAGCTTAAGTTTAGGCTTCTACTTGGTTTGGGGTGGTATAGTAGTTAGGGTCGGTTTATATAGTTTAGTATAATTTTCGGGTTCTTAGTAGAATTAGGTGGACTTTTTAGGTACAAGGTAGATATTAGTAGAAATTTTAAACTAATAGATCCTAGTAAATTTTTCAGATTTCGGTTTAGGGTCTAAGTGGTAAGTTATAAGGCACTTCTACTTATAACAAAAGGCAGTAAATAGAAGCTTAAGGTTGTCTTAATTAATAGTTACCTTATATAGCTTTATCTAAGGTTGTCTAAGTATTACTAAGTAACCTAGGGTGGTAACAAAAAGCCTAATTAGTTCTTTGTGGTTTAGGTATTAAAGTTTTAGGAATACTACATAGGTAATATAGCCTAAAATAGTGCGTTTGCTATCAAATCCAAATACGTTAATATGCCGGTTAAGGGGGGTTAGGGTAAAACTATTATCTTATATAAAGATCTTGTTAATAAATCCTATGCTACTAGCTCCTGTGTTAATTAGGACTTAAGTATTAGCCTATTAATTATTCTGCCAAAGACAATAGTTAATAGTTATACTGCAATCCTAAGAGTTAGAATTCGTAATATCTAGAGCATTTAACAAGATCCTAAGGCAGTACTATCCTAGAGAGCGACTTAGCTCTAAGACCTTTCTTTTAGAGGTGACCAGGGTGAGGTTCCTATAGAATATTAGCTGTAACTTTGTCCTTATAAGTAGTGCTTACTAGATGCGGGGCTAGAGCTATATAAAGATTAGGGACGGTAACTAGAGGATTAGTGCGGTAAACAGTTACTAGTATTAGCCGTTTATAAATTGTATTAGGGCATAGGGATAGAGCAGTATCTTAAGATATAAGCCTTACTTCTATATTTAAAGCAAAGGCCTAGCTTAATGCGTTATTCTTATTTAGGGGACCCTAGTGGGGCATACTCTAGGGTTCCAGAGTTAATGTCTATGGCGTTAGGGTGCTTAGGCTAAGACAATAACTTAATAGTTATTTATAAAGCTGTTATATTATATTAAGAAGTGGACTTCGGTATTAGGCGTAGTATATTATTATATCGTTTATTAATAATGTTTGCGCAGGCGTTAAGGGCTCCCAGTAGGTCTATACCTATTAGGGAGGTTTTTAGTTCAGGACTTAGGGATTTAATAAGACTATTAACCAGTATAGAGTCGTTCCAGCCTATTTCCTTTACGTAATAGTTAAATTTAGAGAAGTATACTAGAAAGCTTTTCGTTTCTTAAGTTATATAGTTTATCTTTCTCTAAGCAGTAGCTTAGCGGTTTAGGTCACTATATATAGCTTTAAGAAGTATAACTAGACTTTATACTAATTTTGGTTAAAGGGGTTTAATAAGGTTAGCTGCGTCTCCTCCTAGTTAACTTAGGGCGTAGCAGAGTTAGTTAGCTTTAGTTAGGTAGCAGTTAGTATTACTAGTTAGCTTATTTTTAAGCTGGCTTAGAAATAATTAGAGTTCTTATTATTTACTAGTAAATATTAGAGGGTCTAGTAGTTGTTTAGATCGTTGCGGTACGGTAGTTAGTTTAGGGTAAATAGCTACTATAGGTTTGGGACTCTCATTTCGCGTATTCGTCTCTAGAAAAGGTATTTGGTCTTAAGGCCTTAGTGTAGGCATCTTAAGGGTGCGGACTTCTTCTTAAAGGTCCTTAATTATTTGTAGGTGTCGTACTTCTTATTTAGCTTATTATTAAGTTAAAGTGGCTTGGTTCTATATAAGGGCGTCTATAAAGAACTTCTATATCTCTACCAATTGTTCTTAGAGTGCGGACATAATGCCAGCGGCTATTATAGGGGCTTTAGGGTCGTTCTGCATTTTGGAGGGTAGTATATAAGGTTAACGCAACGTAGTGTCACAGAGCAAGCACAAGCGGTAATAATATATAGCAAAGTAGATATTATTAAGCTATATATATAAACTGCGTAATAAAGTTAAGACGTTACATAAGGAAAAGGAAGTAGGAAATAGGGGAAAAAGGGTATATAATGTTCGCTTAGTTGCTAGGTTAATAGGTACTATACTATACATAGGCAGGATAGAGCTTAGGTGGCGGTTCTAGTAGAACTTAGCAGAATTCGGCAGTTAAAGGTCCTTAAAGTTGCCAATTAGTAACTCCGATAGTAGAGACAGCAGATTGCGGCGGAATATGGCAGATTGCTGTTAAATTGCCATCTTGTGGTCAGTCTCTAGTTGTTTAGTCAGTAAAAACAGGTGGACGTGTATAAGGTGTTATAAGGGTGTCCCGTAACAGGTTTATATTTTATATCCTTCCTACTTAATAAGAAGTTTAAATTGTTTAGATTATAGTTTCTATTAAATATTATTAATTAAGTTAATAAAGTAAGAACTGTTACTATTATTAATAATTATAGGAGGTAGTGGCGGCACTTTACAAGTTATAGGATTATTTTTTAAAGGTTGCAATAAGCTTATATAAAATATCGGATGTATTTTTATCTTAGTTAGCAGTTTAAGCTTATAGGCGTATAGGCTTAGTTTCTTCTTAATTTAATATAGGCCTATAAACTTCTAATTAAGTTTCTTTAAGGGCCATTAAGTCTATAAGTTTTATATATTTGGGTAAACCATATTACCTTCCTTAAAGTCCTATATAGGAGCTCATCCTTTATTTATATGCCATTCCTATACTATTTAAGCATATATTAATTCACTTTATAATAGCTCCGTTAACTGCTTTATTTAAATAGTAAAGTTATATATGTTAATTAACTAGATCCGTTTAATTGTGGGTCCTATTATATTAATTTTAGGTTATAGTTTAAATCTAAGTTAGGGGTCTTATCTATAAATTATATAGAATAGCGTTACGCCTGTTAATACATTTATTATATTATTTACAGTAAACTTAGCTAAAGGCAGCCATTTTTCCCAGTTGTCTTATAGGTAGGAGCAGTATATTTATAGGTATTATTCCATAATTATATTTATAATTTTAGTTTGGCTATCTGTCTTTAGATAAAATACAGTTAAGAGTTATATTTAAATACTTAATTATTTATATAGGGCTTGCTAAAAGTCTAAAATAAACTAGCTTCTTTAGTTAGATATTATTAAATTAGGAAGTCTATATAGCTTAAAGACATACTTAATAAAATATTTAGCTACTAATATCGCATTAATTAAGTCCATAGGAATTATATATCGTATTTTTATAAGACGGTTAATAACTACTATAATATTTATAAACCTATTACTATTAGGTAAGTTAACTATAAAGTTAATTAAGATATTGCGCCATCTTTATATTAGAATTAGTAGTGGTTAAAGTACTCCTTACTTTTTTATATAAGAGGTCTTTCTATATATATACATCCTATATACTTAAATGTATTTTTATACGTAGTTATATATTATAGGCCAGTAGTATACTTATTAAACAATTTTATAAGTCTTTATATAGCCAGGATACCCTACTATAGGGGAGTTATATATAAATTTAAGTATCTTAAATTATAAAGGTTTCAAATTTAGAACTACTATCTTCTATTAATAGTACAATTAGTTATTTTAAATTTCGCATTTAGCAAATATAATATCTTTATACTATTATTTTCCTATTTAAATTGCTTTTATTATATCTATTATCTATATATTATTCTTATATTTATATTCCATTAGCTTATTAATTTCTATTTCCTATTTATTAACTTCTAATTTATTTCTGTTAAGTTCTATATCTAAAAATATAGAATATAGTTTTTTAAAACATTTAGGAGGCAATAAGATCTATAATTAATTTATAATCCATTTATCTATAGCGTTTATAGGTAGGTCCTATAATTATTATATTAATATATTAGGCTTCTAATTAAGTTTACCTAGTTAGTATATAATCTTAAAGTTAAATTATAAAAGGTATTCAGCCTAACAAATTTGGTGCTGTGTTAATTGCTTTATAGTTATAAAGTACTACAGGTTCTTATAGTCCGTTAATATATATATTAGAAATAACAATCCTTTAAGCTTAGGACGCCATTATTTAAAATATCTAATAATTGCAAGCAGTTCCTTATTATATATCTTATAGTTTAATTTAGTAAGGGCGAGTTTCTAAGAGAGAAAGGCTACTAGGTATAGCTTACTATCCTTATTATATTATAATAACACTCCCCCTAGCGCATAATTAGATAAGTCTATTTTAATAATATATTTAAGGTTAGGGTTAAAGTAAGTAAGAATTAGAGTAGTTATAAAATAATACTTTAGGTTATTAAAAGCTTATTTATATTTAATAGTTTATTTAAATTTTATATTCTTTCTTATTAGGTTTACTAATAGCTAAGCAGTTTCTAAGAAGTAGTCAATAAATTAATAATAGAAATTTATAAATCCTAGAAATCCTTAAATATTTTATATATTGCTAGGGCTTTCCTAGTTTATAATTATAGCGACTTTTTTAGGGTCTATTTTAATTCTATTATAAGATATAATTAAACCTAAGTATATAACTTTAGACGCGTAGAACTTGTATTTCTTAATATTGCATTATAAACCCATATTTTATAAGCGTTTAAGAACCATTTTAATATATTTCTAATATTTAGAAAGTAAGGATAAGTAAATTAAGATATTATTAATATATATAATAATAAATATATTAAGGGATTTACGAAGCGTATTATTAATATATTGCTAAAATATACTAGGACTATTCTTTACGCTAAATAGTATTACTAGGTATTTAAAGAGTCCCTATTATATATAAAAAGCTATATACTTTTTATCTTCTTTATATATACGGATTTTATTAAAGGTAGTAACTATATTAAGCTTTATAAAGTACCATGCCTTTACTAAATAGTTAAGCGTCTCTTAAATTAGGGGAATTAGATATTAGTTTTAAATTATAATTATATTTAGAGCTTAATAATTAATATAGAATCTTAAGCCTCCTTCTAGCTTTTTAATAAATAGTATAGGTAAGGTAAATAGAAATTAACTAAAATAAATAAATCCTTTTTCTAAATACTTGTTAAGGTATTATTATATTATAAGCAGTTCTTCTTATAATATACTATATAGCGGACTAAACTTTAGTGTTATACTAGGCTCAAGTTCTATTTTAAAATTATACTTATCTTAGTATAGAGCTAGTTAGTCTACAAATTATAGTACTCTTTAGGTATAAAAGGTTAAGGATTAATATACTATTTCAGTTCTAGTGCTTTCTTAATATCTTCTATAGTTATAGCAAAGATTTTATAATCTTATCTCTTTACTAACAAAATAAAAGGCGTGGCCTATATTATATAAATTTTAAGAGGTTTTAATATAAGATCTTTGCATTCTTTATTATACTTAGCAGTTGTAGATTTATTATATTGGCTTAAGGTTTACAGTAAGGGCAATTTATATTATATTAAATTTAAATGGTTATTAAAAGGGATTTGGGTTTGTTTGCTATTTTAATAGCAGTTGTTTTAATGTAATATAATATAAGGGCGCAAAGAGGCTTTAGGGAAGATTTAAAGGAATAATATAAATTCTATTTAATCTAAGGGTATATAGCTCTTATTAAGTATAAGACATTATATAAGGAAGAAAAAGGAATATAGGAAACTTATAACTAAATATTTAGGGTCTTAATAGCAGACGCATAGGCATAAGCCTACGCAGATTTTAACAGGTTTTAACCAAATTCCATTATATTAGTGGAATTTGGTGGAACTTAATTAAGTTAGTAAAACTTGGTGGAATTTAATTAACTTTAGCAGAATTTGGTAGAATTTAATTAAAGCGTCGGAATTTATCTGTTGAGTATTTCACTAAGACATTCCTACTATAACTGGGCTAGTCCCGTTATAAAAAAGGCTACTAATATAGATTTAAAGGCCAAGATAGCCATTAAATTATATATGTTAGTTATATTGTTCTAATGTCTTATCTACTAATTTACCTTTTATAGTAGCCTAACAGAAATATTAGAGATTTTAGACAATAATAAAGAGAGCAATTTTAATAATACCAACTCTTCTAAAAGCCCTTCTCTATTCTCTTATAATCTCCATAGCCTTATAATCTCCGCAGTACTATAAATATAAATAAGCGCCTTCCTATCTAAGTGCTGTTAGTAAATAAATGGTATACTCTAAAAGCTAGTATTTAGGAAAATATAAAGGAAAGTTGCTAGCGGATAGTAATATACGTCTAAAATATTAAGGGTAGCTTTAGTAAGCTACGTAACCTACTATATACTCTATATAAGAAGTATAGCCATAAATATTACGTTTATAAGAAGGACTCTAGGTCTTATTTTAGGGGTGCGTGCTTAAGATATTATATAGGTGGTAGGTTATGCGAAAAGGTACATGCTAATAGTATACTGTTATTCTGTTAACTAACACATATATAAAAAAGTTTACTAAATCTAGAGCTGGTTATACCTTAAGGCAAAAAATGTGCGAAGTTAGCTTCTACTAATAGTCTAGCTAAAACGCCTACTAAGAAGGTATAATATCCGCGTATTAATAATATGGATATTGCTAATACCTGCATAGCTTTATTCTTACACTATCCCTGCCTATACTATTACGCCTTCCCTCCCTACTAAGGCCTCCCCCCCTATTAAGACTCCCACTTATAGTAGTATACGCAGCTGTAGAGATACCTACTCTGCTGCTACTCCTTTAACTCTTTTACTAATTACTAGCACGCCAGGTGCTACTATTACTACTACCGCTTCTACTAACATGGGGTCTATTAGGGTATATTTAGTAATTGCTATTTCTGCGCGTATTAATATAGTTTGTAAATAGGTAACTAATATAGTAAAAGATGTTTAAGATATAAACCGCCGGTTAAATAAGTTTAGAGATTCTTTAAGTAAGGTAAAGGATAAGCTTGCGTTCCTAAGGCATGGTATTATCATACTTATACGCAATGCTGGGCTACTAAATATTAAATAAGTAGATATAAGTTAGCTATTGCTATAGGTTGGCTGTTGTTACGGGTTTATAATAATAAAATAGTAGCTCTTACCTTTTTGCTACTATATATATAGGAATTAAGTCTCTGCCTTATATTTAATAGATATACTTAATTAATATTATAATATCCGCATAAGCTAAGATAAAGATATTTATATATCTGCATTACAAAATAGCTTACTGCTACGCTATATACTACATACTAAGAAGATTATACGCTAGCTAGAGTTAATATTAATAAAAAGAACTCGCTTAATATATTAAGATAGAAATATACTATAAGCCTACGTATTTAAAAGTTCTTTAGTATATTATCTATAGCCTTATTAAATCCGTCCTTATAAGGGTTATATAGTAAACCGCTAATATAAGATATCTGTATATTAAAATCAGCAATACTGCCCTATAAGAGCCGCTCTAATCTAAGTTAAAGAATAGTAGGTGCCTTAAACCCAACGTCCTATATATGCTAACGCATAATTAAATCCTTAGCAATTATATCTGTAAGGGACTAGATATTAACTACAGGAGACTTAATTATATAATTAGATATCGTCCGCTTACTAAACACGTTTTTAAACTTAGTATAAAGAGGTCTAGTATAGCTTATGGTAAGAACACTCCACCTAAATAGAGAGTCTATTTTAAATATTGAGTTTCCGCGTAATTAGAGTAGCTCCTTTAGCTAAAGATTTAGTAGTTTATTAAGTTAATTAGCTTTAACAAAGCTATTTAGCTCTCCGCAATTATTAATTAACCTATTTATAAGTATAGCTCGCTAAAGTACCAGATTATACACCTCTGTTATAATTAACCTTTAAAAGTATATTATTTTAGATATATAGTTATTACTCCTTAATCTGGCAAAGTAAAGGTAAAGGTAGGCAATTGTACGCTTTAAAAGGCCGATATCGGTATGCTTAATAGTATATTTGAACACTTTATATATTTTTAACTACCTATAGATACCAAATATAATTAAAGAACTTTATATTAATAATTTAAGTAGGCTGGCTTATAGTAGCGGAGCTAGGTGCTATAAATAATTAATTTATAATTTAAGAACCTCTGCGGGTAAAGGACTATAAAGGAACCAATTTATTAGCCTTATAGCTGACTTTAGAGCTAAAACCTACTGCGTAGATATCCTTAATATGCTATAAAAACTGCTTAGGAGTTAAGGATCTAATATATCTTTTAACTACGCCTTTTTTGTAAATATTAAGCCTATTATGGATATGCGTTAAGAAGAGCGTAATAATGCGCGCATTAAAGCTATGCAGTACTAACCCCCCAAGATAGTAAAAGGGAGGGCGCTCTATAGAAATACTTCGTTACTTAAGGTAATTTATATAAGTATAGAGCGTAGAGTACTGCTATGTATATTTCTCACTACTAAAGAAAGTCCTTATAATTATATATAGGAAGTTTAACTAGAGGTGCTAAAGACCTAAAATAGGTAGTACTTAACAGTAGCTATTATATAAGAGCGCAGCCTCCTCCCGCTCCCGCTTATAGGTATAAATAAGCTTTATAGTTTTCTAGTTACTATATGCCAGATATAATTGGTCCTGGAAATTATTAATGTGATTAAGCTATAGTTGCTCCAGGAAAATCGTCTTAAGTATATAGTAGTTGCTATTTATAGAAGCCTCGCTCTCTATAATAGGGCCTAGGTTTATATAAATTGTCTTTGTAAATAGTAAAATATTAATCTCTGATATACGCGGATATTTAAACTTAGTGTTAAATTTAAAAATACTATTTATAGTAGCCGGATACACGCTTTAGAGAGTATCTATAATTATAAAAATAGATATCTAATTCTAAACGCTATTATATATATTACCTAGCGCCTTAGTAATATCCTAAATCTAAAGCTGTACTTAGTTATATAGTATACTTTAAAAAAGGCTACTAGGGGGAATATAAGATTTGTGGATAAGCTTTTCAGTAGTATAGAAATGGAAAATACTAGTGTCTCCAATTAACTAATATCGCATTCACTTAAGGTAGTTAAAATTATTATATATAATATGGATATTATTAAAAGCGGATATTAATTAGTGTAATGGGACTAGCCTAGTTATAGTAGGAATGTCTCGGTGAAACACTCAACAGATAAATTCTGCCAAATTCTGCCAAGTTAATTAAATTCTGCCAAATTCCGCCAACTTGATTAGTTTCTACCAGTTTCCACTAAATTCCACTAACGTAATAGAATTTGGTTAAAACCTGTTAAAATCCGCGTAGGCTTGTGCTCACGCGTCTGCTACCAAGACCTTAAATATTTAGTTACACGTTTCCTATATTCCCTTCTCTTCTTTACGCAACGTCTTATACTCTGCAAGAGCTATATACCCTTAGATTAGATAGAATTTATATTTATTCCTTTAAATCTTTCCTAAAGCCTCTTTGCGCCCTTATATTACGTTGTGTTAAAACAACTACTATTAAAATAGTAAATAAACCTAAATCCCTTTTAATAACCATGAGTATTATAACCCTAGTTAGGGAACAGTTAACTATAATATAATAGGCCTTTACGGACGCCTTAGCTTAGTAGTAGGCTGCACTAGAAGCCTAGCACTAGCAATTAATAGAAGCACTCTACGAAGAACTCTGTAATGTTAAGGCATTTACGTTATAAACCCTAATAGCAACACCTATAAACGAGATTAAAATAATGGTACCTAAACCTAATACGTTGAATGTAAACACTAAAGTAGTAATAGTAGCTTAACCTACACCTGTAATAAACCTAGTACCTATTATAAAATCTAAAAAGCTCCCTAATCCTCTAATGTTTAATGGAAACCAAAATAACCTATATCCCTTTATAACTAAGCTCCGTCTTAAACTCTTAACAAACTATAATTAATACCCTACTAAGGCTAGCAAGGTTAGCTATAGAATATCTTATTTAAGCAAGGACGCTGCACGAACTATAGATCTATTCTTCTATAATAGCACTTTCGTTAATTTTAAAACTTTTATCTCTCTGCTAGAACGAATATATAATAACGCCAGCCGCGAATATATAGCTGTTACCAAACTTAAAAACCTATAATAATGGAATCGAGACTTTACTAGCTTCTTTTCGGAATTTTTAGGTCTTATTAGTAAGCTAGATTAGAATAAAGCCGCTAGAGTCGCTGCTCTTTAATAAGCTATTTTAGATAAGATTAGAGCCTAGTTAGTAGGTAGAGAACTACCAAAGAACCTATCTAAATTTACTATAATATATTAACGAATTAATAAGGACTTTTAATATAATAAATAGACTCGTTCTCTAAAGCTAACTATACCTTATATTTAAAACTCCACAAAATCAGTATATACCCTAAAGCGCAATCCGTCTCTAAAACCTAAAAGTCCTATATACGACCCTATGGACCTCAATGCGGCTTAATTCTATGCACCCTTAAGAACCAATAAAAGAAGAACTCGAGCCATAAATGGAGAATGCTTTGGATGCGGTAAAAAAGGATATATTTAAAAGCATTACCAAACTTACCCTTTTAAAAAAGTCCGCCGTAGCTCCTCCCAATCCTTAAGTCGTACCTACTCCTTAAGCCGTACCCAATCTTTAAATTATACCTATTCCTTAAATTATACCCGCTCTATAAATTGTATTTGGATGCCACGAAGCACCTCGCCTTTAGTTAACTTAGAAAACGAATTATCCTAAGGCCAAGTTACGCCTTATGATAAAAGGTAGAAGAGTATAAGTGTTTAGGCTCTTCCAGTGCTAATACACAATATAACTCCCTTAATGTACTTGGTGAAATTTAAATACTTAGAAAATAGAAGGAAGTATAAATCCTAATAGATAGCGGAGCTACTAGTATAGGCTTTATTAATATAAACTATGCAAAAACTTAACGCCTAAATTTAAAGAAACTTAATGAGCCTTAAGGCCTATAAGGCTTTAACGGCAAACCCTTAATATATAGTAAACTAACGCACTACACTCTTATAAAATTGCGGATAGGTAAATACCTTAAATACGTTTCCCTGTTTGTAATACCCTTAAAGCACTATAAGATAATACTTAGATATAGATAGCTAAAACAATACAACCCTTTAATTAGCTGGGTTAAAGAAACACTAAAGTTCCATATAACTTACTACCGAAGTTATTACTTAAAAAACCATTTGCTTTATAAACATATATATAACTATTTAAATTTAATATAATATAAATTACCCTTGCCATAAACCTTAAACTAATATAATAAATCTATAACTGCTAATTGTGGTAAAGAATACGAAGATATTACGTTAAAACTTTTTAAAATTCGTATAATATAGGCCGTGCCTTTTATCTTATTAGCAAAAAGATAAGATTATAAAATCTTTGCTATAACTATAGAAGATATTAAGAAAGTATTAGAACCGAAATAATATTCTAATCCTTAACATTTTGTGCCTAAAGAGTACTATAACCTAATTAACGAGTTTAAAAAACGTTTTATAAACTAACTAGCCCCACACTAAGAGAAACACAATTTTAAGATAGAACTTAAGCCTAATATAACACTAAAGTTTGGTCCACTATATGGTATATTATAAGAAGAACTGCTTATAATACAATAATACCTTAATAAGCATCTAGAAAAAGGATTTATTTACCCTAATTAATCTCTATTCGCCTTACCTATACTATTTATTAAAAAGCCAAGAGGAGGCTTAAGATTCTATATTAATTATTAAGCTCTAAACGTAATTATAATTTAAAACCAATATCCAATTCCTTTAATTTAAGAGACGCTTAACTGTTTAGTAAAGGCACAGTACTTTATAAAGCTTAATATAGTTACCGTCTTTAATAAAATCTGTATATATAAAGGAGATAAGAAGTATACAGCTTTTTATATACGGTAGGGACTTTTTAAATACCTAGTAATACCATTTAGCGTAAAGAATAGTCCCAGTACGTTTTAACAATATATTAACAATATACTTTGTAAATTCTTTAATATATTTATTACCGCGTATATTAACAATATCTTAATTTACTTATCCTTACTTTCTAAACATTAGAAATACATTAGAATGGTTCTTAAACACTTATAAGACGCGGGCTTATAATATAATATTAAGAAATGCAAGTTCCACGCGTCTAAAGTTATATACTTAGGCTTAATTATATCCCATAACAGAATTAAAATGGACCCTAAGAAAGTTGCTGCGATTATAAACTAGAAAAGCCCTAGCAACATATAAGATATTTAAGGATTTTTAGAATTCGCAAATTTCTATTACTAATTTATTAACTACTTCTTAGAAATTACCTAGCTATTAGTAAACCTAATAAGAAAGAATATAAAATTTAAATAAACCGCTAAATACAAATAAGCATTTAATAATTTAAAACGCCGCTTTATAACTACTCTAATCCTTACTTACTTTAACCCTAACCTTAAATATACTATTAAAACTAACTTGTCTAATTATGCGCTAGGGGGAGTGTTATTATAATATAATAAGAATGGCAAACTATATCCAGTAGCCTTTCTCTCCTAGAAACTTGCCCCTACTAAATTAAACTATAAGATGTATAATAAGGAACTACTTACAATCGTTAAATACTTTAAACAATAGCGTCCTAAGCTAAAAGGATTATTATTTCTAATATATATGTTAACGGACTATAAGAACCTATAATACTTTATAACTATAAAACAATTAATATAGCGCTAAATTTGTTGGGCTGAATACCTCTTATAATTTAACTTTAAGATTATGTATTAACTAGGCAAACTTAATTAAAAGCCTAATGTATTAATATAACGATTATAGGACTTACTTACAAACGCTTTAGATAAATGGATTATAAATTAATTATAGATCTTACTACCCCCTAAACATTTTAAAAAACTACATCCTATGTTTTTAGATACGGAACTTAATAGAAATAAATCAGAAGTTAATAAATAGGAAATAGAAATTAATAAGCTAATAGAATACAAATATAAAAATAATATATAAATAGTAGATATAATAAAGGTAATGTTGGAATCACGGTGGGGGGGGGGTTTTTCGTTTCAATCGATTTCTTCTTGTTCTTTCCTTCTACTTCTATAGGTGGAATTTGATGGATCTCCTGAGCTCGCTTAGCTTACATGGTTAACCCAATTGGTTACAAGCAACTGTGTCTACTATATTACAGAACCTTATTCAGACACTGGCAACAACTAGAAAATAAGAGAAAGAATAAAAGGATACTGGTAAATAAGTCCGTAGTCTCTAT
>Ga0307507_10007874_pt1 | contig 15101 bp, 5 predicted proteins | sample 7_EM_MG_FD_207223 | JGI IMG/M metagenome (GOLD analysis project Ga0307507, IMG submission 207223) | Populus trichocarpa ectomycorrhiza microbial communities from riparian zone in the Pacific Northwest, United States - 7_EM | ecosystem: Host-associated > Plants > Roots > Unclassified | place... | reverse complement strand
CTATCTTTATAAAGATCTTTGCGTTGCCTATCCTATCTTAGATTTTGCTAATTAAGGGTAAAGGATACCTATCCTTCCTAGTAATGCTGTTTAACTGTCTATAGTCTATACACATCCTAAGTTTTCTGTTTTTCTTTGGGATGAACAACACTGGATATCCTACTAATAACTATAATGGTCTGATATATCCCTTTTATAAGTTCTCCTAGATAAACTCCTTAAGCGCTACTAACTCTGTTTCAGTAAGCTTATAGATTGGAAAGAACTTTAGACTTATTCCCTCTTTTAATTCTATCTTATAGTCCTAAGCTGTATACTCTGATAGCTTCTCACTTTCTAGTAACCATAACTTTTTTCCATACTTATAGTATCTCTTTGGTATATAACTTAAGCCTCACTCAGTCTCTTTATATGTCGCTCCAACTTGGTACCATACTAACTTGGTTTGCTGTTATACTTTATATTGTTGTATATCCTTAATATTAACCTAACCTATAACCCAATTAATCTTTGGATTGTATTCCTATAACTAAGGCATTCCTAGTATCGCCTTGTCCTGTCCCAACGGTAGGATATTAAAAGACATTCTAACTGGTCTCCCTTTAATAGTTATCTAAATAGGTCCTGTTTTAAGATTAATAATACCTCCTCTGTAGGCTATCTAATCTCCTGAAATCGTTATTAGTAGATATAGGTGTTCTTTCTGTTTATATAGTAACCCCATCCTTTCCACTGCCTTTAGTAATATGTGGTTCCTTATTGCTCTACTATCTACTAACGCTTTAAACTGCTAATCTTGCCACTTAGCTCTTAAGTTTAGGTATTATCTTTAAATTCCTTTAAGGGTTTAAGGTTCTAACACTAGTTCCCTCTAGTCCCGTACACCTCCTCTTTTCCTAACTGTTGGCTGCTAGATCCTGCCTATACTTAGTCCAACTTTAGCTAATACTTAATTTGTTTTTTTTCCTCTATATACTATGGACAAGTGTTCTCTGGGCACTCCCACCACTGTTATCTATCTAGACACTCTTCCGTAAGGAATCTTCCTGGTTAAAGTATTAAGTCCCCTTAACCTTATACTTCTACTGGGTGCTAACTATGTATATACTTAGCATTCCTAAACCGCTTTTCCTCTAGTGCCCAATATATCCTTACTAGGTATGACCTAGTATAGCTAATCTCTTATCTAGCTTTTGCTCTTGCTATGCGATAATTCTTATCCTAAACTTATCCATAGTTTCTTATTTTCTGCGTCTTATAGCTAGATCTTTGTAGTCGTCTTGCTTTTTAATCCTAGTATTAACTTTTCAATCTTTAGGCTGAACACTGCGTTTACCTAGAATTACTAATATTCTTATTTGTTCCCTAAACTTATAGTTCTTAAACTTGCGTCCTATACTTGTTCATTTATTACTGAACTAAGTTGCTGCCCTTTCCTATCGGTTTTTGTCCGTTATGGGTTCTTAGGTATATCTTATCTCACTTTAAGAATCTTAAGCTTCTCTTATCTCTTCTTAAGAATCTTAAGCCTGTGGCCCTTTGCCTTTACCAAGTAATGAGCTAGCACTAGTAGTTATCTACTTGCTTAGTTTCTTCTAAACATTGCTCCTATTGTCTCGTAAAGCAATGGAAATCATATCCAATAGTATTGCTATACCCGTTACTAAACCTCGCTTAGTAGTGGTCTTAGTCTCTACTTCTATTGCGCTTTCAAGGTTTAAGTGCTCCCAGTTAGCCTCCTTTTTATCCTTATCGCTGTTAATTAATAAGTACTTTAACTCTATTATCATTACTACTAATCTTCGTCCGTATATTGCTGTGATATCTTAATCTAGCTTATAGAGTTAATCTTATTCTTTATCTAACTCTCTAGTCCCTTGGAGTCCTTTTAACTCTAGCTCTTATAGCTAATAGCTTGCGCCATACTTAGCATCTTTATAAATTTGGCATGCGTTATTATAACAATACGTAAAACTATTAATTAAACACTCTTTTGTTTCTCGCAGTGCACTATTATCCCTCTATATATACGCGCTGTCTGCTGGTCTAGTTCCCTTTACCATATAGTTACTCTAACCACCTTTATAGTCTCTGGCGAAATGACCCTGTTTTCCGCAATTTATATAAGCTCTATCTTTAAACTATCTTTCTTGCTATAGAGTCCGCCTAAACGTCTTCTACTGCTAAGATCCCTAGTTTGGCCTCTACTCCTTAGTCCTTTAATTACTTAATCCTCAACCTCTAGGTTTCCATAGTTTCTTTTCCTATCTTTAGGTTTCTTTGGTACCGCTTAGGTCCATTAGCTCTACGCCATTCCATAGTTTTTAACTCTATATCTGTCGTTGCGTACTCTGCGCCTTATATAACTATAGAACTCTGTCTTGCCCTCTCTTAGCTTATTCCCTTTAATAGATTCTATTATCAATCTTTATTAACTAATCTATTAACTCTCTTAGAGTATCCGCATCTTCTATTAGGATAATTGCGTTCTGGACTTTAGCCTTAAGTCCCTGTTTATACTATACTATAAGCGCCCTGTTGTTCCACTTAACCTACATAGCTAGTGTTTAAAACTGTGTTATATACTCAATTATTAAAGTGCGTTATACTAAGTTCTGCAGCTTTCGTTCCACTGTGGTTGTGGCCTCCGGGTCTCCAAATATCTGCGTTAGTTGCTCTACGAACCCATTCCAACTGGTAAATATATACCGTACATCCTAGTTAGTAGTTGTCATGCTATTAGCCTATATTTCCATAAGATACAGTTTAAACCACTTAAATACCCTCCCTATTAGGAACAATCCTGCATAGGCTACTTAATCCAACAATATTGCTAACTTCGCTCCTTTTTGTACTACCTTAAAGTGTATCTACGTAAGAAATCCTTTAAGCTTCGACTTCTCTCCTAAGAATTGTTTAATTAAAGGTAACTTAATCTTTACTGCTCTAATTCCATTAATGCGTTCTTTAAGTATCCTATTATTATCTTATAAGTGATCAACCATTTCCTATAACTAACCTTACGTAACTACTTAAGAATCCCCCTTATTTATACTGGTATCACCTGGACCTGAGGTTATAGCTCCCGTCAACGCTATCATGACTGGTGCTACTCTTAGTGGTATATTATTCGATTTTATTCCAACACCGTAACCTTAGTAGTGAATGTATAACGGAACCTTATAGTAGGAACTACAGTGGGTTCTATCAATAGGCTGGGTATATAGGTGCGATAAAAACAACAATATAACAATAACTGGTGGAGTAGTTGCCCAACAGATTAACTCCAATTATATTCTAAGATTTACTACGAAGAGAGAACTATCTGGGTAGGGACTGTGGTCCTTTAAATATATAACCGTACTCCTAAGAAATCCCTTCGCTCTGTTTACTCTGTCTGCTCTGTCTACTCCGTCCTACGGATTACATAGATTACACAGATTATATAGATTACATCACGTGACCTCGGCTACTATTCCTCGTCACATAGTTCCACCAGATCTATCCTGGACCGTGCCTATATTAACCAACTAGCTTCCTGCGACTCCTCTCCAAGTAGTCGTAATATCGTACTTAAAGCGTCCGTAATACAACTAAAGAAATGGCTAGAACCATTAGCTGCCCTTTAAATAACACAGTACTAGGACTAGATAGGATCCTAAACAAAGCCCTAAAGACCTATAGACTACTTATAGCATCTTAGCTTATAGACGTAGCCAGAGTATACTTTATAATAGGCTACTACCCGCGACTTAGAAGATCTATAATGACGGTTATCTTATAAAAAGAAGGCAAAGCAGACTACTTAATCCTAGGAAGCTACCGCCCTATTGCCTTAGAAAACACCCTAAGCAAGATCTTAGAAAAGGTTATAGCGGACTATATAGTAGACACGGCAGAGGAATATGCCCTACTACTACAAAGCTAAATAGGGGCAAGAAAGAATCGCTTAACGCTATTAGTACTTATACTACTTACTACTACTATTAAAACTGCATAGGCTATGTGAAAGGACTTTATAGTATTAATACTTAGCCTAGATATTAGCGGCGCCTATAACAATATACCCCATAAGCGTTTCCTATATATCCTTAGGGTAAAGGGCTTCCCAGAATAAATTATTTAATTTATTTAAGGATTTATAGGCTAGAAAGAAACATTACTAGTCTTTAATAAATACTAGAGCCCCCCTATTGCAGTTATAATAGGAATACTATAAGGATTACCTCTATTGCCTATACTCTTCCTCTTCTTTATAAGCAACCTACTTAATACCTTTAAGAAAGGGGCGACCTAGGGAATAGGCTTTATTAATAATACAAACCTAATTATATATAGGCCAATAGCCGCAGAGAACTATAGGACACTAGAGAAAGCCTATAACACCTATATAGAATGGGCAAGATAATATAGAGTCTAATTTTTACTAGAGAAATACCAGCTAATCTATTTTATAAGAAAACGTAACTAATCTGCAGATCTTTAGTATATAATCTATATCTAAGGCTTTAGGGGTTAACTGGTTCAAGGCCTAAGGGTATTAGGAGTATAGGTAGATAGTAAGCTCTGGTAGAGCGCATATATAGTATAAGCGGCCTATAAGGGCCAAGTATAGTATATCGCCATATCCAGGATCATTAATTCTATATAGGGTCTATGCTTCTAGAGGTTACGCCTACTATATACAGCAGTTGTCCGGCTAACCATAACGTATAGATCTAGCATTTGGGCTACTGGAGAAACTAAAAAAGGCCCCCCTAAATCACTCCTTAAACTACTCTAAAAGGTCCAAACAGCCTGCCTTAGGAGTATAATAGGCGGGTATAAGCGAACGGCCACAGCACTGCTTAAGAAGGAAGCCAATATTCCCCTTTTATAACTATATATTAAAGCCGATGCAATATAAAGGGTGTAAAAGAAACGCAACTCTAATGTTATAAAGTATATTAAGACATGCCTAAACAAACTATAGAGGGACCCTAGGGTGCCCTATAGGAGAAGGAACCAACAACCCCAAAGTAGGGAAGATATATTAGGAAAACAGGTAGAAAAAGCAGAAGAAAAATAGTACGGCGCTAGGGCCCAGGCCTATATAGAGAAGGAAGGGAAATATACAAGAGGCCAGCAAAGACAACAGTAAGGGAGAGAAAGGAGCTAAAGTAGAGCATAAAAGAGTACTGGAAAACCATCTACTGTAACATAATACTGGTTAGACCAACGCTAGAGAAACAAATAGGAGTTAAAGGTACAGAGGTAGACTTAGGCAAGGGGAACCTAAGCCATAGTATAGGTAATACTATAGGGGGTAAATACCTAAGGGCTCCAAGAGGGCCTAATAAAGGCGGAAAATACAATAGCAACACTCTTAAGGACAGGAATAATAGGACTAAAAGATTAGCTTCACTAAGTAGGTGTCCTAGTAGGTAGCCTAAGGTGCAAATATAGCTGGCTAAGATAGACACCAAAACACGTAATACTATTATGCCCCTTACGCACCAGCCAAGAAGCAATACTCTTAGCAGCTGGCATAGAAAACTATAATACACTGCTCTTAATATAGAAAGGCCTCAAGGCGGCTACCTGGTGGCTTATTAGCCAAAATATACTAGACCAGTTCTGGGTTACAAAGGAAATAGTAATAAAAGGCAAAGGGGCGAGTAATAGGCGCCCCCTAATAACTCTATAGAAGTAGAGTACAGTGTGTAATACTAGCGCGTCCGTAAATTTGTTACGGCAGTAGTAGTTCCTAAGAAGGTCAAAAAGTAAGGTAGTAGAGTACCACTAGTAACTCGTAGGCGACTTATAAGCGAGCCCTAAAAGGCGGGGAGACGGATTACGGGGTTTTCTTAAATAGAGTTTTCTCCCCATATATATATAAGGAGTAGTCCGCGTGGGCCCAATAGGGATCCGAATCGGACATTAAGCAATAAATAATAATAATAATATTAACCACGATTAAATAGTTGAAATTAATATTATTATATAAGGTAAATCTGAATCTACTAGGCGACTTTCTATGTTTTTAATAATGGTGGTAGTAGTATGTGAGATAATCTAAGGTCTTGCTATTAATATTATACCCTAAGCATTTAAGTATTTATATAAGACGCTTAGCTGAAGGGTAGCTAAAACGGCAATACAGTTGCTTTAATTCTACGTCGGTAAGGTAGCAGGGGTTTTGTTTAAATGACTTAGTTAAATAAGTATATAGGGATATATTCTAAAGTAGGAAAGGGTGGCTAAAGCAATGTATAACGGGTACTTCGCTCCAAGGGGTGATTAGTATATTTTTTAGGTTATTATAGTACACTTATAGGTGATCTATATCTGCTAAGTAAAGTAAAAATGGGGTGTTAACCTTAATAATATAAAACTTAATTATACCAATTAGGGTAATTACTTTGGCTAATCTAATTAATAAGGTTAATCCGATACTAAACTATATATTAACTATACCTTATGTGGTGGTATTGAGCTGTATATTAGTATTAAGTCTCTAGAATGCCAAGAATTGGCTATATCCTGCTGTGGATCGTTTAGATGCTCCTGTGTTAATTATTATACCTATAAATTTATCTGCAGTATAGTGGGGCATGGACGTGGTTGCATTATAGGTAAAGGGGTCCTAGTTGGTTATAAGAGGTACTATATTGTCTATAGTTGTGACCAAATAGCCAAAGGCTTTATTAGCTAGGGTAGCGGCTATAGAAATTGCTTTCTGCTATTCTACTTGGCTAAGGGAGGTATAGTAGTGATTAATATTTAGTTATAAGTTCTTATTAGTTGCCTTATAACTTACATTAATACTTAGTGCTTAAAAAGCTTCCTTAAGCTCTTCTTCTGAGTTGGTATCGTTATCCTTATAATCTATAATATATTAGTTAAGTTGTTTCTTAAATTGGTTGTTGAATTTGCTAAACCTATCTCTATTGGCAGTTCTGAACTTGGCTTTAGACTCTTTTTACTCCTTCTTAGTATGTCTTTATAAGCGACATCCTTCCCTATTATATATGAAATAACGTGGTTTCTTTTGGTTGCGGTTATATAGAGGGTTGTTGCGGTTGCTGCGGTTATAGTTATTATCTCTTTTATAGAACCGTCGGTCTATAAAGAAGGCTTATGTCTTCTCTATATGCTCTTTCTTATATGCTGTAATAGACGATTAAAGTTTGTTAATAAGGGCTTTAAGGTTATCCGGTAGGTTAGAGACTGCATATCTACATACTAGTATTCCCTGGTAAGAAGTGACGATTTTATTATAAAGGAAGTCTATAGTTTATAAGGTAGGTCTAAGGCTATGCTATAGTTAACGAAGTCTATAGATTAATAATTAGAGATATTTACTTGTTGACTTATCTATATTTCCTGCTATTACTGTTATAAGTGTAATAGTGTTCTACTTGTCTAGGTTCTTACGTTAAAATCCTAGTCCTTTAAAGAAATTCTAAAGGTGCTTGTAAGCTTTGGCAAATGGTAGGTGGGATAGTTAGTTTGTATAAAAGTGGTCTAAAGCTAGTCCTTTTAGTATAGTAGGGAATGCCTTAAGGTAGGCTTCTTAGGGTACGTCCGCTTAATTGCAGATATTATAGAATATTATTAATTTATAGTTGAGGCTTTTGTTTATGCTACCGTATTTCTGCTCCTCTATGTATATCTTGGCTGTATTTGCAATTTCCTTACTATAGCTAGTTATAGTGATAGGGTGGTTCTCCTTATCTATAGATTATATATGGAGTTGCTGTGTTGTTGTTGTGGGTTAAGGCGTAGTAGATGGTATAAAAGTGGACGTAGTCGTAGATTGAGGTATAATAGATAGTGTAAAGGTAGGGGTAGTTGATGTACCGGTTAGTTGGGTTACGGTAGCTTTAGCTTATTATTGCTTCTCTAAGGTACCCTCTATTATATATACCTTAATTGATCTTAATAGCGTTAGTCTATACTTATTATTGGCTAATTTAATTATCTCTCTGCTCTATTTAGTTTGGTCTTCTTCTTATGCTATATTATATAAAGACTAAGGGAGTGTTTTATTTTGTTTATGGTTAATATTAACCTATACTCCTCTGATGTTTAGGCAGTTATATAGTTACTGAAGCCAGTATAAGGGGATTTGCGTAAAGATATTAACTGTAAAGTCCTTAAAATCTCCCTGGAATGATTCCCAAAGTGTTAAGTTAAGTTGGTTATATATCTCTGTGTATAGATATATCTTGTATTATAGGTAGTTAGTTAGTTTATCTTTGGAGGCTTCTGTTAGGTTAATCCCATTTTCCTATTTAGCTACTTCTTCCTTTTAGTCTTTCTCTGTTCCTAACATCTTGTTTATTATATATTGTTTGGGTAAGTAAGGGTGAAGGTAAGGGTGTTTAAAAGGTAAAGATAGGGGAATGGTTAAGGAGGCGGTTAAGGAGGCGGTTAAGGAGATAGTTTGAGTTAATTAAGTAGGGTAAAGTGCTCTACGCAGTAGTCTTCTGAAGTAGATAGAATGAGATATCTAGAAGTCGTTATGGATACTAGATAAGTACTCCTAGGTGGTTTCTCTTCTTCTCTTTAACTGAAATAGGCTGATATGAAAGGTAGATGAGTATAACTATCTTCTAATCTGCTGCAAGGTGGACAGTATAACTGTCTTTTAAGCTACCTGCGTGTTTCCTGATCTATGCGCGCTCACTAATTAGTGTTGGTATGCTTTAATAATATACAGAATATATATATTACAATAATATGTACTATGCGGTGTTGTAGATGGATGTTGTCTTTTTAATATAAAGAAGGGTAAGGAACTTAAGGTTCCTTACCACGCTAGTGCCGCGGTAACACGTGACGGCAACTTACCTCACGTAACGGCAACTTGCCATACGTGGCGGCAACTTGCCTCCTATTGCAATGCAATATATTCTAGCTACACTTTATAAGGGTAAGTAACGCGTTATATAGAGACAATCCAGTTAGTAAAAAAAAGCATAGAAGGCTATTTATTTACCTTATTTAGAGGACTAATTAACTGGCATTTAACTAAGCAAAAATTAGTAATTAAATTAAGTATAGAGGCAGAGCTCCTAGCTCTATTACATACAGCTACTAAGTTAATTTGGTAGCAGCGATTCTTTAAAGAAGTTGGATTTAATATTAATAAAAAGCAAGTAATCTACTATAATAATATATAAACAATATAACTCCTAATAAAAAGCAACGCTAAGCTTAACACTAAGCTCCAACACGTTAATATTTATTACTACTAGCTCCGCCAGAAAGTTTATAAAGGAAGGATTAATATTAAATAGGTCCCTACTACGGACATAACAGTAGACGGCTTAACAAAGGCTCTGCCTCATTAAAAGCACAAGATATTTATTTAATAATTAAACCTTATTAACATCAAGGATCTAATTTAATTTAATTTAAATAATATTTAGGCAAGGTAACTCTATAGGGGATTTCTTAAACTCAACACTAAATTAATATTATAACTTTTTACAGCAGCCTAGAAGGCTCTGTGTAGCTAGGGGGGTATATTAAACTGGATTAGATTTCCTTACCACCATCTTAATACTAGCTTTAAGTCTAGAACCCTATGTCTCAATACCCCGCTCCTTACCTCATATGTCTCCTTATATATCTCATCGAGTGTCTCATCAAATATCTAAATACCTATTTCCATTACCGAATAACAACGTAGTCGTCATTCTATTTGCAACCTATTTGTCACCTATCTAGTGTATATATAGAGGCTCTAGAGCCCTCTTTAATAGAGAGAGTTCTGATACCTAATTGTCCGTTCAACACATATGCGGCCGATCCGGCAAGGGTGATGCCTGGCTTCGTAGAATCGTCTTACCCTTGCCATAACACCGGCGACGTGGACGGATGCAACGAACACATTCACGAAACTACTGAAGGGATGGAAGACTCTCAGGACTTATCGGACCACGATCAACCGTTTATACAAGAAATGAAACTCGAAGACGACGAACCTTTTCTCTCGTCCTGAACTCTAACCCCAAATTTACAGCATGCGGCAGCTCCCGAAAACCTGAGCGTGCGCGTGGCTCCTCCCATGAGCGTGTATCGCGCCCTCTATCCTTCGGCGAATCCGTTTTGCCTGGAGGTGCTTTGGAGTCTCTGGTGCACTACCCGGCCGAGTCCCCTAAGATGACCGTAGAGTCAACCCGCGACCCTGTGCCTGCTACTGCTGCATCACGACCTTACGATCCGTATTGCCAAGAACCCGCTCGCTCTTGGGATGCACCACCTTCCAGAGACGGCTTTTTTCATAGGATACCTCCAATATTTGAAGACATCTTCCGAAGGCACCCGTTACATGTTAAAGAAGGTTTGGACACTTACGTTTCCACGCTTGAGAAAGAGAATCGCGACCTAGTTGATGAAGCACGCTATTTATCTAATATAAATAATGTCTTGAGTCGCTAGGGATACTATGAGAGTTAGGTGGTTTCAACGACATCATTACACAGACGCTAGGGTGTGCCTCACTACACAAAAGTTGAGGACAACGACTCTAAGTGCCGGAAGAACGGACGCCACTTTCACGAGCGAGGGGGCCAATTTTCCCCCCGTATTGCGACGTCCCAAACGGATCCCCATTCACAAAACAACTCTGGGCCTACTGGCGAGGTTAGTCATACCCTTTCATCACAGATGGAAAATGCAATTATGCTAGCAGCCAGGTGCGCTAAACTCATACAATCCTACGAACGCCGGCCTGGAATTCTTGTCTGAGGTGCGCAGACAATACTCTGAGATCCCTCCAAAGGCCTCTTCTCCAACTGATGCAAAAACAGTCAATCGCGCATCCAGGACGGACTTACCTATCGGACGGGACTGCAAGTCTAGTCCGCGAGTCAAGGCTACTCCAACCTTCTCATCGAATAACACTCCACAGCCTACAGCCAGTAACGCCAACTCAGCCGGCAGTAACCTCAAAACCAAGTCTTCAGTACAGCGTCAAAAGGATGCTTTGTCAGTGGAGGAGCTTGGTGGAAGCATAACACCAGAAGCAGATCTGCCACTCCCAAGCATAGAGGAACTGACACCTCGACGGAGTCTTCCACGCCTATCGATGCATTATGCCCTGAGGCGCATGAAAGATCCCGGACCGAAATCTTAAGCGAAGTATTTTTCAGACTTGCCGAAGCATATCTCCTGGATGTCGACGCCATTATAGCGGGGAAGCTAACATCGGAGGAAATCTCAAAAGAAGTTATAGCCCATTGCGCCAAAATCAGCGCCGCTGATACCTCCACCACCATGCGACGCACATCTCCCGCTTCCAGTGATCTATTTGGACCGGCGCAGCGTGGATCTGAGGTCAGATCCAATCCACTTCCTCAATATTTGATTTGGCGCCAGGATCGCCGTGGCGCTCCATTGCAAATATATACTATTTATAGCAAGTCTTGGCATGCATTTGGTGGTAATATAGAGCGGTAAAGGAAGTTTACATGTACAAAAATTGTTATTAAATTAACTCCTAACTCTCCTTAGTGCCTTCCTTTAGAGCCTTATCCTCATTAATAACTTCTACCTTACCGTCCTTTATAGGATCTTCCTTAAAGCCCTTAATAGCGGCAAACTCTTGCTTAAAGCCCTTACCCCAAGTCTCCTTAACTAGTAGTGGTGGTTATAGTAGCTTCTTAGTAGCTGCCTAAGTAGCTATAGCCTCTGCTAGTAATATAATTGGAGCTTAAGGCTCTCCCTCTATTCTACTAACTTCTTAATTATTAAATATTCCTTTCTACGGAGGCCTATATAAGTACTAAAGACACTTATTTGCTTTAACTATATCTATTTATAATTATAAGCAATAATCCTCCAATAGAACCTTATAGCTGCTAAATAGCTGCTCGCACTTATCTAATATAGAAGGCACTGTAAGAATATTAAGGGTAAAGTAAGCAAGATTAGGTTAGCTCTTAGAGCAATTAACCCAGTATTATATAACGTTAAAGTGTTTATTCTCGCTAACAATCTATAAGGGCGCAAAGAGGCTTTGGGGAAGATTTAAAGGAATAATATAAATTCTATCTAAATCTAAGAGTATATAGCTCTTGTAGAGAACAAGATATTATATAAAGAAGAGAAAGGAATAACAAGAGAATCATATAATTAAATAGTTAGGGTCTTAGTGGTTAGTGCGTGCGCATATACACACGCGGTCTTTAATGGTCTTTAACATACTTTAGTATTATAGCGCTAGTAAAAAACGGTAGATTGTGGTGTTACGGACGCTTTAAGTACGATATTACGACTACTAGGAGAGGAGTCGGAAGAAGCTAGTTGGTTAATACAGGCACGGTCCAGGATGGATCCGGTAGAACCATGTAATGAGGAATAGTAACCAAGGTCACGTGATGTAATCTGTGTAATCTGTATAATCTGTAAGATCTGTAATAGAGTAAATAGAGCAGATAGAGCAGTCGGAGCAAGGACTTTCTTAGGCGTATGGTTGTGTATTTAAGGACCCACAGTCCCTACCTAGATAGTTCCTTTCTTTATAGTAAATCTTAAAGTATAATTAGAGTTAATCTGTTAGGTAACTACTCTACCAGTTATTACTTATACTTATTACGTTATTAACTTCCTATTTACCTATATACCTAGCCCAATAATAAGTCCACCATGGTATTTCCCACAAGGCTTTATTACACGTTCACTACTAAGGTTATAGTATTAATAAAGTTAAACAACATGCTACTAAAAGCACTAGTTATAATACCATCTACGGCAGCTATAACCTTAGGGTCCAGAGGAGATACTAGCATAAAGGACACGGATTCGCAGCTAGTTACAGTAGGTTAGTTACAAGAAATGGTTAATTAATTAATAGACAATAATTAAATACTTAAAGAAAGAATTAATAGAATTAGAGCAGCTAAGGTTAAGTTACCCTTAATTAAACAATTCTTAGGGGAGAAGTTAAAACTTAAAGGATTCCTTATATAAATGCACTTTAAGGTCGTGCAAGGAGGGGTAAAGCTAGCTATACTAGTGGACCAAGTAGCGTATATAGGATTATTCTTAACCAGAAGAGCACTTAAGTAGTTTAAACCTTATTTTACTAAAATCTAGACAAATAGAATAACAACTACTAACTAAGAAGTATAGTTTATATTTACTAGTTAGAATAGGGTTATAGAAAGACTAATATAGATATTTAAAGACCTAGAAGTAATAACTATAGCAGAGAAAAGGCCTCAGAACCTAGTATAATATAGTTTAGCAATTAAGTATATAACATAGTTTTAGACACTTATAATATAGGTTAAGTAGAATAATAAGGCGCTTATAGCACAGTATAAACAGGGACTTAAGGCTAAAGTCTAGGACATAATTATCCTAATAGAAGATACGGAAAGTCTAAAAGACTTAATAGATTAATTAATAAAGATTAATAATAGGATCTATTAAAGGGAACAAGCTAAAAAAGGGTAAGATAGAGTTCTATAGTTATATAAGGCGCAAAGTATACATTAACAGACGCAGAGTTAAAGACTATAGAATGGTGGGCTAGAGCTAATAGACTTAAGTAGTACTAAAGAGTTTAAAAGATAGAATAAAAAACTATAGAAACCTAGAGGATAAGGATTAAGTAATTATAGAACTAAGAAGCAAAGGCTAAACCAGGGATCTTAGTAGTAGAAGATATTTAGGCGGACTCTATAATAAGAGCAATAGTTTAAATTAGGAGCTTATATAAATTGTAAAAAATAGGGTTATTTTGCCAGAGACTATAGAGGTAGTTAAAGTAACCATATAGTAAAGGGCATAAGGTTATTAGAGTATGATAATGTGGATATAGGGATGTTGCGCAGGACTAAGGAGTGTTTAATTAAACACTTCGCGTTTTATTATAATAATACATACCAAATTTATAAGGACGCTAAGTATGGCGCAAGCTATTGGCCATAAGAGTTAGAGTTAAGAGGACTTAAGAGAACTATAGAGTTAGACAAAGAACAAAATTAACTCTATAAACTAGATTAAGATGCCACAGTAATATATAGATAAAGATTAGTAACAATAATAATAGAGTTAGAGTACTTATTAATTAATAGCAATAAGGAAGAAAAAGGGACTAACTAGGAGTACCTAAGCCTTAATAACGCAATAGAAGTAGAGACTAAGACCACTATAAAACGCGGTTTAGTAATAGGTATTATAACACTATTAGATATGGCATCTATTGCTTTATAAGGCGGAAGGAGTAATATCTAAAAGTAATTAAGCAAGCAGATAACTGCTAGTACTAGCTTACCACTTAATAAAGGCAAAAGGCCATAGGCTTAAGATTCTTAGGAAGAGATACAAGACGCTTAAGATTCTTAAAGTAAGATAAGATATACCTAAGAACCTATAACGGATAACAACCAATGGGAAAGGGCAGCAGCTTAGTTTAGTAATAAATAAATAAGCTTAGGATAAAGATTTTTAGGGAGCTAAGATTTTAAAGAACAAATAAGGTTTATAGCAGTTCTAGGTAAATATAGTGTTTAGCCTAAAGGTTAAAAAGTCAACACAGTGATTAAGAAGCAAGATAACTTTAAAAATCCTTTTAGAAGACAAAAGCAAAAAGAAAGTATAGATAAGTTTAGGTAATAAATTATTATATAGTAAGAATAAAAGCTAAACTAGAGATTAGCTATATTAGGACATATAAAGGACAGAGCACTAGTATAGAAAGTTATAAATAGGCCGAAGGTAGGAACGCCAAGAGCTAAGTAGTTAGATAAACTAGAACAAGAAGAGGATCTAGGGATTCCAACTAAATTCGCAGAATAACACACCAAAGGTTATAACAATGCAGTAATAAAGAGATACTTCCTTATAAATAGGTTATATATACTTACTAAGCTATACTAAAAGTGGTATAAGTAAAGAGGGAACAATAAGTGGGAAAATTTCTGTATATAGCTTGTCACGGAACGCGGGCAATGGCTACAAAGCGTATGTATTTGGGGAGTCTACAAGACGTTGCGCGATCGATCGTAAGGGTCGAGGGCGTAAGGAGGTGATATACCCTCGCGTAGCTGATATAAGCTGTACGCGAGGTGTACGCGAGAGCACGGGGTTCTCCTATGGAG
>Ga0307507_10007873_pt1 | contig 15104 bp, 4 predicted proteins | sample 7_EM_MG_FD_207223 | JGI IMG/M metagenome (GOLD analysis project Ga0307507, IMG submission 207223) | Populus trichocarpa ectomycorrhiza microbial communities from riparian zone in the Pacific Northwest, United States - 7_EM | ecosystem: Host-associated > Plants > Roots > Unclassified | place... | reverse complement strand
TGGTAAAAACAAAAATATTTGATAATAAACATATTTTAAAAATTCTTCATTAAAAATTTGTAATTTTGAAAAACTTATCTTAATATAATCTCTCTGACTTTTTTATTTGGTTAATACCAAGAGACCATCTTTTATTATGTATAAATCTCGCATTAATTACCTTTTAAAAGTTAAGCATCCAAGCAATACTAGAAAAGATAAACAGAATATCATTTTATAATATAACATAGATTTCCCTTGGATTCTTAGCTAGAGAAAAATAAAAAAATCCCTTGGATATTGAGCGTGGAAAATCATTGTTCCCTCATCGCAAATTAGGGATACTAGAAAAGATAAACAGAATATCATTTTATTATGTATCAATCTCGCATTAAATACCTTTCTAATTTTTATTAGTGGCATTTTGAAAAAACTTTATGGTGATTAATAAGTAACTAGTACGATCTATTAGTTACTTCTTGGATCTATTTTTTTTTAAAAAAAAACGAACACATATAAGAGATAAAGAATCAAATTTATGATCCACTAAAAACAATAAAAATATCTTTACCTTGATTTTTCTTTTTCTAACTTGTATTTATTTTTTAAAAAAAAAATTATAAAAATAACTAATAGGACGTTACTAATTACTCTCTAATTACCATCAAATTATTCGACATTTTGCATAAATGTTGCTGCATCCAATGTCAACTAAAGTCTATCTAAATTGTATTTTTTAAAGCCATAGCATTACATACTGTCTAACACACTCAACAAAGTTATAATTTAATTTATCCTTGAGATCATGTTCTTAGATCAAGTCACTTGAAGAAGAATGAATCATAGCCACAAGGTTAGGCACTAATTAAACACAATTTCTTAAGTGAAGGGGGGACAAAACACACCCTAAGACAGGTAATCTTGGTTAATAGACATGTGCATTCTTCCTTTGACTTGTGTGCTCATGAGTTACCTGCGAGCAGCAAATGTTATAATAATTTGTTAAACTAATTAATTAAGAAGAAATAACTAAAATAATGTGAAAATTCATCAACAAATATAGTTGAAAAAACGAAAAGGAGCAAGCTAGAAAATTGGGAAGGGGAAAGACAAACTTATGGGAAAGATCAAATCAAGTAGACAAACCTCCTTTCAAATGTGTCGGGCATGTGTTGTGAGAAAAGAGTAAAATGCCAGCGATATACTGACAAAAGAGAACATGCATTTCCATGCAACTGTCCCCATTTTTATGCACATGCCATACATCCCATTAGTTTACTCATAATAATTCATGTTTTCTATATTATTAATGTTTATGCAAATTGAAAAGGAAAAACAAAAGAGAAAATGGAAGAAATTCTAAAAATATATTAAATATTTATCCATAGGAAACAAGTGAATATGGAAACCCAAAACAGAGAAAGAAGAAAGGTTGCAGATTGCAATAGCCCATTCCTTAAGATAACATTAAATAACATATAACAAATACAAATAATTTTTTTTTTAATACAGGCCATGAATATTATTTTATCATATAGTATATTATGCTTTCATCATGGCTGGCAAGAGTTGGAAAAAAGTAGCTAGATGCTAGTCACTGACAAAACAACTCATTCTCGGTCGAGGTAACACTTCCGAGAAGTCAACTTGTGCATTTACCTTACGTTAATATTTCAAAATTATATTTAACTTCACATAGTTTTACAGGTGAGAATAATATATAAATTATATCTTTTATTTTATTTAAAAATTTAAGTTTTTCATTTTAATTTATAGTTTTTACAATATATTAAAACTTTGTTAACTAAAGCCCCGTTTGTTTGCTGAAAAATGGTTTCTTTTTGGAAAGTGAATTCCAGAAAAGTAAATTATTTTCTGAAGTTTGGCAGTGTAATGAAAAATAAGTTGGAAAACACTTTTCAATATTTGATTATGTCATGAAAAATAAGCTGAAAAATAACTTATTAATGTTTTATTTTTTTCAAATTTATTAAAATAATGAGGAACAAATCTTACAAATTAAAAAGTTGAATGAGAATGAAATTGAAAAAAAATATAATTTCATAAATTATTTCAAATAAAATAAATAATAAAAAAAATAATAAAGATCAAATCTAACAAAAAAAAATTGAAAGATGAAGAAATTAAAATAATAATAATCATCATTTCATAAATTATTTCAAATAAAATAAATAACAATCTTTTTGATTGGGGATCAAATTTGATATATAAAAAATTTCAATTAAAAAATGATAAAATAATTAAAATCTCCCTATTTTAATTATTTTAAAAAATATAATATATAAGTATACACTAAACATTTTTTTCTTATGTTTGTAATTGTCCTATATAATAATGTATTTTTAATGCAGAATCTTTCTTACACACAGCAAGTATAATACAAAAGCACGAATGAGGATGAAGCATGTCAAAAGAGGCACCTAAAAGCAAAACCCATTATATGGATCTCACACAACACAATTAAAGTCACGTCACTTTAGTAGTGTGGTCGGATGTTGATATACCAACAACATCGGCATGCCAATAAATTGAATTGTTTCAAACGAAAATATCATGAGAGTTTTGATTGGATTTCCTAAGGAAATCCTCTTGTGATTGACTAGTATAATTGCTGTTGATTCTTTTAGTTTATTTAACTATATAAATTAATCATGAGAAATTATTAAGTTAATTTAATTTAATTATGAAAATTATACTCATTACATTTAATCAATTTGGTCCGATCGACTATATCTTTATTTATTTACCAAAGTTCAAAAACTTTCTGACGTGAAAAATACTAAACATATGACACATAGTTTTGACCAAAATTCTCTGCCTTCATTTAAAAATAAAATAAATAAAGATCGGATAAAATTATTTTAATGTTTTTTTTAAACAAATAAAACTGACGTGAGATATGATCATTTTATGAGAATATATAATTCTTATAATTTTTGAAAATCATTTTTTTTATAATTAAGGCAGGGCATTTTAGTTAAAATTATTTGACGTGGCTAATATATATTTTGTGTTTGTTTCGAATCACCATATATATCTCCCATATCCATCCAACAATGGTGGGCAGGTTACTTATTATTTTGTGTTTGTGTTTTTACTCAAGAGATAAAAGTGAAGTGAAATAACCACAACAATCATAGCATCTTGTTCTTTCTTCGTCGTGTAAATACATATCTCTGCCAGGCACCCTGTAAGTATATATTGCTTCAAATTAAAGATGGAAAATATCATTATTATGGTGTTAAATCAAACCAAATAATCAAAAGTTTGGTGATGAAAAGATGGGGGTTAGCATAGTGAATGCCAGCTATGTATACATGTTAAACACGAATCCACTAACTCCAAGCTCCATCCATATATATATATATATATATATATGCAAATTAACTTTGGATTATGAGTAATTAATTGCCTTTACACCTTCACTTTAATTTGTGGGTGTTTCTTAAAACAAAGTTGTTGGAAAGTTTTTTAAAAATAATAATGAAATTTTTTTTAAAAAAAATAATAGTACTTATAACCAGTGAAAAAACATGATTACACTGCGGTATTTAAAAAATCATAATTGAAAACTGTGATATTTAAATAAATCACAAATGAAAATCACTGTCTCTAAAAATATTGATGGTTGTAATATGTTCTAGCTACCTTGTTATTTTCTATTTTTTTAGTTCGTTAATATATATTTTGATATCAACTCTTATGAGTGAAGTCTAATTCTATTTTATTTATATATATATATATATATATATATATATATATAAGAATTAATTTATTAACATGATACCATTTTTAAAATTAAGGCATTTTCGAGCTGAATTTCGTGATCAAAGTTAACTAGAATTTCTAGTGCATTACAATACATGAAGAAATGTCCAACAAGGCAGGTCAGGCCAACAAAGCGACCTCCGTCCCGGGGAAAACGGTGTTCCATCAACACCCACACATGTTCCCGTGGTGGGGTTACCTTCACATGCTTCCATTTAAACAAGAACAAATCTTCTCTGCATTTATTTATTTATGGTTTCATTTTTGCACTTAATTTCACTTTAATTTAGGGTTAATTCGATCAAGTGGGACTAATACCACTTGCAATTTTGGAGTGTCTGAGTCTCACGCACTAGTAATCATATAGAGAGAGTGAATGTAATGTTTGGACCTTTGTTGTGCATAAACAAATTATAACATGTTTGTACAATATTGTTGTAATGTAATATAACATTTGTTATACTCTTATGTTTAATGTTAAAACGTTTAAACACCTTAATTAGCTTTCATGAATTTTTCATTTTAGTATCCTATATTTTCTCAACAAGTTGTTTTGGGACCTTGTATTTTGTTCTCATTTACATTTTGGTCTTTATTAATTTGATAGCTTGTAATTTGGTCCTCGGATTCTCTTAAAAAATAGGATTTAGTCTTTATGATAAAGAGCTCTTAATTTGAAATCAAATTTCTAACATGTAATGCATGTTCATTTTTATTGGCTTTAATTTCTTCTTGCATAATTTAGTCTTTATGACAGGACATTAAAGACATGTAGAAGATGAAAAAATATCGTGTCTGGTTACAGAGACAAGAAAAATTAATTTTTTTTTTGTTTGGAAGTAAGATTTATGTATTTTTTTTACAAGAGACATATGGCATGAAAATTAAGATATAAAATATTATGAAATTTTATTTCAAAACTATCCTATAAACTTTACAAAAATATTCCAAGTTTACTTATCAATCTTAACCATTTATTTCACATAATTAAATTAATTTTTTATTATTGCACTTATCTAAGCAAGAAATATAAATAAATATATAAATAAAAATTACAAAAATAAAACAATATATATAAAGAAGAGAGTACAAGAGAGAAGAGTTAGAAAGTTTCTAACTATTTACAGACCAGTTTTACAAACAACGAAAACATCTCTAGAATTAAAATATATTTGTATTTAAAATTTCAGATTTAATTTTTTTTATTTAAATGTTGTATCAATTTGTTATTTTAAAATATTTTTTGAAGTTAGATATGTGTTTAGCAGAACAAGAGGAATGTTTGTAAGTGTTTTTTTTTTAATGAAAAACATGTAAAAAATTTGGATTTACCGTTGGGTTTCGCCGGATTCTGCCATGATTAGCCAGAATCCGATGTGCCCAAGATTGAAGACAAGGATGAGTCATCACCTGACTCCTTTTCATTTTCAAACTTCTAAGCCTAGAGCTAAGCTTACTATAGCCAAGGCTTTATTCTTATGCTCGACTTCAAGTTCTTTTGTTATTTTTCCCTGAAAATTTATTTTGTTATATATATATATATTTCCAACATTAAGATATGTCATTAATTTCTTTACTTCAAACTATAACATTTTTTCAAAGGAAAAATATTTTTATTACTATAAAATATGCAGAATTTATTAAAATAGATACAAAGACAAGAAAAATACAATGATGACTATGCATTTATTTCACTTTAAACTATATTTTGTTACTATTAACTTGAAGAACTATAGTAATTTAAAAATGTTTTTAGAAAAATATAGTAAAAAATTCCTAAAACATATATATACCATAGCATGCATAATATGATCAGGTACAAAGGTTTGGGTTTTTATTAATCTGAACTGTATTTATTTTTTGTAACATATATCAATAAAAAAATACATTTTTTAATTTTATAACATGCAGAAGGGTGTTTTAAAAAATATTTATATTTTAAAAAAATAGTAAGGAAAAAATGTCTTTAGTATCTAAACCAAACACAGCATGCGCAAAGTAATACAATTGAAGTATGAATTAGATATCCTATAACAAATCTTGTCATGTCTTGTCTCTACTATATTGTCTTCCCTCTTTTGTACATGTTCATGTACTTAATTATTGAATTAAATAAATTATATAAGCGCTAATAATGCAGAGACTGTGTGAATGATTTTAAATAAAAAAAGAAAATAACTCCCACCTAATTTTCTTCCACTCCTTCTTCTTTTTGGGTGATAATGAAAGATATCATTAATTTAGAGGGAAATAAAGAAGCGATATTAATGCGCAATTAGAGAAAAATCACATCATTTTTGGAACTAAATTAAGAGTTGTTTTTTATTTATTATTATTTGAATGGGATTTGCTAGAACATTGATTAACGAGATTGTCGATCGAAACATTAATTCAAATCTTTAACATGCATGGAACGCTCCAGGACTTAGAAGGTTAAAGATGGAAAAATATGGAATAATTAAGAGTTCAGGATTTATAAAAGGCTATCTCGAATATTATGTAGAATAATTCTATGGTTTTTTTTAAAAGCAAAATCAACCACAAAAACAAACAGCTTTTAAGATTTTATAATTGGCATTTCCTGTTATTATAAATCAAAAGAAAATCTTACTTTTTATACACCAAGAATTACTTGGCATACAAAATACTAATAGAATAAAAATGAAGAGACTTAACATTTTTCATAGACATAAATTCAATGTGTATCATTTACTTGATTTTATTTTATCAAATTAAAGTTATTTTATGTCTCCCACGTATTAAAATTAATATGGTAATTATTATTAACTATTTCTTAATGAATAAAAGAAAGAAATTAATGAATTAAAACGCATTAAAAAAATAATCAAGGTAAATATTTTTATTTTTTTCCAAAATAATAAAAAAATTAAACAACTCAAGACAATATATAAACAAACTCGGGATGAATTAAATATAATTTATATATCAAATCATGAGATAATAACACTCGACCTCTCAAGTTTAATTTCTTAGGATGCAAATTTTACTAAAGTGTTGTTAGTTAAATTCTCAACTTAAATTAATTATCAAGAGTTTAATGTTGAAAACACTTCTAATTAATCACTAGCAAGCTTTACTAAATTTGTGGGTGTCTACACATTCTTAATTTGAATGATCAAGATAAAAAATTCAATTAATAATAATCCTTAGTAAAACCTAAGATGCATACATATTCTAAAAAAAATTGAACTTTTTTTTATTTTATTTTTTAAGTTTAACGTGGGTGTTCGGGCCAGCTTGTGCGCACCTTGACTAATCCCACGGGCCCTGAAGTTAATGACCATGTAAGCCTCCAATGGCCATCATATGAGCAACCACAGGGTTCGAACCTGAGACCACAGGGGGAGCAAACCTTTTGGTCCCAAGCTCTTACCACTGGGCCACCATCTAGATGGTTAAAAAAAAAATTAAACTTTTAATCGACAAGGTATGTATTCCTTGAGGACTCTCAAATTAATACCAAAATTGTTATAAAGTTTCTGATTTTCTTTGTTGATCATTAAAAGGAAGAAATAAATTTAAGTTAGACTATTTTTCCTCTATCTTTAGACTTTCTTCTCCTGAGTGAGGATGGAAAGAAAGAAACTAGGAAGCGCGTAGGGGTTAGACTATTCTTCCAACGCATGGACAGATCTGAAGTGGGACTCGTGTATGTGCCCCCACAAGGGCAACCGCCACCATCAGATCCGGCTGTTTGCATCTGAACCGCACATATAATAATGTACTTTTTGATATTTTAATCAAAACAATTTATTGGATCAAGAAAATAGTCAGCTTTTAGAAGAAAAAAATAGTAGCAGAAGGCTAGAAGTTAGTGATTGCAAGAGAAAAAACGATGGAGTTTGGTGGGATGTTTCAGTAAACTTAGGCCCAATATTCTTCTTGGGATTGGCAGTAAAAAGGACCTCAAATCCCCTATAAATACTACCCTTTCTCACCCTAAACCTACACACTACACCTCCTTTCAATCTCTCTCTTTTATCTCTATATTTGACTTCTCTTTCTCCCTTAGCCCTCTTGACCTTTCTCTTTAGAAACCTTTCTAGGGTTTGTTCATTGGAGGGCTTTGAAGCTATTAGAATCTATTTTTAGGTGTGTTCGTATGTAGCCCTTTCATGGAGAGCTTTGAAGCTTCTAAATATATTTTTGGTGTGGTTGTATGTGACCCTCTTTGTATTCTTCCACAGCTTTCTTGAACTGCACCTATTAGATTAATGTTGATGTTGTTGTGCGATATGCCATGACCATATGACATTGTATTCATTTTTGCTGCGGTTCAATAAAGCTGTGGGAAGATACAAACAGGATCAAAGAAAGTTGCTATGTCTTCGTCGGACTCGGTATCAATGATCGGTGTATGAGTTCTTTTATCATCTAAACTTTCTTGAATTTTTTGTTTGATGAATGATCTCTTGGATCCCAATTGAGTTTAGGGTTTTTTAATATTCTTTTTACTAATTAATGCCTCCAAATATTCTTATGAATCTTTCAATCTCTTGTTTCTCGCAAGTTTCATGCTTTGAAGGAGAACAAGAAGGGATATATGGCTACTTCAAATTAAAGGGCTTTCCGTTCTTTAACCAGTCATCATTTTTACTTATCTATTCATGATTTAACAAGTGCATTATTTTATTATTCCCAGAGAGCTAATACTTGTAGAACATCACTACAGTATTTTGGATGCATAGCTTCCTGCCAGCAGTGTCCTTCCTTTTGCACTTGCATCAAAAAGAGACCACACAAACAAAGATTTATCGGGTATGCACTTTTCAAGAACACAAACACACACGATTCTTGAAAGAGGGTGTGTGTGTGTGTGTGTGTGTGTACACATATATATTATGGATTGGATTATGTATTTTAATATTGATGATGTAAAAAATGATGACAAAAGATGAAATTACAGCCGAAGCACATCAGGTTGGCTACCGACAACGTTAAGATTCATCGGATAAAAGTTTGGAGTAATTCCTATTAAATGATCAAAAGAGCATCACTTGATCTTTCGATCGCCCATTAATCCGTGTTTGTACTGTGTCGGTTGACACAGTAATAGTCTTTTTGTAAACATCTGACCTACAGATTCCTTTTCATGAGGTTGATATCTAGTCTGCTATTGAAATGCTTTGCTGTTTTTTGTTCAATATAAATTAATATGTTGTACAATTATTTTTCTATCTTTGTGTAGTGTATGAATCAGGTTTGAGTATGGTATCTATCTTTGATCAAATTAACTCGGGCTTGCTTTTTAGCTATGGACCACAAGGGTTGCTACTGCCTTCTCAGTTTGGAATTAACCCTCACCTAAAAACCCTTGATCAAACCACAAATTCCAGCACTAAATCGAGTGCTAATAATGATAGGTGGAAGATTTATTGGACTCTGGACCATAGTCAGCTCATCACCAATCAAGAATCCATTGAGCACACTTCTAACACTTGCTTCACATTTAAAAGAACTTGCGTTATATTACTAAATCTCGATTTTTAATGTATAAATGTGACTAATGTATATATTTTCTTCATATTAATTAGCCATGAACAGTTGCTCTTGGAGTGGCCAAATAAAGTTTAACCCATCTTAATATTTCAGAGTCGGGATTGACAATTACAACTTGACCCGTGAGCATGAAGCGCACAAAGAGATTAGGGTTTTTTCCCTCTTCATTTTCTTTTCCAAACTTCGATGGGAGGGCAACTAATAAAATGGCAAGGAAAAGTATGATCCATAGGGGACTAAAGAGAACAAAATATTGCCCTGTCCTTTTAGGGCTGACACACATGTTTTCAATCAGATCATAGTATGTTCATGCCCTTCTCCTTCGGATAGTAGAAACAATATATCTTTCTTCTATGTACAAATGAATCTTGCATGAACACAATAATAGATGGTTCGACTTCAATGAGCCATATGAATGTTTTACTGTGATGACATACCTAATTTCCGGTTGCAGAAGCTTCTGACAATGTAAAGAAACGTTATGGTGATAAAAAAGTTGGGTCTAGTTTTTTATGAACTTAGCTGTAAGAACACATCAAAGGGGACCTAAATCGATCCACAAATTATTAGTAGACCACCTCTCATGTTTTTTTATGGATATTGAACGGCTCATGATTGCATATTCAGGCCAATTTAATTACATAATGTGACCAGCTAATCCAACCCATAAATATTCTGATCACCAGTCTTTAACTTTCGTTAGCTGTAAGCAATTCAATAATAATCAATCAAGGATGGCCTTTCGCTTTATTCTCTTGAATTCATTAGTGGCATGAGTATTTAATTACCATCTGTTACCTTCACTTTTAGAGGGGACATGTTCATTATTTCCACTAATCATGCTTGCTTAAAGGAAAACAATTGGGATCACAGATAGGTGCTGGCTTGTCTGGTCTAATAGACAATAGCTTTTCTTTAGAGGAGAAAGAGTTGGAAAAGCTATAGATTTTCTTGTGCTTTGTGACTGTGGAAGGAGATGTGGGAATTAAAGAATATTAAATCAAAAATAAAATAATTGATAAAACCCGATGCACATTCTACTCCTATAGTGCTGTAACTTTTGTCTTATTTCTTAAATTTATTATTTGATCGTTAATTTCAATTATTTTAAAGGTATTGATCAGCTTTATTATCTCGTTTGTTTTGAGACAATAAAGAAATTATTTTTCAAATCAAATTTATTTTTTTATATGGAAAGATCGATGCAAACCGATTACTGCATGGGGAAATTAAACAGCAGTGGTTTTAATAATATTAATAAAAAAATCCTTCTTGCATTCTTTATTTTTATAGTAAGAACTAATAATTTTAATTTCATAAGATAATTAGAAATTGTGCTTGTAGGATGACAATAATAACTAAACAAAAGCTTTGTTTTTAATGGATTTACATTTATTTATTTTATATTTAAGGGCACAGTGCTTAGTTTCAAGATTTTCAACTGCATTTTCATGAATGTCTGCCAGCATTTCTTTTATCAGAGAATTTCTTTTTGTGCCCTCCATTTCTTTTATCAGAGAATTTCTTTTTGTGCCCTCCATTTCTCTTACTTTCAAAGCAATAGGAGGGAGTCAGTACAGATTATAATCTGTAAGCAATCATATCCTTTCCCTTGTATCCTTATGGAAATTGATTTCGTTGGCACACCAAAATCTCAAAATTAGAATCATTGTCGTCTACACTGAAATCAATTCTCAACACTGAGTATTGTAAGATGGATAAACACTATTATTCCTCTCTTTTACACAGGACTGATCATTCATGGCTGTTGATTTTTTTTGTAAGCACACAATTTTCACCCTAACTTTTCCCCTATTTTACACTCCTTTAAGGGTCACTAAAGTTGCTGTCATTTATCGTTGTTATGCACTCTCACATCAAATAAAAAGGTAAAGCTAGCTTTTGCACTTCATGTATATATGCTTCCTGTCCTATTGTTCTAATCGTAGAGCAGCAATGGTTTTATATATCAATAGCGACGGCACTGTTCCATTTCCCCACCACATGGGAAGAGAGCTATGTTATTGCTTTGCCCTGCCATTTCCCTTTTACGTGACACAGTTGATCTTTCTTTATAGCAAATCGGATCGCTTCTGTACATGTAATTGTGCCTAGAGTTGCGTATAAAATTAAGGTCAAAGTGAAAAATCCAATTAGTAGGCTTAAATTAAAGCTAATTATTTGATAATGAAATACTTTCATGGCTACATTCATCCGAATTGGATGATATGTTTCTGCTTTTAGGAAAATTAGTAGGGACCAGTTTTACCATCCTAATTATATTAGCCATAACCCATTTTTTCTCTCTCAAAGGAAATGTCACATCTTCTTTATTATTTTCGGTGCTTAAAATGTCACGTCTTCCACCAGAACAATGTTGTGGGTGTGGTTGAAGATAGATAAGTCTTCTATATTTTGATCAGTGAAGGTTCATACTGGTTTTGTCCCTGCTTTTGAAGATCTAGACTATCAAGGTCTTTTAATAGATAAGTCTTCTATTTTTGTTCTTGTAGGGGTGCTCGACGGTAGGTATCTTATCATTAATTCACTATCGATGACTCGACGGTAGGCATCTTATCATCATTAATTCATTATCGATGACTTTCGGCTTATCAGAAACATGTACAAGCATTATTATTGCTTAAATGCAGGTCAAAAGAACATAGAATACATCAATTTAAATCTAATCAAGATGGGTTGTAGAGAGAAATAAATTGAATATCAAGTGCGCAGTACTGAAAAAGTCTTCCTAAATTTGGATACATTTATTCATAAATAATAATAATAATAATAATAATAATATCTTCAAATCAGCATATAGAAGATCATCTGCTGCTATTGAATGATGATGCTCCACCACTGTGAACCTGATCTTTAAACACAGCATGTCACATGATTGTCAAACGATGGAGTAGTTAATTTCATGGAACAGAATTTCACCTTATTTATTAGGAAAGACTGTTGTGCTGGGAGACACGTACCTTGACATGATGCCCTAGCTGCCATATCATATCTCTTCAGCTAGCTTTCCGGCCTTCATATACAAGGAGGGTCCTTTCTTGTGGTAATATGTCTGTTTGGTTGGCTAGGTAGTCATCTCCTTGGTGACTTCTTTTGTGAAATCTTTCGAATTTTCTTAATGAACCCATTTCACATCCAGAAAAAGAAGAAGTCATATTTACTACAGAAAATACTTTAAAGGACATATGAGAAGTCATTAACTTGAGAAATCAGGTCATGTATGAAAAATGGTAAAAACAGTGGTGTTCTATACCTAATGGCCAAAGCAAGGAGCCTGAATGTCATCCCACCAAAGAAATTTGGACGATTGTCCATAGTTGGGACAGCATTTCAGAGATTCTTTCTTGTTTTTAGAAACAAAGCTTGCTTCGACTACTAGCTTAAGTATTACTCAATGAACAATGACATCCATGCATTCCAAAAGTCATATGTGTTCCAGTTCATAAATATCTGAATTATTTCTGGTTTTTTATTATATGCTTTAATTAAAATCCATGCACCTTTAGCTGTATAATCCCACAAAGCTGACTTCAATGGATATACACTAATGGACGACTAGGCATATCTTGAATGCTAAATGAGTATTATTGGTCTAATATTAGAAACTATAAGCAGTGCATTATAACAATATTTCTATTAAGGTGTTCAGATCTGCCATGCCCCTCTGTCTGCCCAGTTATAAACTAGTTTTGGACCTTTGGTGAACCTCCCCCTTATGCATCAGCATTCTTTCATATTAGACATTAAAAGCAATAGGCCTTTTCATTTCATGTCTTGGATTAGGTAAAGATTCCCTTAACAAAGCTTCATTATTTTTATCTTATAGGTCTTTTCCCCCACTTCAATTATGATCCACCATAAACACACAGCCAGCTAGCTTTAATTTGTGGTGTAGTTGTTCTTCTTCTTTCAAAGCACGAGCTCATCCTTGCAAGGTATGAGAAGAGAAAGATTAAAAAACCTTTTTTTAAACTATTCTTCTATGTTTACCATGTTAGAAAAAAATCAAAGGCTCATGCTTAATTAAGACCTAGGCAAAGAGCCCAGCAGCTAAGATGGTGAGCAGTATATTGATTTGGTCTGCAATGATGAGCTTATTAGCTACTTGTCAAAGCAATATAAAGAGCATGTATATATAAAGTGATTGAAACAGCTAACAATCAAGAGGAGAGGCAACTAACTTTTCATTCCCTTGGCTGTAATTAGCCAATGAGATGTTTTGCAAGTTGTAGATTGTCCTAATTGGCTGGACCCCATCTGATCATCATAGTATGCCAAGAATCATATATAGTAGATACAAAATCGGCACTGCATGATCTCTAAAGTGAAAAAAACAAATATTGTTCTACGATCTCTTTTAGCCTATGATAAATTAACACTTGCCTTGAAACAGTTTTGAAATATATATATATATATATATATATATAGTGTCAAAAACAAAATATTATAAAGAGCATGTATATATATGTTGTGATTCGCTATGTTTTGGTCAGAAACTGTTAATTTGGAATTGTTAAAAATAAAATAAAATTGATAATATATGACATGATAATTAATTACTTTTTGAAGTGAAAGCTCTTGATCAATGTGAAAGATAATTAGGAATCTCACCAACCACTCCAAGTTGAAATAATTCTCTGCAACTTAACACAGAAATCAACAAAAGGGATATGTAAGAATTATGGGAATTTTCATGGACTGCAATGCAGAACCAAGTACAAATTAAAGGCTTTGAGTTAGATATTCAAGATTCAAAAGGACAATAATATTTTCAGAAAGAGGGCTAAAGGAGGGATGATAATTGTGTAGGTTTGTAAAGTTTTGAGACCATCAGCTAGACAGCTAAGAAATGGAAGCAAACCCCAATAATTTACACACAGAATTATACACCATTGTATGATTTGCAAATTGCACAAGTCCTCAACCACCACTGTGGAGATCCCACCAGAAAAGAGAAAGAGTAGAGGTAAAAAAAGACTGATGTCAGAAAGTGGGAGAGTGACAAATTTTAACCTTTTTCACGGAAATGTACGAGATCATGTTAGAAATAAACCAAAAGGCAAGAGGAAGAACTATTATCATTAACGATAAAAAGGAAAGGTAGAAATCTTCTTTGCAAGAAACACAAAATTCAACCTTTTTTTCACAATCTTTATTCAATGATCAGGATTTATATTAATTTTAAGGAAAGCAATTTCCAAAAACTAGATACAACTTGCAAAATATTCTGTTACCCTGTTCGTGCATGGTTTAAATGGTTTGAAGCCTAACTTATCTTTTCTCCAACAGCCAAAAAAAGGAAAATTTTGAGGAAAATGATAGAGGATGAAACCCCAGATCATAATTCCGCAAAAAATCAAATCTTTATCAAGAAAAAAAAATGGTCATGGATTACAAGAGAATTTTCCTTAAAGGAAAATTAAAGAAAACCATTAAAAAAACTGCAAAAAAGGGGTCTAAATGACAAGAGAATTCATAGAATTACCACGATCCATACAGGGAGGAAGAAGATGAAAGGTTTCTGTATGCATTCCATGAAGGAAAGGAGAGGTCTTGACCGTAACAGCAAGAAAAGAGCCCAAAAAAATCCTGAATTGCCATGTTCTCCCACAGCTTTCTTGAGCTTCCATGGCGCTATACATACATATATTTATATATATAGGAGCTGCACATGTAGTGATCTATATATACACAGATTAAGCAAGGCAAAGAAGTTCAAGAAAGCTGTGGAAAAGCATGACCAGGACTTGCGAGATTAAACACAAAACCTTCAAATCTTCTCAGATCTCATATCC
>Ga0307507_10007872_pt1 | contig 15105 bp, 13 predicted proteins | sample 7_EM_MG_FD_207223 | JGI IMG/M metagenome (GOLD analysis project Ga0307507, IMG submission 207223) | Populus trichocarpa ectomycorrhiza microbial communities from riparian zone in the Pacific Northwest, United States - 7_EM | ecosystem: Host-associated > Plants > Roots > Unclassified | place... | reverse complement strand
TACCCTTGCGTCACGCGACTCATGACTCATAGTGAGTCATAGTGTGAAATCCATCAGCTGACTCGTCCGAGTCAGCTGCGCCCTATCTCGCAACCAATCAAAACTCATAAAACAAGTCATGTGCCCTGACGGGGTCACATGCGCGAGTCCCATGACTCATAACTATGAGTCATGTACAAAATACATAAACCACATGACCACAATAGTGCGTCATGTCAAAAACCACATGACCACAATCGTGCATCATGTCAAATATCAACCAATAACAATAAACCAATGACACGCTATTGCATCGTCATGTGAAAACCTATGAGTCAACTGATCTCATAGTGTAAAAGATAACAAACCGATGATTAACAACTATTAGTCATGTGAGAGTCTGCCTTGCTTAGTCACCGTTTGTGACAGAGCTAGTGTTACGCAAACGAGAATAGCTTACCATATTTAGTAGGAGGCTATGTCACCAAAAGGAAGAACGTATGACCAAACTCTAATGCTTACGAGAGGTAGAGGTACACAGAGGTATCTGAGGTGACTACTGAAGATACTGGAAGAGGTCACATTCCATCAAGTTCATTACTCATTGGAATGTTCAATGCTGGGAAAGATGACCATCCGAACTGATTGCCCGGTATTTCATAAGCACACCTTCGGTTTGCTGGCATTGCGACCACATATATGAAGGTAGTCCATTAGCGACGAGATTGAACACTATCTACTAGTGGAATGGGGACATCCTGACCTGAAAGAGATATCTGCAGACTCTCTAAGTATGAGCGGAGCAATTATTCAGAATCAAATAGTGTTAGCACTACCCTTGATGAAGCTGAAATCTTAAGAAGATAAATGAATGTAAAGCAAAGATAAGTGGTGGAATATTATTATAAATAGTAAGGGCTATTTCCCAGAGTTGGAGAGAACCAAGCAACGAAGAAGGGAACTTATGAATATAACAAGTTATAAGGATAATTCGAGAACACTACCTCTTTATCTTAACTTTACCAAACTATTAAGCCTTTCTGACAATTCCTCACTTATCGCGAATACCCATGGCCTATTTAATTCTAACTTTCAGAGTTAGCTACCCCGTAAGAGCCACACTAGTAGTTAGACTGCTGAGTCAGCCAAGACTTGTGAAAAAATTGATGTGGTAATAGTTCTAGTGGCAAAATGTCTAGCATTATGCGAGTTGGGGAAGGGCAAATCTAGTGGAAAGGGCAGGTATTATTGAGGAGTAGAGGGCAAAATCTTAGGGAAGTCGAAATAGGGTTAGTGACGATTCTCCTTAACCTTTCCAATCAGCCCGCTATAGATTTCAACTATAGCAACATGGGGTTGTGCATCGCCTCCTCTTACCTCTTTTGTATTACTTTCACTATACTTGTGTAATGTAGAGTACAGTAGTACAGTCTCCAGTAGCCTTTTTCTGACTTTCCTAGATTCTATGGCATATCGTGTGCTATACACAATTTGCCATTCATATTAATATAGTCATTTGATAGTTTTATAAGTGTAGATATCGGCAAAGCTGATGAAGCTGCAGAGTCAAGCATTGGGTGAGCCCGATACCACTCTATTCACCGCTATAGACTATTTGTTCACATCCACTCATTCAACACATTTAATATCAATGCCTGGGAAATTTGATAGTTGACTCCGGTGGATGGGGGGAAAAAATACTAAGCAGAGCACAGTACTCATCAGGGCAACTTATGAAGTGCTTTGCTGCAGTAAGGCTTATAACGGGAGAGCTCTCCAATTTTAAGCAGCAAAAACAGTATTGGTAGAGCAAAACAATAGTGACTTCAATCGTCAAGGTACAACTTAACAGTAAGAAAGCTCTCTCTCATTCTGTTGCTCCCACACTTACTCAACTCATGAACAACTCAATATCGGTAAAACTAGAAGTCTATCTGAATGCAACGTGGTCATTCTTCTGTTCTTGTATCAAGTACAACATATATCCTTGATTCTCTCTCTTGCATGGATGTCTCTTTTCAACTTTGTTGGACACCAATAATGTGATTTACGGGCAAGTGGCTCACGACAGGTATCCCCCTCACCCATTGCAACCACTCAAAAATCAAATCTATAGTTGATTATCGGAATGAATAAAACCACTATGGATTTGAAAATCTACCTTTAAGTACTTTCACATATTGAGAATCAGAAAATCCAGCTTATATTTCTCGGGGGTAAATTGTTTGTCCTGTCTGTTTGTTTTACTATTACCTATTGTGGCAAATAATGGTGTTCTTTCACAAGGATATAACAATTAGAAACCCTTCAAAAATGACCTTGTAAAATAAGGAGAAGGATAGTATGGATCTCATATATCATGAGGAACCTTGTTTTAATTTCTTGATAGACATTCCTCAAAGCTATAGTGGTCAAAAGACAGATGGAAACTTTATACAAATTACATAAATATTGTATGGCGTTTACCATGTAATACCTAGAGTAAAAGTTGTCTAATAAACCAGATTTCTGGAAAGTTTCTTCATTATAATCCAGGCCTTGTAATGGGCCAACCTAGGCCTAACTGGAGGCGCCCCAACCTGGCCTAAGCCCAGCCAATCTCGAGGCGGACACAATCCAGTCCAAGAAAGCAAGGCCCAGGTAAGCCCCAGGAGCCCCCTTGCCGGACCCATAACGGAAATGGAATTCAATATTATTTATTAATAGTAGTCGGTAATTAGTATTAGAATATAGAAGAGACAATAGAAAAGATTAGAGCATAAGGGAGAGATCATTCGTGCTGAGAAGAAAGATAGTGAAGACATAGGTGTGAGAGGGTTTGGGTACAATAGAATAATTTGGTTAGAGGAATTCCAACTGGGTAGAGATTGGGTTGATTGCATTGTTACTGGTTTCAGAGAGTCTTGTGAGTGTGATATTGTTCTCTTGGTTTCAGAAAATACTCTTTCAGCTCCTAGAGGACATTGCCGGGAGGGAAATGACTATTAGAGCCCATGAGTGAAGGATTGGTTACTCCGTTTGTTGATGATCGTTGAGCCACCACCTAATATAGTAATCTTTGTACTTATGGATCTAAGAATTGAATAGAAAGAGACTGAAAGTACCAAAGAGGACTCTGGACACTTAATTCCGGCTCACTCCTGGACTAATAGCACTCATGGCCATCGTTGACAAGCACTCGGTAGCTCCTGAGATCCATCCAGGCCCAGAACTGATTCTCCTGTTTGTCGTAGGTCTGGTCAGACTGACTTGATTGTCAATGCATATTTGACTCAGATGAATCCTTATCGCAATTATTGATTAGAGCATTCCACTGATTGTCCACCATCTTATTTGCTACATATTATTAGCAATAACACTATAGTTTCTGCTTCCAATTCTGTACCCAATCATGATCCCATTTAACTTCAAGGTATCGTCACACCAGTTTGGTCCTTAAAACAAGAGCCGCTAAATGTACTTGTCCCCCATCAGTGGTTCAAAAGTACTTATCGAATATCTGCCAACCCCTGCGTATCATTGAAGATAAAATGTGATTTTGACAATTGTCCTGCACCGCCTTGCTGTAGATGATTAGGAACAAGTCAATAATGGAAGCAGATGTGTTCATATTACCTGATATCGTTCCATCGCATTAGTGGCCTGTTTGAAGGCCGATAGAATCTTTTGAACTTTGTCCAATAACTTCGATTTAATCGACACTACGCTATCTACTTCTAGTGTAGGGTTTTCATTTATGTATATCTCAATAGTATAGGGGGCATCTGGTCGGGAGGAGGGATTTGAGCAGATTATTCGACGAGTTCCATCGACTTGCATTATCGCGTTTAAGGACAATACAACCAGTAAGTTCCCTAAACCTCGTTCTTCTATCAGCCAAAACCTAAAGTGCATCTGGTGTATCAGCCCTGCATCCTGAGGCAAGCGACTACAGATTCCCATCCTGTGCGTCCTGGGTATACTCAAAGCGACTGTGGTACTTGGTTGCGTCCTCTGTCCACTTACCACCAACCATATCTTCCTAGGCATCCTCCCAGATCTCCCAATACCACACCGCATCCAGATACTACTCCAGAACCTCTACCGCTTGCTGAGCACCTTTTGGTTAGTACCCACCTTCTGGATATGTTTCCAGCCTCCCTCATCCTGGAAAGGGGCTAACGTAATGCACCGCTTAGTGGCTCGTTACCGCTGTGCAGCTCACCATGGCAACTACCCGAAAATCAAATGTATAGATTTTTTTATCTCAATAAATAGTAGTACTACCCTATGGAAAATTGTTTGGAAGGTACTTTTAAATATGGACAATCAGAATCTGGAGTGCTTATTTAATAATAATAAAAAATGCCTCTTGTATACTCACTTTATGTTGAACTGTGTGAAATAGCTTCTTACTTATAATTATAGTAAAGAAAATTGAAACTAGCTATATAAATCATGGTTTAAAAATAATAATATGATCTGATAGATCTTGTATTTGATGAATGAACAGCTTTAGTATTTGTTTATAGCAATTCGGGAAGATATAGTGAGTCTAAAACCTAGTATAGTAAAAGTTGGATCTTATAAACCAAACCGGAAAATATCCGCATATGGGGTTCATATAATGTTAAAATCCTTTGTGATGCACTTCAATTTAGTGTTCTAAGCTAGTACATCAACTATCAAGATATTTGGTTAAGCCTTGCGAATGTTATTCCATAGTTATTGAAAAAGAATTTAGAGAGAAATACTATTTGCTAGCAGCAACCATGTACGCTACACATGCAGGATAAGGCTTAAAGCTCTATTATATGGTCTAACCATATGGTTAAAGCTATAATATAAACCTTAGCCACACTGGGCATGGGAATTTGGAGATTTCGCCTCTTTACTCCAAAGCTGCTAAATTTTGCTTATAATATATCACCTTTTCTGGGTTAAGATGTGAAAACTCCTAATTCCCAGGCCCAGGCTGGCTAAGGTTTATACTATAGCTTTAACCAGATGGTCAGACCATATACTAGAGCTTTAAGCCTTATCATGCATGTGTAGTGTACATGGTTGCTGCTGGAAAATCATATTTCTCTCTAAATTCTATTTTCAATAACTATGGAATAACATTTGCAAGGCTTAACCAAATATCTTGAAGGTTGATATACTAGCTTAGGACACACAATTGAAGTCCATCACAAAGTATTGAAACCTTACATGAACCCCATATGTGGATATCAGCCAGTTAGGTTTCTAAGATGCCTATTTTACTATACTAGGTTTTAGAGTCATAATACCTTCCCCAATTGCTACAAACAAATACCAAAGCTGTTCATACATCAAATACATGATCTATGAGCTCTTATTATTATTTTTAAACCATGATTTATATGGCTGATTTGATTTTTCTGTAATATAATTATAAGTAAGAAGCTATTTCACACAGTTCAACATAAAGTGAGTATACAAGAGGCATTTTTTATTATTATTAAATAAACACTCTAGATTCTGATTCTTCATATTGAAAAGTACCTTCCAAACAATTTTCAATAGGGTAGGACGACTATTTATTAAGATGAAAAAAAGTTATACATTGGATTTTGCAGTGGTTGCCATGGTGAGCCAAATGGTGGTAGCGAGCCACTAAGCCGTGAATTACGTCAATCTTGGCAGAGAGGTTCAGGTTAGTATGAGTGCAAGGTGAGAAAGCAACCATACCACTAATTTTAATTTTTCATAAAAGATTCTATTTTCTGAACATCATCTTTCAGCGAGTGAGAATACCAGCTCACCCCAGTCTGAAAGTGAGTAATACCTATGACAGTCTCTAGCATACTTTCTAATTGTGGTCTCTCGGCACGTAGCCTTTGAAGCGACGCGACTCCCCTTTCCACTCTTGCACACCTGCTCTTCTAGCGTCCGCAAAGGTCGACTCCACAACCACTTCACCGATTCGAGATCAGTTTTCTCGAGGTTACCCAGCTCGGTGCTAGCTACACACGGGTATAACGCTCATTCATACACAATCATTACCCATGGTGTTACAGGGCTAGCAGTCGCAAATACCCGATGGCGCATTACTCCCGAACTGGGGCACGGATTTCGATTCTGCTTCCGGGAGGGTGTTGGCCTCAATGTCAGCTACACAGCGGTATAAAGAATGTCTCTGTGCAGTCAATATCTACGGAGTTACAGGCTAGCGATCTCAAAGGCTGGATGGCTGATTACTCTACAACCACTTGATATATTCCAATTCTGTTTCCTGGAGGTTGTTGGGCTCAAAGTCAGCTACCTGCCAGTAGAAGGTACGTCTCTGTCATATCAAGGCTCATGAAATTGCTGGGTTTTGTGGAGGGGTCTGAGCAATCCTGATGGAATTTCGCTTGATGGTGGATTCCTCGATAACCACTGCGCGTATTCCACTTCTCTTTGCGGGTGGCTGTTGGGCTCACTGTCAGCCCCCCAACGGCCGATGGAACGTCCCTATCGCATCAAAACCCCCGAGGTTGCGAACCTGGATGGTGGTAGTACCCTGGCACAATTCTACTCGATAGCTGTTGCCGCCACCACCCCTTGGCGGATTGCAATTATGTATTCTTGAGGTTGTTGAGCTCGATGCTAGCTACGCTCTGGTATAGGCTTCATTCCTACACCATCAATATTAATGAAGTTGGTGGATTCTGTAGACGTAGTAGGCTGATGGATCTTTACTCAATTGCAGATTACGCTACAAGCGCTGGGCGTATTCCTATTCTGTTTTTCTGGAGGCTGTTGGGCTCGACGCTAGCTACACTGTGGTATAGGGCTCATTCCTACGCCATCAATATTGATGAAGTTCCTGTATTCTGTAGAGGTACTGAGCTGATGGATCCTTACTTAATGGCAGATCACTCGACAACCGCTGAGTGTATTCCAATTTGGCATTCTGGAGGTTATTTGGCTCAATGCCACCGACACGCTGGTATAAGGCTCATGCCTACACCGTCAATATTCATGAATTTGAAACACCCGGTTAGGGGCCTTGAGAGTCTATAAGGGGCCCGTGGACCTCATGAAGTCGCTGGGGAAGCCATGAGGTGCCAACTGTATTTAGATACACTAGCTTAAGTACTAAAATCAGAAATTTAATAGAAAATTTCAATGGACTCTTTAACTAAATTGTGACCTAGGTCAAGAATGTGTAGAGGGAGGACTCTTAGGAGTGCGTGTGGGTTGCGTCCTGAATATAGGTGTTGCGTCCTGAGAATAGGTGTTGCATTCGGAGCGTCCTGAAGATTTGGTGGTCGAATTGGTTGAATCCAGCCACGAGCTTGGCGTCAACTTGCATCCTGAGTCAAGGTTTGGGTTTTGACCGTCCCATGGGTCCTCAGTGTCCGATGCACAGGATTCAGACTAATATTTTCGCTGATGTCGTCCCTCAGTTTTCCTACTATGTGAAGTAATGTTGTGGCCCTTTCCGCGTACCCCTAGCCTTCTCCATTTCAATTGCTCCATCTGAACCTCATCAGGGGTGACATTGGACCAGTCTAGGGAATCCTCTAGAGCTGTATTACTACTACCAAAAAGGAAGTCTGGAAATCTTAAGTTGATTTTATGTCCAATGCATCCGATCAAATATGATTAACCATTCTGTTAACCTGTCACACTAGGTTTATAGTTACTGGGAAATAGCCTAGGGGATAGTGGGTGAATAGAAGATTGCTGGAAATCGTAGATAACAGGAGATTTGGAATATAACTGGGCTCGAAAGTAGTTCTCACGAGTTCTAGAAACTTAATCTCGCCACCAGTATAGGAAAAGAACAAGAACGCAAGAATTAACTAAAAAGCAGAGGAAAATCACCGTAGTCTTTGCTCACAGGCATTAAAGCGATAGCCAACCTCTAGTTGGGCACTCTCCAAATGATCAATAAATGTATCATTATTGGACGGATCGTCCATCATGATGAACCTAATCTTGTACTTAATTCCATCCATTTCTAAGATGGCCACAAATGTTCGACACTGATTTTCTAAGCTATGCACTCCCTCAGTCTCCTGAAGTGCTAGTAGAGCACGATTTCAGCACTCATTACAATCTAGAAAATGGGCAACAATGCCGAGCATAGTGAGGTGATTGGACGATGTCCACAAATCTAATATATAATGCATAAGGGACCTGGCTGGGGGGAGTGACTTTTCAATTTCCTTCTTCTCCTTTTCATACAACCTCATAATCCAACCATTCACCATAGTCGAAGAGGGAGGAAGAAGGGTGGCAGCCTCCGGAGGCATGGTATATAGTAGATCATGAAGCTCTTCCCAGGTAGGAAAGGTAAACGGAAGGTTACGACGAGTAATAAGTAGTGTCTAAACAAATCTACGATTAAAAGCTTGCCATATCCAGATTGAATCTTGAACTTACTTAGGACAACCTACATAAAGTATTTCTAAAGACTATGGAGAAAGGGGGGGGAACTGCGGGTACATTTTGCTCTTTGATCCATTGAATCTCCCGCTCCCGCTCTCTTGTTCTCCGTAGTTCTGCTGCTGTGGCATCTTGCATTGATATCAGAATTGATTGTTGAGCTTGCTTTAAATGCTTGGTTTTTCACCGGGTCATCTTCTCGGATTCAATGAACGTGTAACAGGTGGGCTCCAGGGTTTCTGGTTTCATGGGACTTTGGATACTTCTGTCCACAACGTATACATTGCCTCTATTTAATTTTGTTCATATAGGTTGTTACATATAGCTCTATAAGCCTCTGGTTCCAGGGCTGAAGACTTAGTCAGTATTATCAACAACTACCAACTTTCCATTAGTAGACTCAGTAGGTCCCCATACTCAAGATGAGGGTGATACCTACTTGCATTTCTTTATTGAAGCAGGATTTGCTAGAAATAAGAGATCAGAGCCTACCTCGCTTTCTTCGACCGGTTCTGAGGCTGTGACCTCTATGACCTCCAAGTCATCTTGCTGGAACTCAGCATATAAACTGAGTGATCTCGGAATTGCCGGAGGGCTTGAAACCAGACTGCTGATATTAGAATAAAAGCTCATCGTTCAAGTTTCGTGTTTGGCATTTACTGTGGGGTCCCACTAATCCCAGTCCTCTCAGTTCCAACAACTATGACTGTCCATTCTGTCTAATATCCACTATTTGACTAGACTGTCCTTCTGACCAGACCAACTAGTCCTACCCAGTCCTCTGCCGACCACTGGGGACTCTGCACGAGCACAAGGTCCAACTAATTAAACCTGCTAATTGCGAAGACAGGAGTAGGTTCACAGACAACGAAGCCTTCCTCCTATTCTTCTATCCATCGTAGCACAAGTCTATTCTTTTCAACGCATTTCCCCCATTCCCTTCTGCAAACTCTCATGCTAGCGGGGGAAAGACAGACGTTCTAAATAACTTACTCTTTCCAAAGCCTCCGCACCTCCAACTCTTTCCCCCCTCTGACTCTTCCGGAGTTGCATTCCTTCCAGCCCTGCATCGATCACCAGTGGCAGATCCCAAGTATTTGCCTGAACAACGAAGTTATGCGCCCCCGTGGTATGCTGAGCATACCGGGCAGCATCAAAGACCCCCAACATAGGTAAACTACCAGAATTTGAGGGGAGGAACGTTTTTCACTAAGTGCTTTCATTACTACAGTCAAAGCGTAGGTATTTACCCTCCCGCGGAGAACACTGATGAACACTGACGAACTCCTGCCGTCTCTGCTGGCATTCCGTAGTGCATTGCTGGTAGAATGGAGGTTTTCATAGAACAGTTTTTGGTAGGGCAGTTGTTGAAGTTGTGATGGGAGAAGTGTTAGTCAAATGAGCGGTACCATACTGTACATAAATCATAGCTGCCCTCTCCTTTTTTTCTCTATTTAAATTATGCTTTAATGTGTTGGGAGCCAGGTGGTCTTCTGCGATAGCAGATTTTCAAAGAATCCTAGCCTTATGAATGTGGTAGCCGGTGGGAGTCACCTCTTGGAAGTGGATGGCCTGCTTTTTTTTCTTTTTGTTTAGGGCCCGTTTACCTATTGGTCTAGTTAAGAGATTTTGGTGGGGAAACTAGACGATGACTCTCAACTAACATCTTTTTCCGCTAGAGGTGGTAAAACTCTTTACCTACATTTCAACCGTTCTATATTCTGGCTGTTAGATGGTCAAAACGGGACGTGGCTCAAGAGGCCGTCTTGGTACCTCCATCTAGCAATACTAGCACAGAAGCCCCCCCACCTTTCATGCTGGAAATCACGAGAGGAGCTATCAATCTGCTCTATTTCTTGTTAGTCACCGGCACTTACCCATCACCATAAATTACTCTCGCTCTATTGGTAATTGGTTTCGAAAACAGAAGATGCTAGAAGATATCGACGGAATCAGCAAACAGTCTAGACTCGGTCATGGGAGCGAGAAGCGGGGTAGAACAGGTAACAAAGTGGGGCAGAAGAGAGGGGTATGCGGGGTAACAGAATGATCTGAGAAACAAGGCAAATGGCCTGATACTTCAGTAAGAGAAGAGCAGTAGTTATCGTTTTGTGTATTTAAGAGTTTAGTTCACGCCAAATTATTGAAGTGCGAGTCACTGAACATTGTCAATCTTTGATACACTTCCTTCTTCTTTGAAAACCAGCTCACAGGTATACGATCGGAATCTATATTCAAATTCTAAGACTATTTTCCTTGTGCACTCAGCGGTTACCTTTCGCATAATCTGGTGCCAGTTCAGAGACACAATTCCCATCTTGGGTTTGTGAGGAGGCATTGTTGGTTCGTCTGATATCTCGGTTGCTGAGCGCTGTTGTGAGTTCAAAGCCTCATGGTTGCCAACCTCACTTTAATTTACCAAAACTTTCACACTAGACCGTGGTAGAAGGTATATTAGGTAAACACTCAGCCATCAATTCCCCCCACACACCTGACACTGTCTAGCCCTCCTTAACGGTCGGTACCGTCTCCGGTTGCTAGACGGCTGTCTATAAGTAAACGGCCCCTTAGTATTTTCAGTTAACAAATTAACGGAATCCCAACTGTGGGTATCAATGTAACGCTCCCCATCACTCCACATTTTCAACACCACTAAAGAAATGTATCTGGATCAAACATTGATTTATATGTATTCTACTCTGTATTTACATTGTGGATCATGTATTCGATTGTCATGATGGTGGGCTTGGCGGGGGGGAGTGCTGTTGACATGCCCGGAGTTCGTCCCCACGCCGGCTATGACATCAACACTTCCCCGCCAACCTCCGTATCATGGAGACCAAAAAAAATAAAAGATACAAATCTTAAAATAGGTAGTAGAATACATTATAGAAATTAATACTTGATCAAGAGAAATCCCTTGACATACCGCCGACAATACGGGATGATGATTGCCTTACCGCTGATCGTTGGTGCACGATTAATTTGGAGAACGGACAATACTAAAATTTACCTTGTCAGTCTAGGTGCGGGAAGTACTTTTACTCCTATGATATAGTATATGCCTATAACAGGCTGTAATAATCACTATTGCTTGGCGGAAAGAGGGAAAGGAGATAAATTCTAACCGGAACTCCGGAGAAGGGAAAATGCATAGTAGGTATGAGGGTAAAATCAAAAAGAACGCCCTTTATCGAAGTCTAGTCACACCTAAATTGAAAGAGACCTTGCCAGCCCTAATCCTATACTCGATAATTATTAAAGAGATGAGAATATGTGCAGTAACAGTAGAGGAAGAAGGAAAATAAGAAAAGCTAAGAGAGAAAGAAAAGGAGCCGTGAGAAAATACCGGTTGAGTGCAAGCGAGGGGGGTGATAGAGTGCTGTTTGGATGGGGTCGGTTGTCCTTGGAGCGCGTAAGGGCGACAGGGGCGACAGGGAACTGGGCTTGGGCAGAACGGGTGGTTCTGTTGGAGAGAGGAAGCTCTCTACGAGAGGGAGGTCTATGCGCTAGGATCTGCTGTGATATTTTCTCGTAAAATTCTCACAACCTCATCATGTAGTTGGGGGAGGACCAATGATGGTGGGGTTTAGTTCTTTGTTTTCTTGTATGGCGGTTCGGACGTCGTGCGTTCTAAAAGGATCTTTACTACCTCCTTATGCCCGTTCCTATTCGCCAATCGGAGTGGTGTCCCGCCAAATCTGTCTGCCTGGTCAGGATTGACTTCCTCTCGGTCCAAAAGTATCTTTACAACCTCCGCATACCCGTTCTTAGCCGCCCACTAGAGTGGTGTCCGGCCATATTTGGTATCTGGCTGGTCGGGATTGACGTCGTCTCGTTCCAAAAGCATCTTTACAATCCCCTCATGCCCCTCCTTAGCCGCCTACTAGAGTGGTGTCCGGCCATTGGTATCTGGCTGGTCGGGATTGACGTCGTCTCGTTCTAAAAGCATCTTTACAATCCCCTCATGCCCCTCCTTAGCCGCCCACGAGAGTGGCGTCTGGCCATATTTGGTGTCTGGCTGGTTGGGATTGACGTCGTCTCGTCCCAAAAGCATCTTTACGATTCCCTCATGGCCGTTCTTAGCCGCCCACGAGAGTGGTGTCTGGCCATATCTGGTGTCTGGCAGGTCGGGATTGACGTCGTCTCGTTCCAAAAGCATCCTTACGATTCCCTTATGACCGTTCCCAGCCGCCAACGAGAGTGGTGTCTGGCCATATTTGGTATCTGGCTGGTCGGGATTGACGTCGTCTCGTTCCAAAAGCATCTTTACAACCCCCTCATGCCCATTCTCAGTCGCCCACGAGAGTGGTGTCCGGCCATATTTGGTATCTGGCTGGTCGGGATTGACGTCGTCTCGTTCCAGAAGCATCTTGACAACCCCCTCATGCCCTCGCACAGCCGCCCACAAGAGTGGCGTCGGGCCATATTTGGTGTCTGGCTGGTCGGGATTGACGTCGTCTCGTTCCAAAATCATGATTATGATTCCCTCAAGACCGTTCTCAGCCGCCCACGAGAGTGGCGTCTGGCTATATTTGGTATCTGGCTGGTCGGGATTGACGTCGTCTCGTTCCAAAAACATTTTTACAACCTCCTGATGCCCTTCTCTCGCTGCCCACGTGAGAGCCGTTCTCCCCAAGCAATCGGTCGCATTAACATCCCATTCCTTCATCTCCAATACACAAGCAACTATCTCCACTACCCCGAAAAATGATGCTCCGTGGAGCCCGCTGAACCCCGTTGGTCCTTCCCTCCCCTTATATCCATACCGGTTATGGTGTAATAACAGTAGTTGAGCTGATATGTGCTCATCAAATCTATCTAGAAGCCTTAGTGCAAGTGTTTTGACATTTTCCGTTATCCCCATTCTTATATGGTTCCCCCAGTACGAAGCAGCATATTCTAGAAGAGGCATTGTTTCAGGGGACGAGCGCAGTGTTGGCGAAAGGTCCCTGACAGATTCAAAATTCAGGTATGTCAAGCACACCTCGGCAATTGTTGCGTGGGGGCTATGGAATAGGGTCGGATTACTTAAGAAATGCTCCTGTAGAGTGAAGTGCACTAGCCGGACGATGGACCAAGATGCCTCAATGGTGACAAGGCCCAGACAAGATCCTAGGAGTGTCCGTAATGCAGGGACATTATTCGGATCCAGATCTGCAGATCCTATCTCCACTCCGAGGGCATGACAGAGCTCCTCGGCTCGTAATGGCCGTTCCGAATATAACACCCACATTAGTACCTTCCAGCCGAGTACCGATTTATTTCCTTTCTGCCCCTTCAGTCGCGTTAGGGTTGCCGTATAGGCGTCGCTCAGTCCGTTGCCTCGCGCCATCTCTTCAAGTTTTTTTCTTCTCCGACTAATTGTCACTTCTCCCAGAATTGCCTCGATTTGTAGCGCCACGAGGAGGAATCTACGGATAATTTTCCGTAAGTATACATCATAAATAGGTAGGGACGGCTAAGTGGTCCTACTCACATATCAGACACCTTGTCTAAAATAGTTTTCACGATATCCGCCCGTAAACCATCATTCATCGCCTCAGGGTCCTCATCCTTGTCTAACTTCATCTGCAGGTAGTTCCTCACATCATCCGTGTTAGGACTGATAGGTATCACAACGGTCCCCGGGAAATATCTCTGAATCGCTTCCCTGACATGGGGCCTCCCGGTGAGGAAGATTCTAGTCGTTGGGGACTCCCGAACAATATCTCTTAGCGACTCAAGTAGCTCTAGAAGATTCTTCGGTAGGCATTCGTCGAGCGCATCGATACAAATGAACACTGGTGGTAGTGAGGCCATAGCTTTCTTTAATATTCCGATCAGCTCCGCAAGTAGTGGCCTTCTCCCTTGGTGAAATGCCTTCTCTATCTCCTTCGGGATTTCCCTCCCGCCCACCAGCCGCTTTAAAATCGCTCCCATCAGATTTGTGACTGTCTGCTCTTCCTGAGCAAGGTAGTCAATGTACAACCATGCAACCACTAGACCTTCCTCTCCCGCCTCGTCACATAGTCTGTCGATCACTAGTGAACTGGTATTTCCGGCGGTTAGTGATATTCGCTTTTTTTGAAAGGATCTAGCCTCTTACCTCAGATGTGTCTTGCCCACTCCCGGATTCCCGGAGCAAAACAAGACCGCCTTATCGCCTCCACCCTCAGATTTCCTCCACTCCCGAAACTCGCTTGTTCCCAAAAGCCAATTTCCAACACCTTCATGTCGGTTGGTCCGCACGGTATGATGCCTGTTATCGGGGTCTAGTGGAGAGAGCCAGTTCATTATTTGTGCATCTTTGTCCGATTTATAAACCGTCGTGTTGTAGCTCCCTGATATGTTTCCACAGTTGGCATTGTTGTTGCCGAATCTCATCGATTGTGTGTGTGTAGGTTGGGCCATGATGCTCTGTCAAAAATACAGATTGTGTGTAGAAAAGGTAAAGAAATATGAACCGTTAGTGTATACAAAAGCTTTCTGTGTTCAAAGCTAAAGAATAGCGTGGTGATTTGGCTCCTTTTGTGGCAACTGCTGCGCAGTTATATTCACCAAGGAAATAGCAACAACCTGGAGAGTTTGATGAATCGCCGGGACCTGACTTCGCCTCACCGATTGCTGTAGATCACGGTGCTTATTGCTAATCGCCGGTGCTCCCCTTAGCATCGACACTGGAAGCTGCTAGAAAGAAACCGGAGTGTTCCCCGGTGAGTCTGGAACTCGGTAAAGGCAGCGAAGTGGGGAAGTTGCGGTGAATAG
>Ga0307507_10007871_pt1 | contig 15105 bp, 10 predicted proteins | sample 7_EM_MG_FD_207223 | JGI IMG/M metagenome (GOLD analysis project Ga0307507, IMG submission 207223) | Populus trichocarpa ectomycorrhiza microbial communities from riparian zone in the Pacific Northwest, United States - 7_EM | ecosystem: Host-associated > Plants > Roots > Unclassified | place... | reverse complement strand
CAAGGTCCGGGCACGCGGCGAACGCGACGACATCAGCACACCCCACCCAACGAGCACGACCCCGCCCAGACACCGACCCACCGGTCATTTCATCTGAACGGGGCACATGCGGAAGACGGGACTAGCTCCAGCACCTCGCCCACCCTGGACTGGCTGATCGCGTTGCCGGCCGCCAGCGCGGCCAGGTGAGCGCGGGCAGACCGGCCCGGGTGGAAGGCCCTGGGCTCCAGCAGCCCTCCGGCCTCGCGCAGCGGCCAGCGAAGCCGGCGGTAGGGCTGGCCACCGATGCGGGCATGTCCGGCGTCGGGCGAGTCCAGGCCGAGGATCATGCGCATGGTGGTGGACTTGCCCGAGCCGTTCAGGCCCAGGAAGCCGGTCACGGCCCCCGGCGGGACCTCGAAGCTGAGCCGGTCGACAGCGGCCGTTGACCCATAGCGCTTGGTCAGCCCGCGAACCTCGATCACTGGCCCGTCTCCTTTCGGTCCTGGCTCGCGCGCAGCGCGGCGGCCAGCCATTCCAGGGCGGGCTGCAGCGACGGGAACGGGCCGCGGCCGCTGATGACGGCCGTCAGCTCCCAGTAACGCTCGATCCGGGGATCGGTGCCGGCCTCCAGCTGAGCCAGCAGCTCAGACCGACGGCGGCCGCCGGGGGTGCCCGCCAGGATCCGCTCCACGATCCGAGCCGCTTCGGCGGAGCCGGGCGGCACTCCCCGCTGCCGGGCCGCCTCGGCCTCGTCCTGCGCACGATCGACATCGGCCAGCCAGGTGCCGGACTGGACCTGGATGCCGACGTCGACGACGACCCGCCGGACCTGTTCGCGGAAGTCCCTGTCCGCTACCAGCTCGGCGAGATCCACCCACGCTTCGACCTGCTCGGCCGAGGGGTCATCAGGCAGGTCCGGCGCCGCGGCCCAGCGCGCGAAACGGGCCGGGCTGGGGTCCAGGCCGGCGAACACCTCAGCGAGGAAGTCATCGATAATGTGTTGCCGCTCGGCCGCGGAAAGGCGCGCCAGCTTGTTGATCATGCCCATCTCCGTTCCGTCGGCAGAGCGCTTCACCACGGCGGCCACGACCGCCCGGCGCAGCCGCAACGCCCTGATCTCCGTGTCCAGCGCCTCCAGGTGGATGGCGGCCACCGCTGCGGCGGTGACCTGGCCGTCCAGTACGCTCCGCACACTGGCCAGGCTCACGCCCAGTTCCCGCAGGGTCGTCACCAGCTCCAGCCGGGCCACGCATGCCGCGTCGTACAGCCTGCGGTCGCCGTCCGTCCGCGAAGCCGGCGGCACCATGCCGCTATCCGACCAGAACCGAATGGTGCGCACCGGCACGCCAACCCGCCTGGCCAGCTCACCGATCGTCAGAAGAGGGCTCTCGTTCTCCATGGCGCCAGTCTGGCTCTTCCAGTAACTGGAGAAGCAAATCCCCCACACCCGGTAAACATGCCCCAGGGAATCCGGCATGCATGCGGATCAACCGGAAGGCCCGGGACTGGCCCCCATCACCCGGCGCAGTACGCCGGCGGCTCCGCGGCCGGTCGCCACACAGCCGGTGTCCGGAGTCGTCCCGGTGCAGTAGGCCAGCGCCCCGCCCGCGGCCAGCTCCGCGAAGGTCAGCCCGTCGTCGCCGCAGGCACGCCCGTCCACGGTCAGCCCGTCGGATTAGGTGCCGGACCAGCATGCGATCACCGCTCACCCGGACGGCCCCTAGGCCGTTCCCCATCACGCAATCCGCACCCATAAGGTGAACCCCCACCAACAGCCCAGCCAGCGAAAACCCCAGCTCACAGGCCCACATCCCGTTGACAGCTAAACCCAGTGAATAGCGGAGGTTAGCTCTGGCTCTCGAAGAGGGCGATGGTCGTTTCCAGCGACGGCGGGCCGTCGTCGCTGGAAATCTGGGTTCCGGTCTGCCATTCGTCGGGGGCGTGGCCGGCGGCGTAGGTCTGGTGAGGGCGTATGCCGCGCCGGGCGATGTGCTGGTCCACCGCTGCCCGCAGTTGTCCCGCGCGCTCGGTCTGGCCGTCGGCGGCGAGTGCTTGCGCGCCGTTGTGCAGCACCAGGAGGATGTTGCTGAGGTCGCCTTCGCGGCGGAACCGCCGCAGGGCGCCGCGGAGTACGGGCAGGGCCGGGTCGCCTGACGCCAGCAGGCTCTGCGCCAGCATGACCTCGCTTATCGCCGCGGTCCAGTCCACGCCGCAGGCCAGCGCATCGCGGATGGCCAGGTGGAGTGCCTGTCGGCCGTCGGCGGTGCGGCCGAGCATGAGCAGCGCCGCTCCGCGTGCCATTTCCGCGTTCGCGGCCAGCCAGCCGAGGCCGAGTTCAGTGCCGATCCGGTACGCGTCGGCCGCCGCCGCCAGCGCGGTGGCGGGGTCACCGCGGGGCACTTGCAGCAGCGCCTGGTAGAAGCGCGTCTCGGCGTACAGGGCCCGGTCCTCGCGGTCGGCGGCGGTGCTGAGCTCGCGGGCGACGGCGGCCATCGTATCCCGGGCGTGGCCGCTGTCTCCCGTCACGTACTCGATGCTGGCGTAGGCCACGCGGGCGCGGGCGATGTCGCGGGCGGGTGCGTGCGGGGCCGCGGCCAGGCAGCGTTCAAGCAGCCGGCTGCCCTCAAGCAGGCTGCAGCGGGTCCAGAACCACATGAGCAGGCCGGCTGTCCGCAGGGCCGCTTCGGGGCTGGCGGTCAGGTCGTGGACGATCGCGGCGCCGATGTTGGGCAGCTCGCGGGTGAGTGCCCGGATGGCGTGCGGGGACCGCTCGCCCCGCAGTTCCTGCGCCGCCTGCGCGGCCAGCCGGTGGATGAAGGCCGCGTGGGCGGTGCCGCTCGCTTCTGGTGCCGGGTCGTGGGCGCGGCAGTAGGCCCGGATGATCTCGAGCAGCCGGTAGCGGCCGGGCGCTGTGGTGGTGTCCGCGACCACCATGGAGCGGCTGATGAGCGAGGAGAGCGTCTCGAGCCCGGCTTCCTGCGACAGCACCGCTTCCAGGGGGAAGCCGCCCTCGAACGGCCACAGCCGCAGCAGCATCGAGCGGTCGGCTTCCGGCAGCAGGTCGACGCTCCACCCGATGGCGGCCTCGAGCGTCGTGTGCGGCGTCAGCGAGCCCGCGGGGATCTTCCCGAGCACCGCGAGCCGGTCGCCGAGGTGGGCGGCGAGTTCGTGGAGGCCGAGGACCGGGGCCCGCGCCGCGGCCAGTTCCAGGGCCAGCGGGATCCCGTCGAGCGCGGCGGCGACGTGCGCCGCGGCGTCGAGTTCGCCCGCTTGCGGCTCCCAGGCGGGCCGGACCGTTCGGATCCGGTCGATGAGCAGTGCCACGGCCGGTGCGGGCGGTAGCGGGCCCAGGGGCAGCAGGCGTTCGCCGTCGATCCCGAGCGGGACCCGGCTGGTGGCCAGCACGCGCAGGCCGGAGGCCTGGTCGAGCAGGCCGAGCACGAGCGGCGCGACGTGGTCGACGAGGTGCTCACAGTTGTCGAGCAGCAACAGCCCGCGGCGACCGCGCAGCGCCTTGGCCAGCGAGTCCGGCGTGGCGGCGGCGGTCTCGGTCACGCCGACCGCGGCCGCGACCGCCAGCGGCAGCATCGCCGGGTCGGTGACGTCGGCGAGCCGCACCAGCCACGGCCCGTCGCCGTCGGTGCGCGCGGCCGCGTGCTCGATCGCCAGCCGGGTCTTACCGACGCCCGCCGTGCCGGCCACGGTCACCAGGCGGCTCGCATCGACCAGCCCGGCGAGCAAGGCGAGGTCACGGGCTCGCCCGAGGAAGGACGACAGCGGCCGGCGGATCCGCTCCGGACGGGCCAGCTCGCGGGAGGGACTGGCGCGAGCCGGCAGCAGGTCCGGGTCCTGGCGGAGCACCTGCTGCTCCAGTCGCTGCAGCTCAGGGCCGGGATCGGCGCCCAGCTGGTCGGCGAGCAGTCCTCTGACCCGGCGAACGGCGGCCAGCGCCTCGGCCTGCCGCCCGGAGCGGTACAAGCCGAGGACGAGCAGCTCCCAGCGCCGTTCCCGGTAGGGTGCGGCCCGTACCAGTCCCTCAAGCTCGGCTACCGCGCCGGCCTCCTGGCCCAGCGCGAGCCGGGCGGTGATACGGTCCTCCTCCGCCGCGTCCCGCAGCTCCCGCAGCTGCGCGCGGGCCGCCGCCACCCCCGGGTCCGCCGGCAGGTCGGCGAACGGGTCGCCGCGCCACAGCCGAAGGGCCGCGTCGAACACGGGCAGCGCCTCGTCGCTCCGGCCGGAGGCAGCCAGGAGCCGGGCGGCGCCGATCTGCTCGGTGAACCGCTCGACATCGGTGGCGCCAGGCGCGGTGACGAGGCGGTAGCCGGTGGCCGTGCGGCGCAGTGCATCGCGGTCCGTGTCGGATAACGCGCGGCGCAGCCGGGACACGTATACCTGCATGGCGGTCTGCGAGCTGGCGGGTGGCTGATTTTCCCAGACGGACTCGGTGAGCCGGTCATCGGAGACCGGCTGGCCCTGCGCCGCCACCAGCGCGGTCAGCAGGCGGCGGGGCAGCGGCCCGCCGAGTTCGACGGGCCGGTCACCATCGTGTGCCTGGGTCGATCCGAGTACTGCGAAGGTTCGCACCCCTGAATAAAAGCGTCACGTTCGGACTACTGCAAGCAGATTGCAAGTGTTGCCGCTGGGTCATTGCAAGCCGGCTGTAGGGGGCATGGGGGAGGCTCTGCGTCGCCCCGAGCTCGCGGTGTGAGGCGAGCCGTGGCCGTCGGCGCGAAATCGGGTGGACCGCCGGATGGCGTCGTCCGGCATGTCCGCAGCTTGCAGTCTTAGGGGAAGGCACCATGGCAAAGATCATTATCGCGGCTCCGCCCATCACCGGCGAACTGTCACCGCTGCTCGAGCTCGGCCGGGGGCTCTCCCGGCGCGGCCACCAGATCACGATCGTCACCGGCACCCGCTTCCGCGCGGACGTGGCGGACGCCGGGCTCGGCTTCGCGCCGGTCACCGGCCTGGCCGACTTCGACGACCGTCTCCTCGGCGAGGACCAGGAGCGCGCGAAGCTCACCCCGGGACCGGAGATGCTCAACTACGACTGGATCCACACCTTCGTTACCCCGCTGCCCGACCAGTACGCCGTCCTGCAAGAGCTCCTGGCCCGCGACCCGGACCAGTACCTGATCTGCAACGTCCTGTGGCTCGGGGCGTTCCCGGCCGCACTGGGCGCCCCCGGCCTGCGGCCCCGCCGCTGGGTCGCGGTGACCGCGACGCCGCTCGCCCTGTCCAGCGACGACACGACCTTCTTCGGGCCGGCGCCGGTCGGGCTTGGCGAGGATCAGAAGGCCGCCAACCGGGCCGCGAACGCGCAGTTCGCCACTCTGATGCAGCCGACCCAGGATCATCTCGCCGGCGTCCTGCTGGCCCTCGGCGCCACGCAGCCCTGCCCCCTGTTCGTGGACGGCATCTACACCGTCCCCGACGCGCTCGCCGCGCTGACCGTGCCCGGCTTCGAGTTCGAGCGCGGCGACGCCCCCGACTCGGTGCACCTGGTCGGCTCCCTGCCCGGCCGCAGCGCCGCCGGCTGGCAGCCGCCGGCCTGGTGGGCGCAGCTTGACGGCTCCCGCCCGGTCGTGGTCGTGACCCAGGGCACCCTCGCCAACCGGGACCTGTCCCAGCTCGTCGAACCAGCCCTGACCGGCCTGGCCGACCTCGACGTCACCGTGGTGGCCGCCCTCGGCCGCGAGGCCGGCGCGCTGTCCATCCCCGTCCCGCCCAACGCGCACGTCGCCGAGTTCATCCCCTTCGACGTGCTGATGCCCAAGGCCAGCGCCTACATCACCAACGGCGGCCTCGGCGGCACCCAGCAGGCGATCGCGGCAGGCGTCCCCGTCATCGTCGCCGGCCTGACGGAGGACAAGCCCGCCGTCGCCGCCCGCGTCGCCTACCACGGCCTCGGCATCGACCTGCACACCGGCACGCCCGCGCCGCAAGACGTCGCCGCCGCCACCGAGACCGTCCTGAAGGACACCTGGATGCACGCCAACGTGCACAAGCTCGCACAGATATACGCCGCGCACGACGCGCTGAGCGAGATCGAGCGACTGACCCTCGGCTGACGAGAGCGATCTCGCCGCGGACCCGTGGTATCGCCCCGCGCACGCGGAGGAGCCGCTCAAGGTACTTACTTGACGAGTGAGAGAAATTTCAGTCCGATTGTAAAAGAGCAAGGGGATTAGTCGAGTGAGATTTGGCATCGGCCTGCCGAACCAGGTACGCGGCGCCGAGCCCGCGATCATCCCGTCCTGGGCCGTGGCGGCGGAACGGGCCGGGTTCGCGACGCTGGCGACGGTCGGGCGAATAGCGTACCCGGGCGTCATGGACACGGTGGCGCTGGCGGCCGCGGCGGCGAGCACGGATTCGGCCGAACTGCTCGCCGCGGTGGCGCTGGGGCCGGTGTGGCCGCCGGTCCTGCTGGCCAAGGAAGCCGCGGGGATCGACGCGGTCTCCGGCGGCCGCCTGACCCTCGGACTGGGTGTCGGGCCGCGCCCCGACGACTTCGTCGCCGACGGCCTGGGCATGGCCGCCCGGGGCAAGCGGCTTGACGAGGACCTGGACGTCTACCGGCGGGTCTGGAAAGGCGAGCCGGTCGGCGGCGGCCCCAACCCGGCCGTCACGCCGGGCGCACGGCAGATACCGCTGATGTTCGGCGGGGGCGTGGCGGCCGCCTATGAGCGGGTGGCCCGCCGGGGCACGGGATACATCGGCCCCTCGGTCCCGGCCGCGATGGTGGCGCCGCTATTCGAGGGAACTCGGGCCGCGTGGGACGAGGCCGGGCGTGAAGGCTCGCCGCGGCTGGTCGCGATCGCCTACTTCGCGCTCGGCGACCCGGAGCAGGGGCGGGGCAACGTCTGGGACTACTACAGCATTTCCGGTAGCGACGTGGCCGACCTGATCACCGGGGGCGTCGCCGCCGGCCCGGACGGGGTGAGGGAGACGGTCAAGGCGTTCGGTGACATCGGCGCCACCGACATCATCCTCAACCCCACCGTCGGCGACCAGGACGAGATCGCCCGCCTCGCCGACATCGTGCTCTGAGGCCTGCGGGCCGCCGGTGCCGGGCCGGACACCGACCACGACGAGCACCGAGTCCGCGTACCGGACACTGCGGTGACCTGATATCGACGCGGTGTCGACGAGGACGCCCGGTGATGCTGGTTGCCTGGATCTCGGGTTTCAGCGGGCTGGTGCGGACATGATTGCGACGGCACCAGGAGCGGCGGCGCCCTTCGGGTGTAGCGGCCAGCCGACGGAACGCTCCACTCCTCATGGCTGATCTCCAGTACTCCCGCCGGGGCGGCGGGTCTGGCCGCCGGCGTTGGCGACCAAGACACCGCCCGGGATGCCCGGCGCCGACCAGAGCGCGGACGCCCGCGCGCCGGACAACAATTCATCAAGAAATGAGATCAATGGAAAAATTGAGAGGCTGGGAATGCCGGATAAATATCGGACTGCAGTAGTGGGTGGCTCGATTGCTGGCTGTGCAGCGGCCGTGGAACTGTCGAGAGCCGGTCACATGGTGAAGGTTTTCGAGCGATCGGCCACCGTATTGGCCAGCCAAGGGGCGGGGGTTATCGCGCCAGCCGAGGTATTTCGGGGCATGGTGGCGAGAAATCTTTTGCCTGAGGACCATCCGCGCTGCTCAGTGACGGTCGCCCGCTACGTCCGCCGTGATGGTGACCGGGCTGAGGGGCGATGGCTGGGGGATGTCGATTTCAATCTCACCACGGTGAGCTGGGCTGATCTATTCCACGAACTTCGCCGCCAGGCTCCCCCCGGCGCTTACCACAATGGCATCGAAGTTCATGGGCTGGCCAGCGATAATGATGCCGCCTTCGTGACGATGAAGACCAGCGAGGGCGCACATGAGCAATTCGATCTGATCGTGTTCGCCGACGGGTACCGCTCCCTTGGCCGTCAGATTGTCGCCCCCGGCACCAATCTGCGTTACCGCGGCCTGGTGTTCTGGCGCGGGCTGATATCCAGTGCAGAGGCCGACATAGACCGCCTGGACGGAGCGGTCACCCGCGTCGTCTATCCCGGCGGCCATGGCGCCGTCTACCTCATTCCGGCGGCGCGCGAGGCAGCCGTTCCCGGCAACCGGACCGCCATGTGGGGCTACTACCTGCCGGTACCCGCCGATACCCTCAGCTCGGTCCTGACCGATACCCATGGACGGCAGCACCACGGCTCGGTTCCCTCCGGCCAGGTACGTACTGATGTCACCGAGGCATTCAGCGAACGTCTCGCCGAGCTGATCCCCCCATACTTCCTCAGCCTCATCGAACGGACAGCACACACCTCGATCCAGGCCATCTACTCAGCAGAGGTACCGGCGTACGCCCAAGGCCGTCTCTGCCTCACCGGAGATGCCGGAACGGTATTTCCCCCGTTCAGCGGCAGCGGCGTACTCAAGGCCATCGGCAATGCCACATCACTGCACGACAGCCTCGCCGCCGCCGCCACGATCGGCCAGGGACTATCCGCCTGGAGCAAACAGCAGCAGGCAACCATCGAGGCCCTCCAGCCAGTTGCCGAGCGAATCGGGAAGAACCTCATTTCCGAGATCCCGGACCTCACCTCGCTAAGCGCCGCAGACAGCTATTCCTGGCTCTCCGCCATCCACCCGGGTGCGCACATCACCTTGCCAGGGAAATGATCTCCTGAACACCCACCTGTCGTCAGCGAGCCCGCCCGCGCTGCCGGCATCGCGCCTCCAGCCGTCCGCCGTGCTCCCGATCCCGGCACCCACACCGCTTGAACACACTGCCGCCGACACCTGTGGTGTAGACATCCTTGCCGATTTTGCCCGCGAAGAGGTATCCCGCGGCGGCGCGCGAGCGCTACGCGGGCGTCGCGGCGCACCTCGGTGCGTGCGGCCCGTGCACGCAGGACTTCGAGGGCCTGCTCGCGGTAGTCCGCGACTCAGCCTTCTGACCTGTGCGGCCGCCGGACGGGCCTAGCCCGCGCGCCGTCCACGAGTTCTGATGCGCCGCGGCAGGTTCTTACGAAGCGGTGACGCATGTCCCAATCGCCTCGAGCGCAAGTAAGAAACCACGGCTGCGGCGACGCGAAGCTCTCGTCCGAACAGAACTCCGCGTCAGGAGAGCCATGAAGTCCGCAGCCCGTTCCACTGCCCGTTTCGCCGCAGTCGACGCCCTGTCCGTCGCCGCCGCCGCGCCGATCACCGCCCCCGCCTCCGCGTCGCAGAGCCCGAACAATGACGGCCCGGCGGTGTTCGTCCAGAGCGACAACATCGGCGCCGACACCGAGTCCACTTTGTCCCCGGTGTCGTGTGAGTGCGGGGGCCGAATTCGGGCCATCCGGTGTCCGGGTCAACGCCGTGGCGCTCGGCCCGAGCCGAACCGAGATCGCCAAGTCCATGGGCGACATGGTCGACACCCTCGCCGCCGCCAGCCCCCTCGGCCGTGCGAAGGAGCCGGACGAGGTCGCCCGCGTCATCGCCTATCTCGCCGGCGAAGACGCCCGCCCGATCACCGGAACCGTCCTCGCGGTCGACGCGGGACGCAGCGCCACGCTCTGATGATCCCCGCCCAGACCACCTCAGGGAGCACATCGTGATTCTCGTGACCGGCGCGACCGGCAACGTCGGCTCCGAAGCCGTCAGACTGCTCGGCGCGCAGCACCATCCGACGCGAGCGCTGGTGCGCGACGCCACCCCCGCGCCCCACGCCGACGTCGAGATCGCCGCCGGCGACTTCGAGCGTCCGGACACCATCGACGCGGCGATGCGCGGCGTCGAGACCGTGCTACTGGTCAGCCCGGCCGTACCCGCTCAGGAGATCGCGGTCATCGACAGCGCCGCCCGTCAGGGCGCTCGCCACATCGTCAAGATCACGAGCAAGGCGTCGGCCGACTCACCCGTCGACCGCCGGCGCGGCCAGGCACAGATCGAGGCACACCTGGAAGCCACCGGCCTCGCCTACACACTGCTACGAGCCAATGCCTACATGCAGAACATCCTCGCCCTGGCCCCGATGATCAAACATACGGGCGGATTCCTGATGTCCGCCGGCGACGGCCGGGTCGGCATGATCGACGCCCGTGACGTCGCGGCCACTGCGGTGGCAGTGGCCACCGCGCCGAAGGCGCACACTGGCCGCACCTACCGGCTGACCGGACCCGACCTGGTCACCTACGCCGACGTCGCCAAGGAGCTGTCCGACGCGCTCGGACACCCGGTCGAGTACCGCCGGACCAGTCCCGCCGAGCACCGGACGGCGATGATCCAGCTGGGTGTGCCCGAAACGGTCGCGACCTCCAACGCCCAGGCCTTCGGCCTGATCGCCGAGGGAGACGCGGCGTGGCTGTCGAACGACGCGGAATCAATCACCGGCACCGCACCACGCAGCCTGCGCACCTTCATCGCCGATCACGTCGCAGCTTTCACCTGAACCTGGATAGGGCTCCGTAAGGATTATCCCGAAGCAGCGCTTTGGGTTCGCGGGTTCTTCCTGGTGTCAGCTTTTCGGTCGGTCGGGGAAAGGAAGGAACTCGGTGACTCTTTCCTGTGCTTTCTGCGTTGCGCGCACGGGCCTGCCGCGGCGGCCTGTCGCAGGCGCCGGGGTGTGGATGCGCGCTTGCGCGGTCGGGTCCACGGATTTATCAGGCTTCTGCCGGGTCTCGCGGTGATGGCCGGGATCCGCCGAGGGCTGCGCAATGGGGTCTTGTTGGCTGGGCGAGTCGCGCGGCCCGTCCGCTGCCGTCGGGTCGGCCGGCTGCGGCCGCCGGTTTCGTGCTCATGGGTGTGAGCGGGCAGGGCCGCGGCGGGCTGGTAGTGCGCTTGTTCGGGCCGCTCGCGATCGAGGGCGGCGCGCGCACGCTGGGTCCGCGCGACCTGGGGGGCGCCCGCCCGAAACAGGTGCTTGAGATCCTGCTCGCGGCGCGCGGCCGCCGCGTTGCGGCCGAGCAACTGGCCGACCTGCTCTGGCCGCGGCGGCGGCCGCTCGATGCGACGGGCTCGGTGCACACCTTCGTCTCGGCGCTGCGCCGTCATCTGACCGAGGACCGCGCAAGGGCGCGCGAGCTGGTGGTGACCGAGCCGGGGGCGTACCGGTTCGCGACCGAGCTGGTGACGCTCGACCTGGATCGCTTCGATGCCCTGGTCGAGCGCTCGGCGGTTGAGCCGCCCCGGCTGGCGCGCCGCTCGCTGGAGCAGGCGCTGGTGCTGGCGCGCGGCGAGCCGCTGGAGGACGAGCCGTACGCCGAGTGGGCGCAGGACGTGCGGGGGACCTACCAGGGCCGGGTACTGAGCGCGCGCCTGGATGCCGCGGACGGCGCGCTCGCCGAACTGGACTACGCCGGCGCCCTCGTCCACGCCGACGCCGCCGTGGCACTCGATCCCTTCAGCGAGCGCGCGCAGCGTGCCGCGATGCTCGCTCTCTACGCGCTCGGACGGCGGCACGAGGCCTTGCAGGCGTACCAGCGCTTCCGCGCCCGGATCGAGCGCGAGCTCGGGCTCGCCCCGGCCGCGCAGACCCTCGCGCTGCAATCAGCCGTGTTGCGCGAGCAGGATATCCGCACGCTCATACCGCGTCCGGTCGAGCCGACACACCAGGATGCAGCCGGGCCCCATATGCGTCTGCTCGGCCGCTCGGGCGAACTGGGCGCCCTCGAGGGCGGTGTGCGCCGTTCGCTCGACGGGTCGTTCTCGCTGTTGCTGGTCGAGGGGGAGGCGGGGCTGGGCAAGACACGGCTGCTTGACGAGCTCGCCGCGAGCCTGGTCGGCGTGCGCGTAGGGCGGGCGCGCTGTACTGAGCTTGAGCGCCATCTGCCCTATGTGCCGCTGGCTGCCGCGTTGCGGGATGCACTGACACCGGATCAGCTTGTCGGGCAGCGCCGCGCGGCGATTTGCGCGATCGTGCCGGAACTCAGGGGCGCCGGGCCGCCCGCGGCCTTCGCGGAGATCGACGTGCTCGAAGCGCTCGTGGATCTCCTTGCCGCGCATGCCCCGCTGGCACTCCTGCTCGACGACCTGCAGTGGGCCGACCCGGCGACCGTCACCGCGCTCAGCTACCTGCAGCGCCGCGGCTGCGCGATCCCGGCCGCGCTGGTGGCCGCGCTGCGCACCGAAGACGCCCCGCCGGGCCATCTGGCTCGTCGTCTCACACCTGACGCGTCCATTACGCTCGCGCCGCTGACCCCGGCCGAATTGGCCCCACTGGCGGTGCCCGGCCTGTACCAGATGACTGACGGCCATCCGCGCTTCGTCGCCGAGTCGCTCGCCGGTGCCTGGTTCGGGCAACCGTCCCCGACACTCGCGGACGCGGTTTTGGCCCGCTGCCGCGGCGAGGGCGCCGCCGCGTACCGCGTGCTTCGCGCCGCGTCCGCGCTGGCGCAGCCGTTCGGGCCCGAACCGCTGGCCGCCCTGCTAAGCGCCGATGTGGCCGAGTTGGCCGAGGAACTCGAGCGCCTGTGCGAACGGCGTGTGCTGCGCGTCGAGGGCACGGGCTTCAGATTCCGGTACAGCCTGGTGCGCGAGGTGCTGCGGGCGAGCCTGTCTCCCACCCGGCAGCGGCTGCTGCGCCAGCGGCTCGACGGGCCCGGCGGCCAGAGCGGCGCGGTCCCCGCGCAGCGCACCGCGGTCGGCAGCTGACGGTAACGACTGACGGCGACGATGTGACTGATGATCCCGCCGGTGATTGGACCCATCAACAGGCTCATCTGCGTCCGTCGGCGCGGCATCGTCGTGCGGATCCTCGACTCCCGCGCGACCACCGCGCCTCCAGGCGCTTGAGACCAGGCATGCGCCGACACTCAGGCGCCACACAGACGCTGGTGAGCCGCGACCGCCGACGCCGCGACACGGCCGCCCCCGCGATACTGCCGCGCTCCTCTCGCCGCCGAGGGCCCACCAATCGCCGCGGCTTCGGCGGCGGCACCCCGGCTACTGCAACGGCGCTTGGGGTGATCTTCTAGGGTGGTTCGGGCAGGCCGCGGGCCTTGTAGTGGCTGACCCGGGCTTGTCGTTGTCGGCGGCCTGCGCCAGCACCTCGGCGACCTGTCCATCGCTGACCTGCACCTCGTCCACCTGCATACCAGGACAAACGAGAACGATCTCATACAGTCACACAAGCGCCGTTGCAGTACTAAACGGTCCCGACCTGCGGTGGGCCTGACTCGCCCTCGGCAGGCGTGCGCGGATCGCGCCACCGATCGCGCTCAGACCACGCTCAGTGCGCACACAGCGCCTGTGTGCACACTGGGGATCGCCGTCTGAGCAAGCCCGACGCTCGCGGCGAGCGCCACCACACCTGGCCGTGAGCGCGAGAGGCCGATGCGCACCCTGCGCCCTCGCCTCTTGAGCCGCGTGTCGGCCACGCGAGCACAACCTACGCATGGCTGCCCCGCCCGGCCGCCGACAGGCCGGTTGACGGCCACCATCCCCGGCACACAAGGCGTCCTTCCCCGGGCGCCAAGGACGAGGAGCTTTTCAGAAATGACATCGTCACCCACTCGGGCCCGCGCCGTGCGCGCAGCCACCGTCGGCGCGTTCGCGCTCGCCGCGGTGGCAGGCGCCGCCGTCGCGCTTCCCGCGACGGCCAGCGCGACCGCCGCGACCCAACTGCCCTACATGTGCTTCACCACCGCCAGCACGTTCCACCAGATCTTCGGCCCGAACAGCTTCTTCCTCAACGAGAACCAGCAAGGCCCCACCAGCTTCGCCGAGAGCCGGCCGAACGCCGCCCCCGTCGTCACGCTCCCGCTGTACGCCGGCACCGCCGCGGGCCACCGCGTCTTCTACATCATCACCGACGCCTCCGACCAGGCCGTCGCCACCAGCCTCGGTGTGAACTACACGCCCAAACTCGCCAACGCAGCCGGCACCCCCGCGGTCCAGCGCTCCGCGTCGAACAACCCCAGAGCGATCAACGTGCCCGCCGGGGTCGACTTCTCCCCGGCCCACGTCCTGACCGCGGGCCCGAACGGATTCCCGCCCTCGGCCGCCCAGGCCGGAGCGGTCGGCAACCCGGGCTACAGCCCCCTGGTGCAACTGCCCGGCGGCGTGGTGCTCAACGCGGAACAGATCGGCGACGGCGCCATCGCCCCCGGCTGGGACAAGGCCCACTGGGCCGACAAGGTCGAGACCGTCAACCCCTACCACCACACGGTCGGCTACGACATCACCAACGGCTGCTACGAGAACCAGAGCGTCCACTACATCTCCACCGACTCCTCCGACCCCACCGCCGCCGCAATAGAGGACGTCACCTACGCCCCGCCGCTGGGCAACGTGCCCTCCCCGGACTGCGGCACCAACGACATCAACGCCACCCCGCCGTTCATCAACCCCGGCTGCGCGCGCGAGAGCCTGATCGCCTTCATCAACGGCCAGACCGGCCGGGACAACCCGCAGCGCCAAGGCGAGAACGCGGCAATCGCCGACCACGAGTCCCCGCTCAACATCCTCGAGGACGTGCCCAACAGCGGCGGCCAGTTCAACTACAGCCCGATGTGGGACATCCACTTCCTGCAGTGGAACGCCACCGTACCGATCGCCGACCGGCTGCGGCAGACCGACTTCGCCACCGCCGAGTCGCTCGTAGGCACCCAAGCCCAGAGCATCACCCCCACCGGCACCGCCAGCAACACCTTCCAGGCCACCGGATTCGTCGTCAACTGCCCACTCATCAGCATCTTCGCGAACAACTGACAGACAAGGACAGGCAAGGCGCCTGTCAAGGACCGCAGGAAGCGGCGCTCGGACACGAACTCCCGGGCGCCGCCGCCCTGCTCGGGACTGTGTCGAGCGTAGCCGTTGCGTATTGTCGCAAGGGCGAAACGTGTAGGTCCGATGCAACGCGTTAGACCCGGAATAAGACCCGGGGTTCCAGGTCCAGGCGGGTGGCCGGGGCGTGGTCGGTCGAGGCCTCGGGCGCCCCGGCGACGCCCCTGGTCGGGACGACACGATCCTGACACGCCCGCGCCGAAACAACGGGCCGGATTCTCCAGCGAAGATCAACCTCGACTGATCCGAAAATCGATGGTGACCACGCGGGCCTGTGAGGTGAGTTGTGTGGTCCGCAGGTTCTATGCCACCTCGAGGGGGTTGAGGGCGACGTGGTAGCCGAGCTGGGTGAGTTGGCTGAC